>ERZ1034992.1029-NODE-1029-length-13449-cov-150.666492_pt1 | contig 13449 bp, 10 predicted proteins | sample MGYA00520695_ERZ1034992 | MGnify/ENA primary metagenome ERZ1034992 (study PRJEB33766, sample SAMN09781778) | gut metagenome | biome: gut microbiome | host: Homo sapiens | place: Madagascar | study: EMG produced TPA metagenomics assembly of the PRJNA485056 data...
GCGGTTTACGTACGCCTTTTGCCCGCCAGGCGACGGCTTTTCATGGCATTCCCGCTGTTGATTTGGGGAAGATGGTCGTAGGCGAACTACTAGCACGCAGCGAAATTCCCGCCGAAGTGATTGAACAACTGGTCTTTGGTCAGGTCGTTCAGATGCCGGAAGCCCCCAATATTGCGCGTGAAATTGTTCTTGGCACCGGAATGAATGTCCATACCGATGCTTACAGCGTCAGCCGCGCTTGCGCTACCAGTTTCCAGGCGGTTGCAAACGTCGCAGAAAGCCTGATGGCGGGAACTATTCGCGCGGGGATTGCCGGTGGGGCCGATTCCTCTTCCGTATTGCCAATTGGCGTCAGTAAAAAACTGGCGCGCGTGCTGGTGGATGTCAACAAAGCTCGAACCATGAGCCAGCGCCTGAAACTCTTCTCTCGCCTGCGTTTGCGCGACTTAATGCCCGTACCGCCTGCGGTAGCAGAATACTCTACCGGCTTGCGGATGGGCGACACCGCAGAGCAAATGGCGAAAACCTACGGCATTACCCGAGAACAGCAAGATGCATTAGCGCACCGTTCGCATCAGCGTGCCGCTCAGGCGTGGTCAGAAGGTAAACTCAAAGAAGAGGTGATGACTGCCTTTATCCCTCCTTATAAACAACCGTTTGCCGAAGACAACAATATTCGCGGTAATTCCTCGCTTGCTGATTACGCAAAGTTGCGTCCGGCGTTTGATCGTAAACACGGGACGGTAACGGCGGCGAACAGTACGCCGCTGACCGATGGCGCGGCAGCGGTGATCCTGATGACTGAATCCCGGGCGAAAGAATTAGGGCTGGTACCGCTGGGGTATCTGCGCAGCTACGCATTTACTGCGATAGATGTCTGGCAGGACATGTTGCTCGGCCCGGCTTGGTCAACACCGTTGGCGCTGGAACGGGCCGGATTGACGATGAGCGATCTGACATTGATCGATATGCACGAAGCCTTTGCCGCCCAGACGCTGGCCAATATTCAGTTGCTTGGCAGCGAACGTTTTGCTCGCGACGTACTGGGGCGTGCACATGCCACTGGCGAAGTGGACGAGAGCAAATTTAACGTGCTTGGCGGTTCGATTGCTTACGGGCATCCCTTCGCAGCGACCGGCGCGCGGATGATTACCCAGACATTGCATGAACTTCGCCGTCGCGGCGGTGGATTTGGTTTAGTGACCGCCTGTGCTGCCGGTGGGCTTGGCGCGGCAATGGTTCTGGAGGCGGAATAATGGAAATGGCATCAGCGTTTACTCTTAATGTTCGTCTGGACAACATTGCTATCATCACCATCGACGTACCGGGTGAGAAAATGAATACCCTGAAGGCGGAGTTTGCCTCGCAGGTGCGCGCCATTATTAAGCAACTCCGTGAAAACAAAGAGTTGCGTGGCGTGGTGTTTGTCTCCGCGAAACCAGACAACTTCATTGCTGGCGCAGACATCAACATGATCGGCAACTGCAAAACGGCGCAAGAAGCGGAAGTACTGGCGCGGCAGGGGCAACAGTTAATGGCGGAGATTCATGCTTTGCCCATTCCGGTTATCGCGGCTATTCATGGCGCTTGCCTGGGCGGCGGGCTGGAGTTGGCGCTGGCGTGCCACGGTCGCGTGTGTACTGATGATGCTAAAACGGTGCTCGGTTTGCCTGAAGTACAACTTGGATTGTTACCCGGTTCAGGCGGCACCCAGCGTTTACCGCGCCTGATAGGTGTCAGCACAGCATTGGAGATGATCCTCACTGGAAAACAACTTCGGGCGAAACAGGCATTAAAGCTGGGGCTGGTGGATGATGTCGTTCCGCAATCCATTTTACTGGAAGCCGCTGTTGAGCTGGCAAAGCAGGATCGCCCATCTTCACGCCCTCTACCTGTACGCGAGCGTATTCTGGCGGGGCCGTTAGGTCGTGCGCTGCTGTTCAAAATGGTCGGTAAGAAAACAGAACACAAAACGCAAGGTAACTATCCGGCGACAGAACGCATCCTGGAGGTTGTCGAAACGGGATTAGCGCAGGGCACCAGTAGCGGCTATGACGCTGAAGCACGGGCGTTTGGCGAACTGGCGATGACGCCGCAATCGCAGGCTCTGCGTAGTATCTTTTTTGCCAGTACGGAAGTGAAGAAAGATCCCGGCAGTGATGCGCCGCCTGCGCCATTAAACAGCGTGGGGATTCTCGGTGGTGGCTTGATGGGGGGCGGTATTGCTTATGTTACTGCTTGTAAAGCGGGCTTGCCGGTCATAATTAAAGATATCAACCCGCAGGGCATAAATCATGCATTGAAGTACAGCTGGGATCAGTTGGAGGGCAAAGTGCGCCGCCGACATCTCAAAGCCAGCGAACGTGACAAACAGCTGGCATTAATTTCGGGAACAACGGATTATCGCGGCTTTGCCCATCGTGACTTAATTATTGAAGCGGTGTTTGAAAATCTCGAATTAAAACAACAAATGGTGGCGGAAGTTGAGCAAAATTGCGCTACTCATACCATCTTTGCTTCGAATACGTCATCTTTACCGATTGGTGATATCGCCGCTCACGCTACGCGACCTGAGCAAGTTATTGGCCTGCATTTCTTCAGTCCGGTGGAAAAAATGCCGCTGGTGGAGATTATTCCTCATGCGGGTACATCGGCGCAAACCATCGCTACCACAGTAAAACTGGCGAAAAAACAGGGTAAAACGCCAATTGTCGTGCGTGACAAAGCCGGGTTTTACGTCAATCGCATCTTAGCGCCTTACATTAATGAAGCTATCCGCATGTTGACCGAAGGTGAACGGGTAGAGCACATTGATGCCGCGCTAGTGAAATTTGGTTTTCCGGTAGGCCCAATCCAACTTTTGGATGAGGTAGGAATCGACACCGGGACTAAAATTATTCCTGTACTGGAAGCCGCTTATGGAGAACGTTTTAGCGCGCCTGCAAATGTTGTTTCTTCAATTTTGAACGACGATCGCAAAGGCAGAAAAAATGGCCGGGGTTTCTATCTTTATGGTCAGAAAGGGCGTAAAAGCAAAAAACAGGTCGATCCCGCCATTTACCCGCTCATTGGCGCACAAGGGCAGGGGCGACTCTCCGCACCGCAGGTTGCTGAACGGTGTGTGATGTTGATGCTGAATGAAGCAGTACGTTGTCTGGACGAGCAGGTTATCCGTAGCGTGCGTGACGGGGATATAGGCGCGGTATTTGGCATTGGTTTTCCGCCATTTCTCGGTGGACCGTTCCGCTATATCGATTCTCTCGGCGCAGGCGAAGTGGTTGCAATAATGCAACGACTGGCCACGCAGTATGGTTCCCGTTTTACCCCTTGCGAGCGTTTAGTCGAGATGAGCAAGCGTGGGGAAAGTTTTTGGAAAACAACTGCAACTGACCTGCAATAAGAAGGTCAAAGCTATATGAATCCGCGCTGAATGGCGGAGTGTTGCTCAAAATGTAAACGCATATTGACTATACTTACGCCATTGAGGTAAAAAACAGCGTTTCATTCGGTGAATGGATAAGGCACAATGCCGGCCACCGTTTTCTTTCTCTGGTTTCAGATGAAAGAAAACGGGCGAATCTGGTTAACAAAAGCGGTGCAATATGCAAGTTTTTATCATGCGTCACGGCGACGCAGCCCTCGATGCCGCCAGTGATTCGGTTCGTCCTCTGACTACTAACGGTTGTGACGAATCTCGCCTGATGGCGAACTGGCTGAAAGGTCAAAAAGTGGAAATCGAACGCGTTCTGGTGAGCCCGTTCCTGCGAGCCGAGCAAACACTGGAAGAAGTAGGGGATTGTCTGAACCTGCCTTCCAGTGCAGAAGTTCTGCCGGAGTTAACACCCTGCGGCGATGTTGGTCTGGTCAGTGCCTATTTGCAGGCGTTGACCAATGAAGGTGTTGCTTCGGTACTGGTGATCTCCCACTTACCCTTAGTCGGGTATCTGGTTGCCGAGTTATGTCCGGGCGAAACGCCGCCTATGTTTACCACGTCAGCGATTGCCAGCGTAACGCTTGATGAAAGCGGAAAAGGCCAATTCAACTGGCAAATGAGCCCTTGTAATTTGAAGATGGCAAAAGCAATTTAAGCAATCAATGCCCGGTTACGTGCGCGTACACCGGGCAGTTTCTCCGTCATACAATCATTCTTTTTCTTGTCTAAATGTTGTTAATATTTAACAACTCTCGATAGTTATTATATTTTCCCATTATTGAATCCCGTAATAAAATAAAGAAGATAATGGTTTTGTATCTTGAATATATATTTATTGATTTAATTAATATTAAATTTTAGCAATAAATGATGGTAAGGTCATTATAATTTTTTTTAGTGTGCTTTATAAGCAATTCATTTTTGTTGATTATAATAGTTTGTTTTTTTTGTTGATAATTCGCATGTTTTTTTGTTGGAAAGTGGTGAAAGTATTTTGTAGATGTATTAATTAATAAAATCTACATAAAGTGTTTAAGTATTACTAAATTGAGTTTTTTTATAGATAAGACCAACATACAGACACACCAGAGAATACTTGTTTACATTCTATGATTATATTGGAGTGTATATGTTCAATGGCTAACTATAAATATCGGGCATAATATATATTAATTTTATGTCAGGTGTTTATATTATAACTCTTAATGATTTAAGGACAAATAATGAGTAAGTTTGCCAAAACAGCCATTGCTGCGGCGATGGTCATGGGCGCAGTTGTTTCCAGTTCTGCATTTGCAGCAGGCAACAACGGTACCGCGCGCTTCTACGGCACCATTGAAGACTCCCCGTGCTCTATCGTTCCAGACGATCACAAACTGGAAGTCGATATGGGTGACATCGGTGCGGCTAAACTGACCGGCGGTGGCACCACCACACCGAAAGATTTCCAGATCCGTTTACAGGACTGCGTGTTTTCCACTGAAACAAACATGGAGGCCACGTTCACCGGTACTAACTACGCGGGGTCAGCCAACACAGATAACTATGCGTTATTCAACGTTGACAGCGGTGTTGCCATGAAGAATGTGAGCCTGGTGATCGGCGATACCCATGGCAAAGGTTATAAAGTGGGCGAAAAGATTGTTCAGCCAATCGTGATGGATGCTTCAACCAGCAAAGGTAAAGACAAGCAAACGCTGAACTTTAAAGCCTGGCTGGTGGGTGAAACCGAAGCGCCGGATCTCGGCCAGTTCGAAACCCTGACCACATTCCAGATTACCTATCTCTGATGTGACAACCCCACAGCGTTCTGCTGTGGGGTTTTTCAACGCGCAACGGATTTACGACTGTTTCACAAACGGATATGTGTATGCTTAATCACTCAAATTTTCGGCTGCGGGGAATCGCCTGCTATATTGCGCTGGCAATCTCTGGTGGATCAGTCAATGCATGGGCTGATGATTCCATTCAATTTGACCCCCGTTTTCTTGAGTTAAAGGGTGACACGAAAATTGATCTCGGTAAGTTTTCAAAAAAAGGGTATGTCGACGCGGGTAAATATAATTTACGTGTATTTATAAATAAACAACCCCTTTCTGATGAATACGACATTAACTGGTACGTCTCTGAAAATGATCCAACAAAAACGTATGCCTGCCTGACACCTGAGTTAGTGGCGGCGCTGGGGCTGAAAGAAGGGATAGCAAAAAGCCTGCAGTGGACGCACAACGATGAATGCCTTAAACCGGGGCAATTAGATGGGATGGAAGTCGAGAATGATTTAAGCCAGTCGGCGTTGCTGCTGACAGTGCCACAGGCTTACCTCGAATATACCAGCAGCGACTGGGACCCACCCTCACGCTGGGACGACGGTATTCCTGGCCTGATTGCCGACTACAGCCTCAATGCGCAAACTCGTCATCAGGAGCAGGGTGGCGAGGACTCACATGATATCAGCGGCAACGGTACCGTTGGGGCGAACCTGGGGGCATGGCGTTTCCGCGCAGACTGGCAAAGTGATTATCAGCACACCCGCAGCAACGACGACGAAGACGATGACAGCAGTAACAGTACAACGAGCAAAAACTGGGACTGGAGCCGTTATTACGCCTGGCGGGCCTTACCCTCTTTAAAAGCCAAGCTGTCGCTGGGTGAAGATTATCTCAACTCCGATATTTTCGACGGCTTTAACTATATTGGCAGCAGCGTCAGCACCGATGACCAGATGCTGCCGCCCAACCTGCGCGGCTATGCGCCGGATGTCTCCGGCGTGGCGCACAGCAGTGCAAAAGTCACCATTAGCCAGATGGGTCGGGTACTTTACGAAACCCAGGTTCCCGCCGGGCCATTCCGCATTCAGGATATCGGCGACTCCGTCTCCGGCACACTGCACGTCCGCGTTGAAGAACAGAATGGTCAGGTGCAGGAATATGACGTTACCACCGCATCTATGCCATTCCTCACGCGCCAGGGGCAGGTGCGTTACAAAGTGATGATGGGGCGTCCGGAAGACTGGAACCACAGGACCGAAGGCGGCTTTTTCTCCGGTGGAGAAGCGTCATGGGGGGTGGCAGATGGCTGGTCGCTCTACGGTGGCGCGCTGGCAGATGAACACTACCAGTCGGCGGCGATGGGGGTGGGGCGCGACCTCGCACAGTTTGGCGCGCTGGCGTTCGATGTGACCCACTCGCACGTCAACCTGGATCATGACAGCGCATACGGCAAAGGAAAACTGGACGGCAACTCCTTTCGCGTGAGCTATGCCAAAGACTTTGACGAACTCAACAGCCGCGTCACCTTTGCAGGCTACCGTTTTTCTGAAAAGAACTTCATGACCATGAGCGAGTATCTGGACGCGAACCAGTCGGACATGGCGCGGACCGGTAACGACAAAGAGATGTATACGATCACCTATAACCAGAACTTTGCCGCTGCGGGTGTCTCGATCTATCTCAACTACTCCCATCGTACTTACTGGGATCGCCCGGAACAGACAAACTATAACCTGATGTTTTCCCACTATTTTAATATGGGGAGTATTCGCAACATGAGCATCTCGGTGACCGGCTATCGCTACGAATATGACGATAACGCGGATAAGGGGATGTACCTCAGCATGAGCATTCCGTGGAGCGACAGCAGCACCGTGACCTACAACGGCTCTTACGGCAGTGGGTCGGACAGCAGCCAGGTCGGTTACTTTAAGCGCGTCGATGACGCAACGCACTACCAGGTTAACGTCGGTACCAGCGAACAGCACGGCAGCGTGGATGGTTATCTGAGCCACGACGGTTCGCTGGCGAAGGTTGATCTCAGCGCCAACTACCATGAAGGGGAATACCGCTCGGCGGGGATCGCCTTACAGGGCGGGGCAACGCTGACCGCGCATGGTGGGGCGCTGCATCGCACTCAAAGCATGGGCGGTACGCGCTTGCTGATTGACGCCGACGGGATTGCCAATGTGCCGGTCGAAAGCAACGGCGCGCCGGTGTACACCAATATGTTTGGCAAGGCGGTGGTCGCCGATATTAACAACTACTATCGCAATCAGGCGTATATCGATTTAAACAACCTGCCAGAAGATGCGGAAGCCACCCAGTCGGTGGTACAGGCAACCCTGACGGAAGGTGCAATTGGCTATCGCAAATTCAAAGTGATCAGCGGGCAAAAAGCGATGGCGGTACTGCGGTTGCGTGACGGCAGCTACCCGCCGTTTGGCGCGGAAGTGAAAAACGACGAGCAGCAGCAGGTTGGCATTGTGGATGATGAAGGCAATGTCTATCTGGCGGGGGTCAATGCGGGTGAGCATATGACGGTGTTCTGGGAAGGCAGCGCACAATGCGAGATCGTACTGCCGAAGCCGCTACCCGCCGATCTGTTCAGCGGCCTGTTGTTGCCGTGTGAACAAAAGGGAACGGCAGCCCCTGATTCTTCAGCGCCAGAAATTAAGCCTGTTATTCAGGACCAGACGCGGCAAGTCACACCAACGGAAGCGCCGACGTCAATTTCAACTACTCAATAATCTGATTAAGGAACGATCAATGTCTTATAAATTATCCTGTCCAATGCTCGTCAGCACGGCGCTGGCGGCACTGCTTACCACCGCCAGCCTGACGGCGCATGCATCGGTCACCCCGGATCGCACCCGTCTGGTGTTTAACGAAAGCGATAAATCGATCAGCGTGACGTTGCGTAACAACAACGAAAAGCTGCCTTACCTGGCGCAAAGCTGGCTGGAAGACGAGAAGGGCAACAAAATCACCTCGCCGCTGGCGGTACTGCCGCCGGTGCAGCGTATTGACGCCATGATGAACGGCCAGGTGAAGATTCAGGCGCTGCCGGACATTCACTCGCTGCCGTCCGACCGAGAAAGCCTGTTCTACTATAACGTGCGTGAGATCCCGCCAAAGACCGGGAAAGCCAACACCCTGCAAATTGCGCTGCAAACGCGCATCAAGCTGTTCTGGCGACCAAAGGCGCTGGAGAAGATTGACATGAGAAAACCGTGGCAGTTTAAGGTCACACTCACGCGCAGCGGCCAGGACTATACCGTCAATAACCCGACGCCGTACCACGTCATCATCAGCGATGCCAGCACACAGAAGAAAGGGCTGACCGCCGCCGGGTTTAAACCGCTGGTGATGCCACCGAAAACGTCACAACCGTTAAAGGCTAAAATGGCGAGCGCCCCGGTGCTGACCTATATCAACGACTACGGCGCGCGCATGCCGCTGATCTTCCGTTGTGAAGGGAACACCTGCAAGGTGGATGAAGATCAAAGCAGCAAAGGTTGATAACGGGAGAAGCAACATGAAAGCGTTCTTTCTGACCGGATCTGCCGCGCTACTGCTGGCCAGTGGCTCGATCGTTTCACCGGTAATGGCGGGCGGCAAAATCGTCAATTTGACGTTGCGCGTGCTGGTGGATGGACCGCCGCCCTGTTCGGTAAAGGGAAGCGCGGTGGAGTTCGGCAATGTGATTATTAAAAGCATTGATGGTGCCAACTACCGTCAGCCAGTGGGCTACACCCTGAACTGCTCAAACAGTGTCAGCGACGACCTGCAAATGCAGCTTCAGGCCACCACCACGACCATCAACGGCGAAACGGTGCTGAGTACTGGAATCAGCGGTTTTGGCATTCGTATTCAGAATGCTGTCGATCATTCGCTGGTAGCCGTGGGCAGCGGTAGCTGGCTGCCGTTCAACATCAATACTCAGCCAGACTTCGAAGCCGTTCCGGTGAAGCAGAGCGGTGTGCAACTGATGGCGTCAGAGTTTAACGCGACCATGACCATGGTGGTGGACTACCAATGAAACGACTCGCATGGTGCTTAATTTACGGTTTTGCTGGCCTGGCGCAGGCCGCGATTAACGACGTTACTTTTCACGGCACGCTGGTTTCGCCGCCCGCCTGTACTATCAGCGATGGTAAGACGATCGAAGTTGAGTTTCGCAACGTCATTATCGACAACATTAACGGCGATAATTTCCGTCAGGATGTGCCTTACACCATCACATGTGACCCCGATGTGCGCGACGACGCCTGGGAGATGAGCCTGACCTGGACGGGCAGCCAAACCCCTTATGATGATTCCGCCATTGAAACGGACGTTAGCGGCCTGGGGATTGAGCTACAGCAAAACGGCCAGCCGTTTAAGCTGGGAACACCGTTGAAAATTGACCCGTCAACTCCGCCAACGCTGCAAGCCGTACCGGTGAAAGCCAATGATGCAGCGCTCAGCGACGGAACCTTTTCTGCCTACGCAACATTACAGGTGGATTACCAATGAATCTAAAACGGATATCTCACCGCGCGGCTGCACTGGCGGCGGTGCTGCTGATGCCCCACGTGCAGGCGGCAGACAATCTGCATTTCTACGGCAATTTACTCAGTAAATCCTGCACGCTGGTGGTTCAGGGCGAGTCGCTGGCGGAGGTGCATTTCCCCACCGTTAGTCGTAAAGACCTGATGGTGACCGGGCAGTCGGCGCGGGTGCCGGTGGTGTTTCAGCTGAAAGATTGTAAAGGGCCAGCCGAGTATGAAGTCCGGGTGACGCTGACCGGTACGGAAGACAGTGAACAGCCCGGTTTTCTGGCGCTGGATGCCTCCTCGGCGGCGCAGGGCGTCGGGATTGGCATGGAAAAAAACGACGGAACGGCGGTGCCAATCAACAACACCAGCGGGGCGACTTTCGTGCTGAGTAACGGCAATAACAATCTGAATTTTAATGCCTGGCTCCAGGCGAAAAGCGGGCGGGAAGTGACGATGGGTGAGTTTACCGCTTCCTTAACCGCGACATTTGAGTACATTTAAGATGAAAATACTACGCTCGTTAGTTTGTATATTTTTATTGGGGGGGGGGGGTCGGGGGCACAGGGGGCCACAAAAACCCCCCCCCTAATAACCCCATTAGCCTATTCCGGCTATCTCACACAAATACACTACTATCTTGAGATACTGACTCCTGACGGTGTTGAGTTTGGTGTTTATAAACAACACAGTATAATGCTTCAAACCGAGAATTTAGATTTGGTGTCCTGGACAGGGAGTTCTACTGCTCCGACGCTGAAAATGGAGTCGTTCAATACGACTTCAAAATCTACGTGTGTTGGTCTTGAAGCGTATGATGCGCAGTCGAACAAATCTAATTGGGATTGTTATAATGCCCCTCTCGGTGTGTACTATGACGGTCCGGTGCACGGTTGCCCGTGGCTGATTTCGACGTATACTGACAGCAATGTCTCTTCGATAGATGGTATTGGTCCCTATACCGGCCCCAAAGTTCACAACTCATCATGCCCTGTCCCCGTCGCCACTTATGATATTTCGTGGAGTGAAGATTATGTTGCCCATTCTAAAGTGCTGTCATTGTCATCGACGGGCGGAACGATTGAGAAAACGCTGCCCACCTTTTTGATGGAAAGCGGCAAGCTCTGTGACGGCAGCGTGATGGACGATCGAGGCGCATACTGCCGCTTTGTGGCGCAGATGATCACCTTCTCCACCTCCGGCTGTGACAGTTCGCAAGTGACGGTCACACCCAACCCGTATCCCATTACTGACAAGCGACTGCATGACATGGTGGTGCGTGTCGATACCAGCAGCCGCCAGCCCATTGATTCCACCTGCCGCTTCCAGTACACGCTCAACGAACTGTAGCGCATACACCACACGACGGGGCCATCTGGCCCCGTTGTCCGTTATGTCATGCGGTCATCCAGTTTTTTAGAATATTCGCCACCACGGGAGCGAAAGGTGCCAGATAACCGTCGACGGGGGTGAGTAATTCGTCGATAACCACTTGCAGCAGATCGTCATCCTCAAGCCCCTCTGAAGGGTCAATGCCATTAGCCCACAGAAGGCTGTCGGAAAGCTGCTTACGTTTTTCAATTAATGCCCGATTATTACGTTCACTATCGCCAAGGTTGAGTACCTTAATCGCATCGATAGCTCTCGGCGTCGTCCCTTCAATTCGACCACTGATCTTGAAGATAAACTCGGTTTCACATTCCGGCATAAGCGGCGTTAACAGCAATGGCTGGTTCTTATGCGAGTCGTCACACTGGCCTTTTGTTTTGCAGCTTGCAACGATATTCGTGAATTCCAGACTGCGAGCAGGAGCTAAATCCCTGGCTTCGACATGTTCATTAACGGTATCGCGGTTTGTACCTGTCACGCGATCACAGCAATAAGCACAGAGATAAAATTGTTCCTGAGCGCACTGCTGGCTGAGATCGCCAACGATATCCCATTTTTTTGCGCATAAAGTTCCTGAAACCACTGATTGGCATTTTTATCCCGTGGTTTTGCTCTCACCCACTGTTGCAAACTGGCCGGCGGTTGCCCTTTAGTTATTTCGCGCATGTTTAATTTCCTGTTTGCGCAGAAGCATTCTGGCTTTCACCAGTTCAAGATGGTTTTCAGGAAGTTCCAGGCTTAGCGTATTCAGAAGAGCGTTAGCGTTGATAAAGTCGTTTTTCTGAATCAGATCCAAAAGATCGTTAAGTTTTTCTGCCACTGTCGCATTGCGAATATCCGTATCCATCACATTCAAAAGCACAGTATTCGCATCTTGCCCATACAGAGACGGGAGCTGCGTTAATTCGCCATCATCCAGAGAATAAACCAGCACATCTTTGCAATCACTGATCACTAAAGGAGAGTGGGTTGTTAAGACAAACTGGCAATGTGGGAATGTTGTCGTCAGACGCTGGATGATTGTACGCTGCCATGTTGGATGCAGGTGCATGTCCACTTCATCAATTAATACAATTCCCTCGCCGTTTAGCGGGTTTTCTAACATCGGGTTCATCATTGCCAGGCGGCGAGCAATATCGCCGACTAACGCCATCAGTGATTTTTCACCCTGCGATAATTGCAGCACATTCAGTGTCTGGCCATTTTTATCAATCGACATATGCAGGCGAGGTTTACGCCTGACGCGTAAGTTGCTGAACCCTGGCATAAAGCGACTAATGGCCGTTCTGACGGCGGTCAACTGGCGATCCCGGGACGAGGCCATGATTGCCGTTAATGCATTTAAGACGGTGTTATCGAGATCTATCCTGGTACTGAGCTTATCCAGAACGTCTTGCGGTAAGCCTGATTCATTTTCTGCATCTTCGCGATTGCGAAACCATTCAAAGAAACGGCGGAAATCAATACCCTGATTCAGGGCGTTATCGTAGCCATCCAGTTGCAAAAAATTATGACGTTCTTTTATTTTCAACGGCACGTCCAGCACGACACGTTCTACGGGATAGAAGGCGATAAGCGGGAAGGATGCCCCGCTATTCTGGGTGTATTGATCTCGATAAAACGCAGCCAATTGGCTGGCCTCTTGCAGGCTGGAGGCGGTGGTCGATTTTTTCCCACTGGCCGTTCTGGCAAGCAACCAACGGTAGGGCGTAGCGGCCTCCGTCGCTGGATGCGTATTCAGTACCTGAAGTTCAATTGTCGCCGAACTCCTACCGTTCAGAATAGCGTCTTCAGGAATAGGGCTACCGTTACCCTTTTCAGTACGAACTCGGGCAACGAACCAACTCAGGCTGGTTGCCAACGATTTTAATATTGATGTTTTACCTGCACCATTATTACCAATAAAAACGGTCACATTGCTCTTGAACTCCTCCACTGGAGCCAGATGAACGTCAAGTTCTTCAAACCGCCCCAGATTAGTGAGCTTAAGCGTGCGGATATTCATCATTGAGTGCCCTGCGTTGAGTTCTGTTTGGATAATCTTACACTTAACCGTCGGCGTCTGTCAGTGAAAGCGTATGCCCGTCATGATGTCAGGGTAATTCCGGCGGCAACCACTCTTCCACTTCAATCAGCACCAACAATGCCGCATCGCCACCATACTCTTTTGGTGCCTGATGAAATGCCATTACATGGGGATGTTGCGCCAGCCACAGTGGCGTTTGCTGCTTCAAAATATGCTTACCATGACCATGCATCACACAGGCGCAAAACACATGTTCACGGCGGCAGGCGGCAATCAACGCCCCCAGTTCCT
>ERZ1034992.1033-NODE-1033-length-13431-cov-17.442285_pt1 | contig 13431 bp, 26 predicted proteins | sample MGYA00520695_ERZ1034992 | MGnify/ENA primary metagenome ERZ1034992 (study PRJEB33766, sample SAMN09781778) | gut metagenome | biome: gut microbiome | host: Homo sapiens | place: Madagascar | study: EMG produced TPA metagenomics assembly of the PRJNA485056 data...
AAAATCAAAGAAAGGAATAGGTTGTGCGCACATAAAACCGAGGTTTCCTTTTGGTAGATTTAGAATGAAAGTACATTGTTTATTTGAACAGTCAGGCACATTTAAGAATGCTTTTAAGAAATATGGAATTGAATCTTATGACTATGACATTCAGAATGAATTTGGCGAAACAGATTATGTTACCGACCTCTTTAAAGAGATTGAGGGGGGGTATCAAGGCAAGCCGAGTTTATTCGATAGGATAAGTTCTGATGATTTGATATTTGCGTTTTTCCCTTGCATAAGGTTTGAAAATCAGATAATGCTGTGGTTCAGAGGACAGTCGGCAAGTCAGAAAAAATGGTCTTTGGAAGAAAAATGCGAATTTGATATGAATTTACTTAAAGAGGTTTCACTTATGTATGATTTGGTAAACAAATTATTTATTATTTGCATAAGAAAAGGGTTGAAGTTAGTAATGGAGAACCCCTACTCGGAAGAGCATTTTTTAAGGCGGTATTGGTGCTATCTTCCGGCGGTAATTGATAAAGACAGAAGAAACAACGGAGATTATTATAAAAAGCCTACACAGTATTGGTTTTTGAATTGTGAACCGCAGAATAATCTTATTTTTGAAGCAATTAGTTATAACGCTATCGAATGCAAGGACGCTATAAGAACAATGACAAAAGAACATTATGCAAAAGTGGGGGCAGATAATAAGAAAACAGCAAGGTCAATGATACACCCACAATACGCAGATAGATTTATCAGACAGTATATTCTTGATGAAGAAATATGGAGAGGTAAGGAGAGTTAGAATGACGCAGGACGGACAGTTTGAATTAACTGACTTTTTGAGCAAGAAGATTGAGAGTAAATCCGTTATGGACTTGACAGCTTGGATTAACAGCCAAGGCAAAGCACAATATACGCAGATTGACGAAGTTGTAAGAAATGCTTACAACTTGAATAAGGATAGTGACGAACTCATCAGCAGACTTACAAATGCCGTATCGGTATATGTTCTTAATCAGTCTATGGGATATATGGATTATTTGCGAAAGGAAAGCGAGTTATGAAAGACGAAACAAAGCAGGAAATATCAATAATACTTGATTTGCTTAAAAGCAACTTAATACAGAATGGCGTGAGTATGGCAACGGACAAGAAAGGGAATTTGATATTTTTTGATACAGCCACTTATGTTGAAAGCAGTTGTAAGAAATTTGACGGATTCAGAGTTAATATTAACGATTTAGTGAAGTAACAATGTGACAGAACTTGAAGAGGTAGACTATGAATAAAGGTTGGATAAAATTGCATAGGCAACTACTGGATTGTTGGATATGGCGAGTAAATGAACCATTTGACAAGCGTTCAGCTTGGGTTGATTTATTGCTTACCGCTAACCATTCAGATACAAAACTATTATTCAATGGAGAAATAATTACAATAACAAGTGGGCAGATTTTAACATCTGTCCGACAGTTATCAACAAAATGGAATTGGAGTGTAAATAGAACATATCGTTTTTTAAAAATGCTAGAAAATGAAAATATGGTGCAAAAAGAAAGCAACGATAATAGAACACTTCTAACCATAGTAAATTACAGCGTTTTCCAGTTTTTAGAAAACAGTAACGGAAACACTAACGAACACACCAACGGAAACAGTAGTGGAAACACCGATAGAACACTTACGGAAACACCAACGGAAACAGTGACGGAACACATACAAGAATGTAAAGAATGTAATAATGATAAAGAATTAAAGAATGATAAGAATATAAAAGAAAAAGATATTACTAACGTAATATCCAAAAAGAAAAGTTATTATCCCGATGATGAATTGCTTGATGAAGCATTTAATGAATATGTGACAATGCGTAAGAGAATTAAGAAGCCTATATGTACCGACAAGGCATTACACAGGGCTATGAATACTCTTGACAAGCTATCGGGCGGAGATAATAACTTAGCTGTTAAAATTCTTAATCAGTCAGTAGACCATTGCTGGCAAGGATTGTTTGCACTAAAAGACAATGAGCCACATTCAACTAACAAGGGTGCTATTGATTGGGATAATGTGTAAAGGAGTGATAATAAATGACAATAACTTGTAATAAATGTGGCATTGTGAATGGGTTTATCGAGGAAAAAGGTACACAAGTAGGACTGTATTGCAATAAGTGTGGAAAATGGATAAAGTGGCTGACCAAAGATGAGGCAAGGCTGTTTAAGCACAATGAAGCGCAGATGCTGAAAAACGAGAAGACCGGATATAACCACGGATATGCAGTTGGCTACAATGAAGCTGTTGACGATACTGTAAAAGCCATAAAGGAACTATTTGCTTTTACCATCTTGGAAAAGGAAGAGATTGGCGAGATGGCACGACGATTAAAGTTAGAGGTGGGTGGTAATTCTTGACAAGAGACGAGACAGTTAAAATTATACGCATTATGTGTGATTGCTACCCCAATTACAAGCCGAGCAACTTGTCCGAGACAGTAGATGTGTGGAATATGATGTTGGAAGAATACAGCTACGAGCAAATATCAGTTGCACTTAAAGCGTATATCCATTCTGATATAAGCGGATTTGCCCCAAGCATAGGGCAACTGATAGGCAAAATACAGACCATATCACAACCGCAGGAACTTGACGGAATGACAGCCTGGGGATTAGTTAGTAAAGCGTTGCGGAATGGTACATATGGAGCGGTTGAAGAATTTAACAAGTTACCGCCACTTGTCAGGCAGGCTGTAGGTGTGCCAGATAACCTTAAAAACTGGGCGACAGCAGATTATCAGACGATTGAAACAGTAATACAATCAAATTTTCTAAGAACTTACGAAGCAGTTGTTAAGCGCGCGAATGAAATAAATCGTATGCCGGGCAATATCAAATCACTTATCGAAAAGACGAATGCAAATTCGTATAAGGCTCAAATCGAGCAAAAATTCCAAAGAGATATAAATACATTACAAATTAAAGAAAATGCCCTTATCGGTCAAAATACAAACGCAGAAGAGTATATCGAAGCACCTCAAGATATTCAAGAAAGAATAAACGCCATGAGGTAAAAATATGAAACCTAAAAATTGTATTTATCCCGATTGTCTTAACTGTGCATTGGATGATTGTTCATACAATACGCTTGAACAACCAGACATAATTCAACAGAATAAACTGGATAAAGAAATTGCCTTTAGAAATAAATTAGAGCAATTAGAACCTAAGCAAAGGGCAAAAGTTATATATGGCAGAATGTATGAACAGAGTGAGAAGGGCAAAGCTAGACGCAGACGATACAATCAGTCAGAAGCACATAGAATTGCGCAAAAGAAATATTTTCAGACCGAAAAAGGCAAGGCAGCTCAAAAGAGATATAAGCAATCTGAAAAAGGTAAGGCAGCAGAACAGAGGAAAAATATCAAAAGAATTGAGACTGGTAAAAATGCCATATACTGTAAAAGATATCGGGAGAAAAAGAAAAGAGAGGCTATGTTAAATGAGCAAGTCGGAACAACGAAGATTTCAGGAACAAATGATGAGAGTTCAATTAAATAGGCAGAAGAATAAAGAAAATAAAGAAATGTTTGGCAATGCCTTAACGATTCTATTATGGGTACTGCATGATAAATTTGGATTTGGAAATAAGCGACTAGAACGGCTTATTGATGAGATTGATAAATTCAATGAAGATTTCAATGCAGGGCTTATAGATCCGAAAGAACTTATTGAACAGCTAGAAGAAGAAACAAAAATTAAAATTAAATATTAAGGAGTATGGCTTATGAAGTTTTCAAAACTTACTAAGCCGGAGCTTGATGAAATAATTGAAAATGCCAATTTTACCGAGGAAGAGGGGAGAATATTCAAACTTCTTTCTCGGAATTTTACACAAAAGGAGATAGCTGCACGATTATGTGTGTCACAAAGAACGCTTGAAAGGAGAATAAGAAGTATTAAAAATAAAATTGAAAGGGTGTGCCGTGATTGGAATTAACAGATAAGGAATTATTGAATTATGTACTAGAGAATGGTATTATCTCTCGTGACGATGTTCAGAAACAAATTGAAATGAACGAAAGGAAAAAGTATTTAAAGGCACACAACAATGAAGTCTGGCAAGGAAAGGATAGTAAGTGGTATACATACTTGCCAGATGAAAGCACATCAAGTGGTAGAAAGCTGTTAAAGCGTTCAACGCAAGAGTCTCTTGAAGATGGAATTGTGGAACACTACAAGAAACTTGCTAATGAACCTTTAGTAAAAGCTGTGTTCAAGGAATGGATAGACCAGAAACTTGAATACCATGAGATTAAGAAGCAGTCGTATGACAAGTATACTGATAATTTCACTAGATTCTTTGCTAACGAAGCATATCACATGGCATATAAGAAAATCAAGTATATCACGGAAGATGACTTGGAATGCTTTATTAAGACTATTATTGCTGAATGTAAGCTGACACAAAAGGCATATTCTGACATGCGAATCCTTATCAATGGTATTTTTAAATATGCCAAGAAAAAGGGATATACTAATCTAAGTATCACACAATTCATGGGAGATTTAGATTTATCACGCAGAGCATTTACTAAGAATGTGAAGAAGAAAGAAGAACAGGTGTATTTTGAGGATGAAATTCCAAAAATCACTGAATATCTATGGCGACGATATGATATAAGGAGTTTGGGATTGCTGCTTATGTTTGAATGCGGAATGAGAGCTGGTGAGTTATCATCACTTAAGTTTTCTGACATTCACAACTCTACGCTTAAAGATGGAACTGTCAAACATTATATTTCTGTGCAAAGGACAGAAATTAAGGTCAGAGATGAAAATGGTAAATGGGTTAAGATTGTAAGTGATTATCCTAAGTCTGACGCAGGATTAAGAGATATAATTATTCCAGACAAAGCCTTGGATACTGTTAAGGCAATTCGCAGGCTGAACCCTTTTGGAACTTATATGTTTGAAGAAAAAGGGGAACGGATTAAGGAACAGGCATTTAACAGAAAGTTGCATAAGATATGTAAGGCGTTGGATATTAATTATCGTTCTACACATAAGGTTCGTAGAGCGTACAGCGTTGCGTTATATGATAATTGCGTGAATGATACTGTCATAACAGAAATGATGGGGCATACGAGTATTGAGACAACAAGAAAATATTACATCTACAGCAATAAAACTGATAGAACTAAGATTGAGCAGGTGAATAACGCTATCAATTATTAGGATTTTGATTACAAAGTAATCAAAGTAATCAAGGTACAAAGCTGTAAATCCAGCAATAGAGCGGAATAAAGGAACGGTCAATGCAGTTCGATTCTCTCATCCCCTGCTATTTTTCTAAGGAGAAGAAACGCTGCAAACCCGCATAAACACTGAATGAAAGGAGAATTCTGAACATCGTCTTTTTGTGGGGAAATAGAGAGGTAATCAAAGAAGTAATCATAGATGTCTAACAAACGCCGTAATGGCGTTATTTTTTTGCTTATTTTTTGGCGGATAACTGTCGGAAACATGACGGTTAATCCGTCTTTTTTTATGCCAAAATTAAGTCAGAAAGAGAGGTAATGTGAATGTTTTCTGATGAAGTTAGAGAAAAAATCTTAAGTAAAGAAGAATTGCAGAAACTTGATTTGGTGACATTATCTCTTGTTATCCATGCAATTGAAGAAGTTTTAGAGGAGGCAGACAATGAACAATCCTTATCAGGCAGTGCCTATGATGAATAATAATTATATGCCTATGCAGAATCCATATGCGGATAGATTGAACTTTTTGCAAAATTATCAGCAGAGTTTACAACAGCCTTTGCAGACGAATCAACAGCCTATGCCACAGCAGATAGCAGGTATTAACGGTAGAGTAGTACAGGCAGTCGAAAATATTAATGCTAATGAAGTGCCGATGGATGGCTCAATGGCATTTTTCCCTAAGCAAGATTTATCAGAGATATATGTTAAAGGCTGGAATGCTGATGGAACAATTAAGACGATTGTGTATAAGCCTTATACAGCCCCTAAAGATAATCAGGCGGTAAATTCTATGGCTAATGTGGAAAACACTAAATTTACCCTATCAGACGAAAGCACACAGCTATTCTTGAATAAGTTTGAGGAGTTATCAGAAAAGATAGGACAGTTAGAAGATAGATTTGATAAATCTTTAGGAACGCAAAGAAAAACTTCAAAAACTCAAAGTAAGGGCGGTGATGAAGAATGAATCCAATTAACATTTTTCAGATGATGAAAGCTGGTCCGCAACAGTTTGTACAGCAGATAATGGGGAATAATCAGCTTATGCGTAATCCTATGATGAAAAATACTATGCAGATGGCACAGCAGGGCAATATGCAAGGTATAGAGCAAATGGCTAGGAACTTATGTAAGGAAAAAGGATTAAATGCAGATGATGTATTTAATCAGATAAAAAGCAGATTTGGTAACTAGTAGCATATTAGATGTCTTTGCAAACTACCTAGGTGACATCTTTATGAATATATTTTTAGGAGGTAACAATATGTTTTCGAATTCAAATTGTGCCAGCGTACCATTAGTCGCTAATATTGACGGCAACGGCAATAACGGCGGATGGGCTGACGGCGGATGGCTTTGGATAATCGTTGTATTCGCATTACTCTTTGGATGGGGCAATGGTGGATTTGGCGGATTTGGCGGTAATAATGGCGGTGGCTATGTTGCGACAGCGGCTACACAAGCTGATATTCAGAGAGGATTTGATAATTCAGCAGTTATCAGCAAGTTAGATGGTATTTCTAATGGACTTTGTGATGGATTCTACGCTATGAACAATAGCATGCTTACTGGTTTTAATGGTATCAACACAAATATCATGCAGACTGGCTATGGCATACAGCAGGCTATTAACGCTGATACAGTCGCTAATATGCAGAACACTAACGCTTTGCAGTCACAGATTGCTAACTGCTGCTGTGAGACAAGAGAAGCCATCCAAGGTGTAAACTACAACATGGCAACTAACACTTGTGCTTTACAGAACACAATGTGCAACAACACAAGAGATATTATCGACAGCCAGCAGGCAGGAACAAGAGCTATTCTTGATTACTTATGTACAAAGGAAAATGCAGATTTGAGAGATAAGGTACAGAAACTTGAGCTTTCTGCTTCACAGGATAGACAGAATGCACTTCTGACTACTGCAATGACAGCACAGACACAGCAGATTGTCAACTCTGTAAATCCTACAGCTATTCCAGCCTATGTTGTTCCTAATCCTAATGCTTATGCTTATGGATGTGGTTGCAATGCAGGATGTGGCTGCTAAAACTGAATAATTGAGTATCTTAATTGAGTTTAACTCGATTATGTCTGCTATGCAGTATTACTTATAATCAAAGGGCAGGCTATAATGTTTGCCCTTATTTTAATTATCTGGAGGTTTCTAAAATGGAAGAATTAAAAAATAAGTTTATAGAAGCAATTAAAAGCATAGATTTTAATAAGCTTAATATCTATGAATTAAAAACTGTATCAGAAATTTCTGATACAGTAGATAAGATGGCAAAGAAAGATTATACAGAATTGCTTAAAGAGTCTATGGTTTCAATGGGAGTAAAAACTTCAAAAGAAGAGAAACCTAAAACAATAGAAGAAATGAAATAAGGAGGTTTTTATTATGGCTGAATTTTCAAATGTTGCAACACAGACAGTTGCGGTAAACGGAAATGTATTATTTACAGATGCACCAACATCTGTATGCAACAAAGGATATATTTCGCACAGAACAGGAAGCGGATTAATCAACCTTAAAGGTGCTACTAACACTTGCAAAGCAAAGTACAGAGTAGAATTTAATGGAAATATTGCAGTACCGACAGGTGCTACAGCAGGTCCTATATCCCTTGCGATTGCGATAGAGGGCGAACCAGATTTATCAGCACTTGCAATTTCAACACCGGCGGCGGCAGAAGCATTTAACAATGTTTCTATGGCTACAGATGTATGGCTTCCTTGTGGTTGCTGTCAGGCAATCTCTGTTAAGAATACATCTACACAGGCTATTAGTGTGGCTAATGCAAATATCACAATCAACAGAATAGGTTAAGAAAGTGAGGTAAACAACTATGCATATTGAAAGAATACACAAAATGGTTGAGTGCCTTACCGAAAAGACACTATCTGAACTTGATAAGGGCATTGAAAATGTAAATGTTGAGGAAATGTCAGAAGCTGTGGATATGATTAAGGATTTATGCGAAGCTGAATATCGTGCAGTTATCGTTAAGTCTATGAAAAAAGCTGATGAAGAGGAAGAAGAGTACGATAAAGAGCTTCTAAGGAGCCTTAAGGCTGAATATGGCGAAGAAAGCGGCAGAAGATACTATGACCACTACCGCTATGCAAATGGCAGATTTGCCCCAAAAGGCAAAGGAACATACCGCAGAGGATATGAAGAACCGCCTTATATGCACATGTACCCAGAAGCAGAGCATATGAGAGATATGGATAGGGATTATGGCAAGATGTATTATACAGAGCCAATGAACGAAAGCAGCTATGACAGAGCAAAGAGAAACTACACAGAGACTAAGGAAATGCACAAGAATAACACGCCAGAGGATAAAGAACACAAGATGAAGTCACTTGACAGCTACACTAAGGAACTTGCAAGCGATATTACAGGTATGGTGGCTGATATGTCGGCAGAAGAGAAGAACTTGCTTAGAACAAAGTTAAGTACTCTTGTATCTAAGATATGATTTTAAGGGCTATGAGTAGCAATATTCATAGCCTGTTTTATTCAGAAAGGAGCATACAGATGATTTTTAATATTAATGGCACAATGTGGCGAGTACAATATGAAAATTCAAATTCGGGTGAATTAAAGCGGTCAGACGATGTTTCTGTGCTAGGTGTGACTGATAGAAATACATATACAATTTATCTATCAAATGCCTTGCGTGGATTCATGCAACGCAAAGTGCTGATACACGAAGTATGCCACGCAATCTGTATGTCCTATGATGTGTATTTACCGATTGAACAGGAAGAGATATTGTGTGATTTTGTAGCAACTTATGGTGATGAAGTATTTGACATTGTTGATATGGTGCTTGGAGCAGTTAGGAGAGTGGGATAATGAGTATTGATGAGCTGTTAAAGATAATTCAAAAGACTAATCCGACTATGACAAAAGAATTATTGATATATGAGCTTAGTCAATGCCGGTATTCAAGTAAGGCATTGATTTATACAGAAAGTTGTTGTGTTGACAATAATATTTAAAAATGCTATTATTTAATAGATGTAAACAATTGATAATTAATATATCATTTTACCTTAATAGAACCATAGTGGAAAGTTGCATTGATACATTTTTGTATAGGTGCAACTTATTTTATTTTAGAGGTTTTATTATGAGAGTTGTAAGATTAAAAATGTATCAAGAAATGGCTAGATTCAATAATCCATCAGCACCAAGAGGTGCAGATTGTTACCCTTTGCCGCCATTTAGCACAGTTAATGGGTTTATTCATTCAATGTGTCAATGGAAAAGGTATCATAAATTAGATTATTTTGTTACTGGCAAAGGAATTTATAATACTAAGGTGCAAAAAGAATGGTACGGTGGCTATAATTTCAACAAAATTAGCAATGAAATGCTTAAGCGTTGGGATATTATAACAGACTATGCAGACGGAAGCCATGCTGGCTGGGTTAGTACAGTTAAATATCATCTAATGCTAGTTGATTTATATACAACTATATACATCAAAGCTGATGATAGTGACATAGATGATATGTACCATGCGTTACTAAACCCACCGGTATATCCATCATTAGGTGAGTATGGTGATTTATGCAAGATTGAAGCAGTAGATATTGTAGAACTTAAGGAGCTTGACAAACCCATATCAGCTCCATTAGATACACAATCTTATATTCCTGTTAATAAAGGCAATTTCGCAGGAACTATATATAGAATTAATAACAAATATGAAATTGTTAAAGGACTTAGGCGATTTCAGAAAGTTCCTTGTTATTTGGTGGATAAAGAACAAGAAGTTATGAGCAATCTTTTTGATGATGATAAGCCAATTATTTTTATAGACTAATTTAAAACCCACGGAATATAGGTAAAGTTTTTCTTTACCCCCGTGGGTTGACTTTTTATATTCACAATTTCAATTTTAACAATTTCCAAAATTTGGTTCAGATTTTGTCTAAATCCTACTCTAAAAATTGAAAAATTTTCTCATAAAATATAATGCAAAATTTTTGATACCCCCGTCATATGCAATTTTGAAATCCAAAAATCGGTTGAAAACTTATACCCGATTTTGACCTCGATTTTGTTCAGATTTGCCTTGAAAAATTGGTGAAAAACTTTAGAACTTTAACAAGCTAAAGTGTGCGGCTGTTGGTGTGCTTTACGGTTTCGGCTTTGTGATTTGACTTATACGGCGGTTTTATTGCGTCGGCGTAGATTTATAAGCCTACAGAACAAAACAGCCTTAAAACGCTTTTAAACGCGTTGTATAAAATGGGTATAATATGCCTGTTGAGTTGTTGGAAGCTGTCACCAGCTCTGGGAAACAAAACGCACGCCGCCCCGACTGGGTACACTTGTACACCTAAAAAGGGGTAAAAGTCTTATATATAAGCATAGCATTATTATATTAATTTTTCAAGGTGCTTAATGCTTGCGGCTGGAATCGAACCAACCAAAACCTAAACAAGCCAAAAAGGGCGCAACATATACGCCCTTTGAATTAAAATAGTTCTGTATTAATCTGCGTTGTAATTTCCGCCGCTTCTTTCTCTAGCTTTGCCATTAAATAATTATCCGCGTTTTCTTCTGCTTTTTCATACTCCTCGCGAATTTTATCAAGCTTTTCTTCTAAATATTCCATCATTTTTAATTCTCCTTTAAATTAATATCCTAACCACGCGTAAAGCTGCGACCTGTCCCAGCCTGTTACATCTTCCACAATTTCAAATTTTTCACGAAATGCAAACATGCAATCTGCGAAAATGCGCCCGCCCTTGATGTAATATGGCGTGCTGTGCGCGTCCAAAATCTTCTTAATTCTACTAATTTCCATAGTTTAAAGCCTCCATATTCTAATATTATCCCTTACAGGTAAAACAACCGCCCGGAATCGAACCCCGGAAGTGCCGACCTTGCTAATTATTTGCTTGCCAAAATCTCTCTTGCTAATAAATCCCAGTAAAGACCGTCGCCGCGCTTATCAAGCCATTTTTCAGCTTCTTCAGCACTTTCGTCTAACCATTCAGCCATAAGCTGGATAATATCATAATAACTATAATCAACGCCAACACCTAAGCCTCTAAGCCATTCTATGCAAGCGTTACGCTCTCCGAGCCTTGCAACCGCCCAACCGTATTCATTTATAAACTTGTTCTTGATATCCTTAATTGTGTTAAGCTCTTCGCTCTGTGCAACCTCTGTCAAATAATTTCTAACTGCTGCCTTAACTTCTTTGCTGTTTGTTCTTCTCATTTCTTTTTACCTGTGCTATAATATAGCTACCTTTCTTTTTTGATTGGTGGCGGTTGTAAACTTTGGTAGAGTGGCAACCGCCTTTTATTTATGCTCTTATTATAAAGCTATCTTTATATAATTACAAGTCGCAAAATGTAACAAATATATAAAGCTATCTATATAATTTTATTGTGCAATATATATAAAGCTATCTATATATAAATATATAAAGCTACTATATAATAAAGTTATCTTTATATTTATATTGACTTTGATATAACGCTACTATATAATAAAGTTATCTTTATAAAAGGAGTTGATTTGATGGCAGTATCTAAAGCGCAAGCAAGAGCAACAAAAAAATATGATAATAAGGCTTATTTTAAGAGCCTAGTAAGGTTTAAGAAAGAGGACGAGGAGCGAATCAGAGCGGCGGCAGGTGATAGCCTTAACGGCTTTATCGTGGCGGCTGTAATGGAGAAAGTACAGGAAGCAGAAAAGGCGAAAGCTCCAGCCTGTACAAGCTCCGATGAATGCCCATTCTAAATAGTTAAAAGAATTTTAAAATATTGCTTGACTATATAACGATAGCGTTATATAATAAGGGTACAAATTAAGAAAGGGCAGCCGAAAGGCTGAAAGGGGGAAAAGATGAAAACATACCATATAATCGACAAGAGGCAAAGAGACACCGATGCCGAGTTAATGCATTATACATTTAATGAGCTTAAGGATTACTTTAAGCCAGATATGAGCAATTACGAAGAGGAGGAAGATATCTTTAATGAAATGCTTGCAAGCTGGAAGAAGATAGAAGATTTGTTCGATTTAGAGGATTACCTCCAGAAAGAATGCGGAATCGGCGAAGAGGTTCCGTATACATTCGAGGAAGATGAAATCGAGGATGAAGAAGCAAGGCAGAGAGCTAACAGATTTTTTGAAACAGCAAGATAACAGAATTAAAGAAAGGTTAAAAGGTGGAGCAGATGAAAACAATCGAATTATTAAACAAGGTTGTCAAACTTGGATTTGACAGAGAAAAGGCACTTGCAGACATAGATGCAAGTCTTGATGAAGTAATTGGAGTAGAGAACAGAAAGCCAATCGCAGAAGAGGAAATAAGCGAAGAGCTGGCAAATGATATTTTATTCGGGTTTGAATGTGAAAAAGAAAGCAATTAAGAGAGGTGAAAGTTATGGCAGTAACAAAAACATGGAGAGTGTACGGAATGGACGGACACAGACAGCGTGAGAGCTTCGGAAAGTCTTATAAATACGATTTTTCAGAAGGTACAGACGTCAGAATTATTGAAGTTGACAACTCCGACAGAACAGGGACGAATGAATATTCGATTGTACGTATTACTAGAAACAACTCTGAAGAATGTGAAGAGGAATTACGCGGACAGCTTTCGGATGGAATTTTTGAAAATTCCAGAGTTGGGAAAGTTGTGGAGGTTTAAAATATATATTTTTAAGGCGGTGTATATCTGTTATACATCGCTTTTTTAATGCCTATTGATTAATTATATTTATTGTGTTATTATATTGCTAATAATTAAATATATAAGATTTACACCCGATAATATTAATATTGTTATCGGGTTATTTTTATGTTATTAGTATATATTACAATAAGCTGGATAAGCTCCAGTGGAAAGGGGAACACATGGAGAAAGTACAGGAGACACCAGACACGCCCGAAGTATTTCAAAACGATATAGAACTGTATTTATCGCAGTTTTGCGAAGAACACAACATTGAAGATATGACCAAAGAACCACAAAGCCGATGGAACGCCGCTCTAATGTATATCAATAAATATGTTTTTAGTGATAAAAGTATATTAAAATTAAACAAGAATATTAATAAAAATAATACTAATTGTATTATGGATAATAATTTTAATATGTATGACTATGATAAAGTAGAGTATGTAT
>ERZ1034992.1038-NODE-1038-length-13384-cov-3.779728_pt1 | contig 13384 bp, 10 predicted proteins | sample MGYA00520695_ERZ1034992 | MGnify/ENA primary metagenome ERZ1034992 (study PRJEB33766, sample SAMN09781778) | gut metagenome | biome: gut microbiome | host: Homo sapiens | place: Madagascar | study: EMG produced TPA metagenomics assembly of the PRJNA485056 data...
CGGCAGGGCAGCGCACGTTGATCTTCAGGCCAGACGGCGTCCAATCCGGCAATGCCTCATCCTTGTAGATGCAGGCGATGCCGTGAGCGGCCGGGAAATACTTGAGCTGCTCGGGCCAAGAGCTGTCGAAGAACTGGTAGGCCGTGCGCTGCGGCTGCAGCTCAACCTGGTTCTCGAGCTGCTGACCGGGCACGTCCTCGTTCATGAAGCGCTTGCCGTGCAGGTTGAGCCACAGAAAGCCGTTGTTGCCGATGACGCCGCGGCCGTCGGAGCCGGCGCCGCCGCCCATATGGTGGATCATCGGCGCATGCCACTGCTCCACCGCCGCGCCTGCCCACACGCCCATCTTGTGGCCATCGCCGACGTTGGTGTAGTTGCCCTGTGCGTCCAGGTCAAGCGACAGGATCTGGTTGCCGTTCTCGACGCACGCGGGGGCGAAGTACTTCATCATATCCTCGTTAGCCAAGTAGTCGCCCGTGGCCAGGATGACGCTTTTCGCGTTGATCTTCAGGTACTTGCCCGCGCCGGTGTCCTGCGCGTATATGCCCGCAATGCTGCCGTCATCGGCCGTGATGAGCTTCACGCCCTTCGTGTTGTAGCGAACCTCGGCGCCGGCCTCCTGGGCGCGCTTGAGGTTGTCGGCCATGGCCGTGGCCAGGCTTGAGAAGCCCACCGACGTGGGGTAGCACGGCATGTCCTCTTTCGTGTAATCGTACGTTTCCAGCATGGGATAGAAGTACGGGTACATATAGTGGGCGCGGTTGGCCTCGGGGACCTCCTCGTAGCTTTCGGACGCGATGTACATGTCCGGGCACCCCTTGACGAACCAGTCGAGCACCTTGCCCGACTCGTCGCAATAACGGCTGATGATGCCAAAGTTCGAGTGGTGGCTGCCCTCCTCCATGTGCATGTTGACCACCATGCGCTTATCCAGGAAGCCGTCGCCGCGCTCCCACTTGGCCATGGTCTCGCCGCCCAGGATTGCCATGTCGCTGGCCACGCTGTTGAGCTGGGCGGATGCCTCAATGGCGATGACCTTCGCGCCGGCTTCGGCAGCCGCGCGCGTTGCGGGGACGCCCGCGCAGCCAAGGCCCACGACCACGACGTCGGCGTCAAGCGTCTCGGCCACGTCGCTGTCGGAGATGGTCGGCGCCTCGCCGAGCCACGGCATGGCGCCCGTGCCGTCGAAGCCCATCGTCTGGCCGCTGCCCGAGCCGGCCGCGCCTGCGGCACCGCCCGCGACGCCGACCACCTTCGGAGCGCAGCCCGTCAGGCCCGCGCCGGCAAGCGCCGCGCTGATGGCGGCGGCGCCGGTCAGAAAGCTACGGCGGCTGATTCCCGATTTGTCCATGTTGTTCCTTCCTCTCTTGCACCCGCCTGCTGTTTTGCCGCGTCGCCGACGCGGTTAGGCACGGCGGTGCGCAGCCCCCTTCGGAGCGGGCGGGCACGTACGCCCCGGCGAAAACGCGAAGCCTTGCGGGCGCTTCGAGCAAACGCCCTATGCGCGCTCGACCCTACGAGGGAGGATTATAGGAAGCTCAAATTGATGGCGGAATGGACTCAAGCGCTGTTTTGTAAAGGGCTTACTTTACGTTTTATGTGTAACGTCAACTTGCTCGGCGCGTGATTTCGTGCTGAGGGCTTATCTACGCCCCCGCCAACCGCGACCCCGGTACTTCTGGGCGGTTTTGCAGGCTGCGAAAACATGAACGCATTATTGGGATTTTCCTGACCAGGGATTTTCTTGCCGCCTATTTGGCGAATGCGAAAAATGACGCGGAAAACCGCCCAGAAGTGAGATTTCAAGGCGAAAACAAGGGCCAAAACCTGCAAAACAGCCCAGAAGTCGAACTGTGGCGGCAACTACGCCCTAGGAACTCCCGACACAACGCATGCGAATGGGCTGTGCGCGTGAACAGGGGACGGAGGTGTGTTCACGGCGATGCGCCGCGCTCCCAAAAGGCTAGCGTGAACACACCTCCGTCCCCTGTTCACGCCCCTAGCAGCCAGCTACTCGAAAAACCTTGCGGCCCCTACGGGGATGCACTGGCGGATGAGGCCTACCAGCTCGACGTCGTTGAAATCCATACCTTGGTCGAACCAATGGCGCGTACAGCCTGCGCAGCCTTTCGAGAAGAAGTCCAGGCAAAACCCCGTTTCCCCCTCATCGAGCACGCCGTGCACGCGCACGCGGGCGCCGAACGCGTCGCGCAGCGCATGGTGCATCACGCGATACAGGCTGTTCACGTCCTGAGAGGTGAAGGCGTTGCGCAAAAACGTCTTACGCTGATGACACAGCTGCAGAAACTCGATATAGCATTCGTCGAAGGGCGCGAGCGTCCCCATCCGCTCGAAGGGGGCGGCGAACATATCGCGAAAACAGCACTCCATCAGGTGATACTTGTCGGAGAAGTGGTGATAGAACGTCTGCTTGCTCACGCCGGCAGCGGCGGCGATCTCGGCGACGCGCACCTGGTCGAGCGGCTTGCATTCCATCAGGCCCGTAAGCGCATCCGCCAGCAACCGTTTCGAATCCGCCATGAAAGCCTCCTTCGCCGAGCACGGCGTCAGACGCCGCATTTGATACTTTCATAGTAGTAAATGCCAGCGGATTCCAACGCAAATGCCGCAGAACCTTCGGCGAGCGGCGCGGCTGGGCGCAGCGCGCCGCGATACAATAGCGCGCATGAAACCTATCGCTCACATACATACCGATTTGCCGCAGAAGTTCGGCATCCCCCGCAACAGCTTCCTTGCCCCGCATCTGCAGGGGCGCATCGTGTTCGAGCCGGAATACGCGCTGAACAGCGCCGTTGCCGGAATCGACAGCTTCTCGCACCTGTGGCTGCTCTGGCGTTTCGAGAACGGCGAACCCGGCGGAGGCGCCGCCGACGTCGCCGACGATAGCGCGCGAGCGGGCGCGACCGCGGGCGGAAACAAGGCTGGCGTCTGTAGCACGGCAAGTAGGAAAACGCCCGATAGAAGCGCCATCAAGAGCACTACCCTTTCGCATCCGGCAACTAACGAGCGGGAAACCGAAGGCGACGTCACAGCAGAGACGGGCGCCGAAATCACCGGCGGGCTCGATGGCACCGGAAGCGCCATCGAGCCCACTTCCGCCCCGGCAAGGGAAAATGTGCCCACTGCCAATGTTATTGACAGCAACACGCGAGCGGGCGCGGGCGGAAGCGGAGTCAGCGCCCCTATCGCCTCCCCCAAACCCGCTCGCTGGTCGCCAACCGTGCGGCCGCCGCCGCTGGGCGGCGCCGAGCGTGTGGGCGTGTTCGCCACGCGCAGCCCGTTCCGCCCGAACCCCATCGGGCTGACGTGCGTGAAGCTCGACCGCGTAGAGCTCACCGACGCCGGCCCCATCATCCACGTGCTGGGCGCGGACCTGCGCGACGGTACGCCCATCTACGACATCAAGCCCTACATCCCCTTCGCCGACTGCCATCCCGACGCGTGCGGCGGATGGATCGAGGACGCGCCCTGGCACGAGCTTGACGTGGACTTTCCCGAACACCTGCAGGCCGAAGTGCCCGCCTGTAAGCTGCCCGGCCTGACGGAGGTTTTGCGCCAAGACCCGCGCCGCGCCGGCAGCAAGCACGAGCCGACCCGCGTCTACCACCTGGCATACGCGGGTCTTGACGTGGCATTCACCGTGGACGGCGACGCCCTGCACGTGGTGTGCGTGAGCTAGCGGGGGCGCCCGGAACCCGCGTCGCCGGCATCCGGGGCCTCGCCGCCGATCGCGACCGTCAGCGCTCCGCCGTAGTAAGCGGCTTTTACGCGATGTCGCCAGCCGCGTGACGGGCGGCGTAGCGGCCGAACGTGACCTGACGGCCCAGGCAATTGCCCACCAGGTACACCGGGTAGTTGCCGGCATAGTAGCTGCCGGAGCAGGTGCCCACGGCGTACAGGCCCTTGATGGGCTTGCGATCCTTGTCGATGACCTGGCAATGCTTGTTGATGCGCACACCATCGATGGTGGTCAGCAGCGCACCGCCATACCACGCGCCATAGAACGGCGCCTGGCGAATAGCGGACAGGCGATAAGCCTCCTTGCCGAACTGCGTATCGGCGCCCGCATCGTACATGGCGTTGTAGTTCTCGACGGTCTTCAGGAACTGCTCCTTGGCATCGCCCTCGAAGCCGAGCTTGCCCGCAAGCTCCTCCAGCGTGTCGGCCTTCATCATCAGGCCGCCGTCCAGCTGCTTCTTGTACGCCTCGTCGACGGTCTTGTCCTTCAGCGTGCTCTTCCACGTGTTGGCAGAGCAGCCCTGGGTCTTGAAAATCTGAACGTCGGCAGGGGCGTTCACGTCGAACACCTGGCACCACACGCCGCCGGGATGCGAAGCGGCGGCGAAGGGGATGGCGTCGTAGTTCGCGGACTCGTTGGCGATGCGCTCGCCGTTGCGGTCCACCTTCAGGAACGGCTGGGAGCCAAGGTTGAACTGGCCGTTGGTCGCCCAATTGCCAGACTCGTCCATGCCGGCGTCCTGACCAGGCTTGACGATGCCGCGGTCGAACACCATGGTCGCGCCCACGCTATCCATGTCAGCGCCCGCCCAAAGCGCCGCCTTGATGCCGGCGCCGGTGTTGTTCGTGTTGTAGTTCAACGACGTGATGCAACGCACGGCCTCGGGGTCGCGGGACTGCAGCATATCGGCGTTCGCAGCATAGCCGCCGCATGCCAGGATAACGCCCTTCTTCGCGTTGACCTGCTTGTACCCGTTCTCAACCTTGAAGATGGCGCCCGTCACGGCACCGTCGCCGTCCTGCACCAGCTTCACCAGGTCGTGGCTATACAGCACCTGGCCGCCATCGTCCTCGATGACCTTCGTCATGGCCTTGACATGCTCGGTCTGGCCGCGCTCGTTCACGAAACCGGGGTTGGACACGTGATGGCACTCGGGCGGGATGAAGTAGGAGGTGCCGCCGGCGTTATCGTTCTCGGTGTCGACGACGACGTGGGACTCCTGGCCGAAATGCTTCGTGTACGTGTCGGCGATCCACTCGACGGTGGCGCCGGAGTTCTCGATCCACGTGCGCAGGACGGACTGATCGTTTTTGAAGGACGCGTAACGCGCGTGCTCGTTGATCCAGCGGCTCTCCTCGAAGTCGAGGTTTTGCTCCTTTTGCCAGCGCGAATGGATGGCGCCGATGTCGTAATGGGTTGCGGCGGACTCGGCGCCCTTCTCCACGATCACGAAGTTCGCGCCCAGTTCGGCCAACGTGGCGCCGGCCATGATGCCGGACATGCCCGCGCCGACGACAAGCACGTCGGTTTCGACGGTTTCCTTGATGTCACCGGAGGCGATTTCGGGGGCGGTGCCCAGCCAATCGACGCCGGAAGCGCCGGCGGAGGCGTTCCCGCTCTTGATGGCGGCCACGTCGGCGGCGCGCTCAGCAGCGTTCTTCGGTGCGGCGCAACCGGTCAAGCCCAATGCGGCCAGGGCGCCCATGCCGGCGGCGCCAGTCAGGAAGCTGCGGCGGCTGAGCCCACGAGTCTGTTCGTTCATGCTATTCCCTCCATTGTGTATGCGTATGGTTCTCGCTCGACGGGTTCGAATCGGATCGGGCTTTCAGCAATACGCTGAGCCGCAGCATACGAAGAAGGCGCGGAAGCGTCACCACCCCGCATGGGGCATCCTTCGAGAGAATGGAGCTTGCGAAGGAGAGCGAAATGAGAAGAAGGGGTTTTGCGCCCTGTTTGCCACCCCAATAGGGTGAAACTTTACGTTTGCCCAGATGAGAGAAGGGTTGCTTCGGTTTCATCGATGACGTGAAGCGAGTATAATGCACGAAACCGTAAGCAGGAAGGAGCCCCATGCGCATCGCATCCACCAAAGATGATATCTCGTCCATCTTCACGCCGGGCATGCTTGCGTGCGCATTCGCTTACGCCGCGCTAAAGCTTGTGGGATCGATGACCAACGGGTACCTTTACCCCTTGGTCGCGACCACCGACGGGTGGATCAGGGAGATATCCACGCTTGTGACGGCGGCGACCTTCCTCGTGATAACGGCAGTTGCCTACCGAAAACCTCAGATCGTCCGCGCGCCCGCGCTTGTCGCGCTCGCCTGCGCGTTCACGCTTGCCGCCATAGCGTTCGTAGGCGCAGGGCTAAGCATCCATAGCGTCGCACTGCTTTCCCTGGGCATCTTCTGTCGATCCATCAGCAGGGCGCTGACCCTGTGCTTGTTCGCGTTATGCCTGGTTCAGCTTGAGTCCGGGAAGCAAGTCAGCTTCGCCATAGCGTTAGGCTTATTCATTTTCAGCGTGCTGGACCTTTTCAGGGGCGTTATCGGCACGCCGCTGAACGCCATCCTGCTGCTCGGCGCCGCGCAGATCATCGTGGCGATATGGGCCATGAAACCCGCAAGCCGCGTGCTCGACATCACCAGCGCCGGCGATTCGATCGACGATTTGAAGCTGGCAGACCCCACAGCGTTCCTTCCCGTGTTCCACGGCGTTTTCGTATGCATCCTGCTATTCTCCGCAGCTTCGGGGTTCGCCTTGACGTTCAACGAGGTCGCCAGCGCTCCGCCGACGCTGCTGGCGAACACGCCGCTTTTGGCTCTTTTGCTTCTTTTCCTGCTGCTAAGCTGGGGAAATAAGCGCGAAGACGTGCTGTTCACTCTTTCGGTGCTTATCGTCATGGCAGGTTTTTTGACAACGCCGCTATCGTTTAACGAGACCTTTGCGAACACATCCAGCACGCTGCTGCGTTTCGGGGAGCAGTGCTTCGATGTGCTTGCTTGGACGGTTATCGCGGCACTCGGGCGACGCAACGTATACGGCTGCCTGGTGTCCGCGGGAGTCATGCAGATGATGAGCAGCATCGGCACGCTTATCGGCGCCATGTCCGGCCACATCACCAACGATTTCGTGACCACCGACTTCTTCATGGCCACCGGCTTCGCCTTGACCATGGTGTTCGCATTCTTCGCGTTTCTATGGTGCGGCTTCCGCACGTTCAGCTTCACTGACGCCATCGAGTCGGTCACAACTGTCAGCCACCCCAGCTCGGACGAGCAGGGCGAATCTGATGCGGATGCGGGCAAGACTGCCATGGCGATGCCGAGCGCTTCCGGGGAAGAGCCTGCCGTGCGCGGGCAAGACGCAAGCCCAGCGCTTTCCGCGGACGGCACCGCCACGGCAGGCAACGCCTTTGCAGCTAATGCCGCCGCAGGCGACGTTCCCGCAAGCGATGGCGCTTCCATCATGGATGCCGTACGTGCGGCAGGCACCGCTCCCTCCGAGAACGGGCCCGCCCCCGAAGCCGGCACCGCAACGCCTGAGCCCAATCAGCTTCATGAGAACTGCGCGCGCTTAGGCGACGAGTTCGGCCTCACCGCGCGCGAACGCGAGGTGTTCGTCTTGCTCGCCCACGGGCGCAACGGCCGCTACATCATGGACCACCTGGTCATCAGCCGCAACACGGCGAAGAGCCATATCAAGCACATCTACTCCAAGCTGGGCGTCCATTCGCATCAGGAGCTCATCGACCTGGCAACACGAGGGCAAAGCCTGTAAGCGCCGCAGCCCTACCCGGTTCGCGCAACTGCTCAAAGCCTCCGCTTTCCCGCCCTGCCCGACCTTGGCGGGAAAGCGCGAAACGGCCATATGCTATGCGACCAATCCCCCGGCGACGATATCGCCACAGCGATTAGCGAACCACCTTGCTCGCCCGCATCGCCGCAAGCCTCCTCACCACTATTCCCATCAGGCATTATGCGAAGCATTCGCAACTTTCCCCCATCGGGGGTGATGCCCTAGCGCACCTGATTCCCTATAGTTTCGATTATTCGAATCGGATAGGGGCTTCACGCAACACTTGCGCGAAACGGATTCACTATCAAAGAGGAGGTCAGCGAATGAGCGAAGAGCGCAAAGATTCCGCGCCCAAGCAGAAGCTGCCCAAGAATAAGAAGCTCACCATCGTCGGCGTCGTGGTCGTGGTCATCGTGGTGGCGGGCATGGGTTTTTGGACCTGGCATAACAGCCCCAGCTTCTGCAGCGCGTTTTGCCACACGCCCATGAACAACTACGTGGAAACGTACGATCAGCAGGCCGGCGCCCCGGGCACCGACAAATGGGGCAACGAGGTCTCCAACAGCAGCGCCATGCTGGTCGTGTCCCACAAGGAAGCGGGCCAGAACTGCCTTTCATGCCACGAGCCCATCATCAGCCAGCAAATCGGCGAAGTGCAGGCGACCCTTACGGGCGACTACTATTACCCGCTTGAAGAGACAAACCTGGAAGTGCTCATGCAGAACTCCGGCAACGATGCCGGCACGGGCGAGCAGTTCTGCCTGAAAAGCGGCTGCCACGTGAACAGCGAGGGCCAGGCGCTGACGAAGGCCGACCTGACCGAGATGACCAGCGACATGGTGCGCAACCCGCACTCCTGGCATCATGACAAGTACACGTGCAGCGACTGCCATAAGTCGCATCGCGCATCGGTGCTCATCTGCACCGATTGCCATGCGGACGCCGAGTCCGAAGTGCCCGACGGCTGGGTCGATGCCAAAACCGGCAAGCAGATCGAAGAGGACTCCGTCAACTACATGGGCTAACAGCCTCGATCGACCTCGACAGCCAGCCTTAACGACAAAACGAAAGAGCTTCTGTACGGGAGCTCTTTCGTTTTGTTAGCAGGCCCACGCAGGCGAGTTCTGCCCCGTGCGAGACACCCTTCCCGCGCGAGGCATCTTTGCGAACCGGTATCGCGGTCGCGATTGCTGTCCTCGGCACGTTGACGCATACCGGCAAAGCAAAACCCAGCCCAACAGGCAATCCGGCGCCGCAGGTGCGCGCTGCGATGTACGACGATCCCGCAACGTGTATCTGCACTTCATACCGCGCAATCCACCCCAGCACCGCAATCCACAAGCGCGCCGCGACCCGCCAACCCGCTCTCGGCACGCAAAAGCGGGCCGCGTCCAAGACGCGACCCGCTTCCTACTCGCAAAACTTCGGCCGACGCATGACTATCGGAGCCATCGCCTGCCGCTGCCTGCTCGTTTAACGCTTGCTTACTGCTCGACCAGCTGGCCGTCGTTCACCTTGTAGGTGGTGCCGTCGATGACGACGTTCCAGCCGTTCGGCACGCTGGAGTACGTGGCGTCCAGGTGGCACTGCGTGCAGTAGAACTCGCTGGTCTCGTGGGCCTTATGGCAGTTTCCGCAGGTCACAACGCCGTGCTAGCTCCAGTCATGCGGGTTGAACTCGCGATCGGCCGTGGCGGCGGTCAGGTCGTCGACGGTGTTGATGCCGTCATGGCAGCCGCTCTTCAGGCAGAAGATGGCCGAATGCGGAAACGATCTCGAAGAATCGCCAAGGCTGTGCTAGCCATGCCCCGCGCTGCGACGGCTCTCAATGCCCGGCAACGTCCTTGCATTGCAGCCCCGCACGTCCCGCAAAACCCGCAGCTCGACTTCTCAGCGTAAACGTGAAGAAGGCGATGCAGGACAACTCGCATCACCTTCTTACTGGGAACTTGCCACACATTTGCGCGTCGAAGGTTGCGCTTTGGTGCCCGCTCGTTACACACGCTGGCTACTTGTCAACCCGGAATCGCCCCAGGTCGATTCCGAGATCTTCCGCCTTCTCGCAGAGTTCGTAGCCATCCATGTCCTCGATGTCCGCAACATCGAGCAACGCCGCAAGAAACCCAGAAAACGCCGCCGCGCCGCAGTAGTCCTCCAGGTAATCGCGCAGCTCGTCCGTATCGATTTTCGCCATGCTCGTCTCCCCCGGTTTCACAAGCGTCACGCGCGGAGGGCTACGCCCAATCGAATTCATTGCCGGCACCTAACTCGAAGTGGTACTTTACGATGCCGATGTCCGCGCCGCTGAACGCGCCACCATCTTCGGTAACGGAAACCTTGTTGCCTGCGCCGGCGATTCGAAAGCACTGCTTGTTGAGCGCCGTCAGGGCTAGAAGCGCCGCCTGCACGCCATCCGCAAACCACTGCGGCTCTGGACCCTCGTACGAACTGACCTCGGGCGCCGTCTTGCTCTTGTGCGCAACGCCCGGCGTAGCGCCGAAGCCCACGGCAACGATGCCGATGACCTTCTTCCCCGGCACAGCCCGCTCGACGCTTTTGCGACTGAACGTGCCACCGATCCACCACGTGTTCAACCCGAGCGTCTGCGCAAAAAGCATCAAGTCGGCGCTTGCGTAGCCGAGGTCCTCGTCAAGCCCGGGCCTGTCGCTTCCGGCCAGCACAAAATAGTTGCGCACGCCTTTGGCGAAGAACAGCTTGAGCGCACCGGGCAGCGCCGACTCGTCGCCCACCTTCAGCGAAATCGCCAACCCAAGGCGCTCGTTGTTTGCGCGAACGCGGTCGTTAAGCTGCGAGATCAGCTCAGGCGAAAGCGGCTCGGACGTGAACTTCCGCACGGTGTGACGCTGCCGCATAGCCTGTTTCATGTCCATAGCGACGTCCGTGGCGGTATCCGCAGCATCCATGGCGTTGCCCGCAGCGATGTCCGTACCCATAGCGAAATCCTTTCGCGCTCTTCCATCAAGCAATATCGAGAACGCGCTCATTGTACAACCGAGTTAACCCCCGCAAAGGGAAGGGAAGCCGCCTCAACCTGCACAACCATAGCCCAGGCGCCGGTAAAACATCGGGCAAAAACACGTGTGGCAGGGACGCATCCCTGCCACACGTTGCAAATCATATTCCGTTCGCAGCCGAAACCCGGTCTCAGCCATCCTCGACCCACGGCCGATCTTCCCAAGCCGTAACCGAACTCAAGTCGCTACCGTTTCAAGCGCAACCCGCGTTCAAACGAAGCCAATGCCCGGGCGAGCCGCTTCGCCACCAGCTCGCGCGGCTACGCTCAGCCGCGAACCGCCCGGCTGCAGCGCAAAACCGCTAGGCGCGAGCGGGATCCCACTCGACGATGCCGTGGTTCAGGAACGGCTTGGAGTCGGGCGCATCGGCGTTGACCATGCGGAACTTCGCTTCGCCCTCGGCGGTCTTCCACACGATGGTGCGCAGGCGCACGCCCGGCAACACCGGGGAGGTGAAGCGGCACTTGAAGCGCGTCATCGCCTCGGGATGGCCCGGGAACAGCAGGGAGATGACGTGGCGCATGGCCACGCCGGCGCTGCTGACGCCGTGGGCGATCGGGCGCTCAAGGCCGGTCTGCTCGGTGTAGGACCAGTCGATGTGCTGCTGATGCCAGTCGCCCATCAGGCGATACACGAGCGGCCAGTTGTAGCCGTAGGTTTCCTCGTACGTGAAATCGGGCTCGCGGTCGGGATACTCCACGGAGTCCCTCGGCGGCTGCTCGCCGCCCCAGCCGCCATCGTAGATGCAGCAGTCGTAGGTGTCGACCGTGCACAGATGGGTGCCGTCGGCGGAATACGACTTGCCGACCTGCTTGGACAGCGAGCCGCGACCCTCGCCGCGGTCCCAGATGGCCTCCTGGGTGACGAACGTCTCGATATGGTCGTTCATCTTGAACGGCGCATGGAAATGCACGTCGATGCCGTAGTGCAGCGAGCCGGAGTAGTCGAAGCCGTAGTCGAGGGTGGTGGTCATCTCCTCGTTGACGGTCAGTGGCACGGCGAAGATGGGCAGAACCTTCAGGTCCGGGTTCTTGGCGTCGCCCTCGTTGACGTACTCCAGGTCCACGCGGCCGTCCCAGCCGGCGCCGCAACCAAGCGCGCAAATCTCAAGGTCCTTGAAGGTGTAGTCGCGCACGAACGGGCCAAAGGTCTTCCCGACGATCTCGGTGGAAATAGCCATGACATTCTCCTTTGGAAAGAGAACTGCGAAAACGCAGCAAGTGATATTGGATTTCCCCACGTTTGAGCGACGCGGCGCAGTTCAGATCAAGCTGAGCAGCGCAAGATTCCCCCGAATCATTGCGCAGACCGAGAAGGGGGTAATGCAAACCCCCGTGAACGAGATGATCAACCCCAGCCCGGATTCGAAAAGACGCAGCTACAGCCCTTACGGGCGGCTCCAATGCAGCTTCGTCTGTTCATGATCGGCAAGGTTGCAGCCCCGAAGGGCGGCTCCAATACAACCTTGGCGTTCAACTGGACGGGTGATCGTTCGGTCGAATATGCGTCCCATCCCTGCGTCCAACGACGCATCACGTGGGATTTGTGACGAGAACCGACCAGCACCGCAGCAGCGGGCCCGCTTCAGTCCTCAGGTGTCAGACTACCCCATTCCGCTCAACGATTGCAGTCTTGTATTGCCCCCGCTTTCGGAGTACGGGGAGGGGAAGGTTCACAGGCGTTGCAGTGAGAATGCGTCAGATGCGAGGACGTAAATACCGGGCACGGACGGCAGCCCGAAACTTTTCTCATTTCCCCACTTGCGTGTTGCTTTGACGCATGCTACTGTCATAAGCACCCGAGGGTCGCGAGACCCGCCTCCTGGCAGATAGGCCTTGCGCCTATAGGAGTTGCCGATGCAGCTGCCGTGCATCGGATTTTCCCATACAACCTTATAAGCGACGCCCTGCGCATGGCAGCTCATGCTAGCTTGCTGCCAATTTGCGCCTTCCCTATTGCGTCCTAGGTTGTCACGTCTCACCCTCGGAAGGAGCTCGTCATGAGCGAATATGCATTCGTCTATCAACCTCAGATCATCCGCGAAACCGCAGAAGGCCTCAATCGCCTCGACATCCGCGACGAGATGCTCGACCAACGCGAACTCGAGCTTATGACCTCGGTGGATGCCGAATCCTGCGCCGTCGTCATCCGCGGCCTGCTTCATCTTCAGCGTCAAGATCCCACGGCGCCCATCACGCTTTATATCAACAGCCCGGGCGGCGAAGTCCAGTCCGGCCTGGCGCTTTACGACGTCATGCAAGCCATGAGCTGCCCCATCCGCACCGTTTGCCTTGGCATGGCGGCAAGCATGGGAGCGCTGCTGTTCATCGCCGGCGACGAGCGGGAGATCCTGCCGCACAGCCGCGTCATGATCCACGACCCGCTCATCGGCGCCGGTGCCGGCGGCAGCGCGCTTTCCGTGAAAGCCCGAGCCGACGACCTCATGCGCATCCGCGACATCACGGCCGGCGTCATCGCACGTCACAGCGGCATGTCGATCGAGCGCGTCTTCGAGCTTACGGCATCCGACACCTATTTCGAAGCGGAGGAAGCCGTCGAAGCGGGCCTTGCGGACCGCGTCATCACCAGGCTTTGACGGGGCGTCGGCCGCGAGACGTCCGCTCCGGAGCGTCCCTAACCTAGCAATCGGCGAGCGTTCCGGGGCGCTTCCGCCCATCGCAAAAAGCGGAGGCCTTTCCCCATCCGGCATCCGGCAACCGCTTCGAAGCGCCATCGCCGGCCCAGCGATCGGCAACCGTTCCGGGGCGCCTCCGTCGGCCGCGAGCGCGGCA
>ERZ1034992.1042-NODE-1042-length-13353-cov-219.107836_pt1 | contig 13353 bp, 10 predicted proteins | sample MGYA00520695_ERZ1034992 | MGnify/ENA primary metagenome ERZ1034992 (study PRJEB33766, sample SAMN09781778) | gut metagenome | biome: gut microbiome | host: Homo sapiens | place: Madagascar | study: EMG produced TPA metagenomics assembly of the PRJNA485056 data...
TTGAGATTCAGAGCGGCAAAGACGCCGCTATTTTTCAGCAAAGGGTTGCGATACCAGATGACGATTGCGGGTTTGTTCGGCACCATCGGCGTGCCGGGTAAGATCGCCATATCGACGTTTTTATTAATGTCGAGCGCCGGAATCAATTCTTTTAGTGGAATGTCCATCTCACCAGTCGCAGATGAACAGAATGTTTTTTTATCTTTCACCAGCACAAACGTACGGACATTCATGCTAAACGCCGCGCGAGCGGTCAGTTCGGGGTTAGCCTGCTGGCAGGTATCTAAGGTCAGCGGCTGGAGCCGGTCAGTAGTGGATTTCAGGTCGGCAAAATAGGTATCGAGATACTTTTGTACGTCGGTAATCAGTGTGTCGTATTTGACTTCGTGCTTATGCCAGGCCACTAAAAACTGAAGGCAGCTCACCAGTATCGCAATCATCACGCCTGCAACAATGCAGGTAAGCAGGAGCTTACGTCCAGAATTGGGAGCGCGTATGAACATGATTCCGTTAATTTCCTGAAATTACGACAACATTTAAAAGATAACAATGACCGGACTATAGCCTGGATCAAGACGCGGAAACATCATTTTCTCTGATGAATGAAAACAAAAAAGCACTGCCTAAGCAGTGCTTTCAGTTAACTCGTCAGGATAGCCAAGGGATTGCATCCAAACGGTTTATTAGCTGCGGCTGAGAACCCGGCGTGCTTCGTTGTAACGCTTCTTCCAGTATGGTTCATTCATGCTGGAAATAATAACGCCACTGCTGGTGGAAGCATGGACAAACTGGTTGTTGCCGATATAAATACCGACATGGCGTCCCGTTGAACCGGCACGGAACAGAACTAAATCACCCGTACGCAAATTACTGCGGGAAACAGATTTACCCATTTCCTGCTGTTCATAAGTCGAACGCGGAAGTTCTAAGCCAAATTGCTCACGGAATGTACGCTGTACGAAACCAGAACAATCGATGCCTTTTTTAGTGCTGCCGCCCAGACGATAGCGTACGCCTTTCCAGTCAGCATACTGATCCATAATTCGCGATTTTACGTCGACATTACGAACCAGGTTTTCAAATTCATCCTGAGAAGCTTGCAGTGATGATGTTTCACTACCCACTGCACGTGTCTCAGGATGCATATTCTTTGCGGTGTTATTTGCACTACATGCAGAAAGCAGAACCGCTACTGCAATCGCGGGGATCCCGCGCAAGATATATCTCAAAATCGGTTGAGATTTGACCATGTTGTTTGTTTTCCCTTGAAGTCCTTAACGACAAATATCGTTATAAAAAAATGCCAAGCGACACGAGACTAATTACCTGGGCATGTTGAAACAATTCCTTAAGGCCAAATCTGTGGACTAACGCACAAAATTATATGCTGTGAGGATAATCTACCGCCGAGGCAAAACGAGTTCGAGATTACCCGATTGGTGCGGTCTTGGCGAGCGGTTTTACATGATTTTTTATAAGAAAAAGTGATACAGAAAGTTAATAAGCGGGATTGGTCAATTAAAGTACGATTGAGTGAAACGCATGCAATACATTCATTTACTTAGAGAATGATTTTTGCGTTCGATAGATGAAAGCACGGTGCGCATCATCAGGATTATCCTCACTATAAAAATAACCCTGATGATGTTAATTACTGTGAGTTATTTGTTTTGGAAATGTTTGTTTTTTCCCGGTAGTGATTTGTCAAAAAAGGTGATTAATCGATCACTTAATGGCGTCAGCAACACCCAGGGCAAACCGATCAATATCACGGTCATCGAACCAACAATGATGTCAGTAAACCAGTGTGCGCCAATCATTACTCTGGGAAATGCAAAAACCACAAAAATAATAAGGGCGATAAGGCCTGCAACTTTGCCGAAATAACGCCACATGAATGCCGAAAAAATAAGCAGCATCATACCGTGATCGCCGGGAAAGCTATCTCGTGAGGCATCTTTCGTGGGAACAGAGAGCAGTTCGCTGACGCGGTTAATATCGGTAAAAGTCAATGTTGGGCTGGCCCGTTTTACAGGAATTAATGCCTGACCCAGCTGGTTTAATACCACTGCAGTTAATAGCATGACCAGACCAATAATCACGATACGTCGTCTGCCAGGGGCGTTTTCTTTCAGCCAGAAACTCAGCATCAACATACCCATCGCCAGCAGTGAACAACCGTCGAAGGCGCGATTGTTGGTCAATGCAACCAGCCACAAAAAGGCCTTACTTTCGACCAGTTTCTGATTAAAGAAATAAAAAATATCCGCATCAATCGGCAACCAGAATCCATGATTAACGGGAATATACCAGGAAAGAAACAGCGCGAGGCCGACAATATTCAACAACACTATTTGCGGCAAATTTTTAATCATATTTTCTCTAATTATCTTACTGAAAAACGCAGGCAACCTTACGCGGTAGTCGCTAAACGAAGCTTCAACAGCGCGCTCTGCAAGGCATTCCAGTCAGCTTCGCTGCTGGAAATCAGCTCAATACGGCTGTCCGGTGGCGCAACGTTTTGCGTTTCAATGTGCAGGTCATCGCCCTGACGGTTGATTCGCACCAGCCCTTCGGGAATACGCAGCACGCCTTTGACGCGTTCTACCGGTGCAAGTCGCGCCCATTCCAGAATGCCAATGGTGTCGAATACCGTATCAGCGTCGAATATCCAGCCGCAGGCCTGATATCCTTGCCCGCTGTTCAGACTGCGACGCCAGCGTTGATGCTCTGGCAGGCTTAACGCTGCTAACCCTTTTTTCACGACATGCTGATGAGAATGCGCGGCGCTGGCGGGCAACTCGGCTAAATTGCGACGCGGCAAATCCAGAAGATGACCGTCAATTTTTCCATGCTCGCTGTGAATTAATTGCCGATCGCCACCATTTTGCTGCCACCAGCGCTGTAGCGCTTGCTCACTTTCGGGCGTCGCATGGTCGGATTTATTGGCGACAATAATGTCTGCGGCAGCCAGCTGGTCACGGAAGTTTTCATTGCTGGCGCTTTTTTCGTCCAGCAGCAGGCGTGGATCGAGAATGCACAAGGTGGCGCGCAGATCTATCCACGGTTCATAGACTGGTGCGGTTAACAGATCGAGGATCTGTTTCGGATGGCCCAGCCCGGTCGGCTCTATCAACAAGCGGTCTGGTTTTCCCTGACGCAGTAAGGTATTCAACCCTACCTGCATGGGTAAACCATTAACGCAGCACATACAGCCGCCGGGGATCTCTTTCAACAATGCGCCGCTATCGGCGAGCAAAGCACCATCAATTCCGACTTCCCCAAATTCATTAACCAGTACCGCCCATTTTTCGTTGGGATCTTTATGGGCTAACAGATGAAGAATCGACGTAGTTTTCCCGCTGCCGAGAAAACCGGTGATGAGGTTGGTTCTGGTCACAACGGCTCCGCAATACTCTTAAAAGTTAACTGAGCGTTAATCCTGGCTAAAAAAGGCAGAAAAGAGAAGGGGAGAGCGGACGAAGGCGAGCTTCATCCGCTTTAACCGCAGAAATCGTTAAATTTTGAGGGTGTTTAATAGCGCTTGATGCGCGCCGAATTGTGCGATTTGTTGCCAGGCTTGTTCGATTGCCTGCACAAAATGCGGGTTATCTGGCAGATCATCACCGAAAACTTCACGCAGAGAAAGCAGGGCGGTTACGCGTTGTTCACTGTTACTGCCCGCAACAAGTTCGCAAATTTTATCGCTAAGCGGATCGCGAACATCAATGGCATTTCCGGCATCATCAACGCCGCTGACGTAACGCATCCAGCCTGCAACGCCTAATGCCAGCAACGACCAGTCCGTTTCGCGCGCCAGATGTATGCGAATACCTGCCAGCATACGTTGCGGTAATTTCTGGCTGCCATCCATCGCGATTTGCCAGGTCTTATGTTTCAGCGCCGGGTTAGCAAAACGTGCAATTAACTTATCCGCATATTGTGTTAAATCGACATCTTTAATTCGCAGAGTCGGCGCTTGCTCATCCAGCATTAATGTTCTGGCGGCATGGCGAAATGCGCGATCCTGCATGCAATCACTGATATGGGCGAATCCTGAGAGGTAACCCAGATAAGCGAGAAAAGAGTGGCTGCCATTAAGCATACGCAGTTTCATCTCTTCCCATGGCAGGACATCATTCACCATTTGTACGCCTGCGACTTCCCAGGCAGGACGCCCAGCGACGAAGTTATCTTCCACCACCCACTGGATAAACGGTTCGCAGCTAATCGCGCAGGGATCATTCACTCCCAGATGCTGGCTGATTTCCGCCAGTGATTCGTCGGTTGCTGCCGGAACAATACGGTCGACCATGGTTCCCGGAAAACTGACGTGTTCTTTTATCCACCCGGCGAGTTCTGGTGAACGTTTTTCTGCCATTCCCAGCACCGCGTTTTTCACCACATGGCCATTGTCGGGAATATTGTCGCAGGAGAGTACGGTAAACGGTGCAAGGCCGCGTTCACGGCGTCGTTTCAGTGCTTCGACGAGAATACCCGGCGCGGAGTGAGGTTCTTCAGGATTTTGAAGATCGTGAATAATCCGCGGATTGCTGGTGTCGAGTGCACCGGTGGCCGGGTCAATACAATAGCCTTTTTCGGTAATCGTCAGGGAAACAATTGCCACCTGTGGCTCGCAAAATTTCTCAATAATTGCCGCTAAGGAATCCAGTTTTGCATTCAGGCAGTCGTGAACGGCACCGACAATTATCGCCTGATTGCCGTCCGCACCTTTCTCCAGCACGGTATATAAATGGTTCTGTGCGCGGAGCTGGCTCATCAGTTGATCACCGCTGAACAAGCTGATTTCACAGATCCCCCAGTCGCCGCCCTGGGCATTCAGCACACGATCGGTCAGTAACGCCTGATGAGCGCGGTGAAAGGCTCCAAAGCCAAAATGAACGATACGTGATTGCAACTGCTGGCGATCGTAGCGTGGAGCGTGTACATGATGCGGGAGCGTAACGGAGGCGATTGTATTCATAGGAGTCACGTCTTAGTAACGATTGATTAACAATGACAGTGTAAAGTTATATGACAACAATTGAAATTGGTCTGGATTGTTAATGCGATGAAGTGTGAGGGCGATCAATGAACTGGTGAATATTACGGGAGAACTATATTCAGGAAGCGCAAAATAGAAGATTGGTATAATAAATTAAAAAAGGGACAGCCTGAGCTATCCCTTTTCTGCATGCGGCTGAAGTTAGTCAGCACGACCCATATAACGGCGTTCTTCGATATGGATACGAATTTTTTCGCCCGGGCTTAAGTATTCTGGTACCTGAATCACCAGACCAGTGCTCAATGTCGCCGGTTTGTTACGGGCGCTGGCAGATGCCCCTTTGATGCCTGGTGCGGTTTCAACGATTTCCAGATCAACGGTCTGCGGCAGCTCAAGCGCCAGCAATTGACCGTCCCAGGTCAGCACCTGCATGTCCGGCATCCCGCCCTCTGGCATAAACAGCAACTCTTCTTCAATCTGATCTTTGGTGAAGGTATACGGGGTATAGTCTTCTTTATCCATAAAGACATATTCGTTACCATCGACATAGGAGAAGTCAACGTAACGGCGGGTCAGCGTCACGGTGTCAACGATATCATCACCTTTGAAACGCTCTTCTACTTTCAGCCCGGTTCGGACATCAGAAAAACGCATTTTGTACAGCGTAGCGGCACCGCGGGCAGTGGGCGACTGAATATCAATGTCCTTAACCAGCAGCAGTTTGCCGTTGTAATTCAGTACCATACCTTTTTTAATTTCGTTCGCTCTTGGCATCGAAAAATTCCTGTAGTCAAAAATGTCAAAAATATCGCGACAAAGTACTCGCGACGGGCCTTTCGGGCAAGTGGTATTCGCACTTTTGCTGGTGCAAAAAAGGTGGTACTGTGCGCGCTCATCAATCCGGTGGTTAACCTTAAGAGAACAACGTATGGAATGCCGTCCGGGTTGCGGGGCGTGTTGCACTGCCCCTTCAATTTCCAGCCCTATTCCCGGTATGCCAGATGGCAAGCCCGCCAATACGCCCTGCATTCAGCTTGATGAACAGCAACGCTGTAAAATTTTCACCTCGCCACTGCGGCCGAAAGTCTGTGCAGGCTTACAAGCCAGCGCTGAAATGTGCGGTAACTCGCGTCAGCAGGCCATGACCTGGCTTATCGATCTGGAAATGCTGACCGCGCCTTAAACATCTTTAATCCGCAGTAAGCAAAACAGAGTGGCGATAATCATCACCATCGCAAACCAGAACACAGCGTGATAATTCCAGATCTCGGCGACGATGCCCGCCACAGATCCTGCGATGATCCAGCCCACGCGCGACGTGTTGGTATAGAGCGTGGTGGCTGAACCTGCCTGACCGGGCATCAAATCCTGAAAATAAAGCATCCCGATGCCGCCCAGAATGCCAATAAAAATAGCATTTAGCAGCTGCAAGCCCAACAGAATGGCAGGTGAATGCGCCATCAGCATTCCTGCGTAAAAACAGACGCCACCCACGGCAGCAACGCGCATTAAGAAACGCTTACCCAGACGTTTGGCGAAATATCCGGCAATCAACATGGTCGGGATTTCCAGCCCGGCGGCGGTCCCCATCATCACACCGGCCAGTTTCTCGGGAAGATGCAGTTCGTTGATAATAAATAGCGGCATGTTGATGATGTACAGGCTGTTCGAGCCCCACATCAATGTACAAATGACAAACAGCAGCAGCGTATCGCGACGGTTACGGCGCGGCGCTTCAACCGTGCCGGTCGCCAGTGGAAGTTCTTTTTGCATCGACGGTAAAAACAGCCACACCATCACGCCGCAAACAATAAACGCTACCGCTGCGCTCAGATACATTACCGTAAAGCTGAAACCCATCGCTAAGGCATAAGCCAGCGGCGGGCCAATGACCCATGCCAGTGAAACCTGAGCGCGTAAAAAAGAGCTGAACATCACCGCCTCACGTCCGGTTTTGTCGGCATGTTCACGGGCAAGGGCAAACATTTGCGGGTTAGCAGTTGAGCCAAAGCTGCTAAGAAAGACGCCAACGAATAGCAAAACAAAGTAGTTGCGATTCCAGGCAAAAAGAGTGCAGGCCAGCACGCCTAACAGGCAGCAAAAGACAATCAGCGATTTGCGATCGCCGCGCTTATCAGAGCGCCCGGCGAGAAACTGACTGACCAGAATCCCAATGACAGCGCTGCCGGTAAAGAAGAATCCCACCATCGCCGGACGGGCATGTACTTCATCAGTAAGAAAAATACTGAGTGTCGGGGTTTGCAGAGCGCCCGCAATACCGGTGAGAAAGGCAACGATTAAAAACGCCGTCGAGGTCAGGTCAAACGATTTCGCGCTGGAGACTGCGGGGGAGTTATGCATGCTGGTCGATCACTGGAAGAGGAAGACGCGGAGTTTACGCTGCTTGTCAGAAAATAAACAGACAGCGAAATCAAAAGCGCCACGAATAATCAAAATGCCATTTCACTGTTGCTGATTGGCTGCTGACGCTGCTGAAATGAAATTGCTGATAACGGATTTTCCCATCAGCAATTAGGAAAAATGACAAAAAATTGTGCAGCACATCAAACTTTTGCTCATTACTTTACGGCTTTCCTTGCGTGCTGAAACAGAAGTATTATGCTTTCTTGAAACGTTTCAGCGCGATCTTGTCTTTAACCCTAAGCCAGGTTGGCGCTTTTTTTCTCATAGAAGCTGAATCGTTTCAATTCAGCAAGAGAGGAGAACTATGTTCCAGTTATCCGTACAGGACATCCATCCGGGCGAAAAGGCCGGAGACAAAGAAGAGGCGATTCGCCAGGTCGCTGCGGCGCTGGTGCAGGCCGGTAATGTAGCAGAAGGCTACGTCAATGGCATGCTGGCGCGCGAACAGCAAACCTCAACGTTCCTCGGCAATGGTATTGCTATTCCACACGGCACTACCGACACCCGCGATCAGGTGCTGAAAACCGGCGTTCAGGTATTTCAGTTCCCGGAAGGCGTCACCTGGGGTGACGGTCAGGTAGCGTACGTGGCGATCGGTATTGCTGCCAGCTCGGATGAACATCTGGGCCTGCTACGCCAGCTGACCCACGTACTGAGCGATGATTCCGTTGCTGAACAGCTGAAGTCAGCAACAACAGCAGAAGAACTTCGCGCATTGCTGATGGGCGAAAAGCAGAGTGAGCAGCTGAAGCTCGACAACGAAATGCTGACGCTGGATATCGTCGCCAGCGATCTGCTGACTCTTCAGGCGCTGAACGCTGCGCGTCTGAAAGAGGCGGGGGCAGTTGACGCCACTTTCGTCACCAAAGCCATCAATGAACAACCGCTGAACCTCGGACAGGGTATCTGGCTGAGCGATAGCGCCGAAGGCAATCTGCGTAGCGCGATTGCGGTAAGCCGTGCGGCAAATGCTTTTGATGTGGACGGCGAAACGGCAGCCATGCTGGTGAGTGTGGCGATGAATGACGATCAGCCCGTCGCGGTTCTTAAGCGTCTCGCTGATTTGTTACTCGATAATAAAGCTGACCGCTTGCTGAAAGCGGATGCGGCAACGTTGCTGGCACTGCTGACCAGCGATGATGCGCCGACCGACGACGTGTTAAGCGCGGAGTTTGTGGTGCGCAATGAACACGGCCTGCATGCTCGTCCAGGTACCATGCTGGTCAATACCATTAAACAATTTAACAGTGATATTACCGTGACAAACCTTGATGGCACCGGCAAACCGGCAAACGGACGTAGTCTGATGAAAGTTGTGGCACTTGGCGTTAAGAAAGGTCATCGCCTACGCTTTACCGCCCAGGGTGCAGATGCTGAACAGGCGCTGAAAGCCATTGGCGACGCTATCGCTGCTGGTCTTGGGGAGGGCGCATAATGAGCAGACGTGTTGCTACTATCACCCTTAATCCGGCTTATGACCTTGTTGGTTTCTGCCCGGAAATTGAACGCGGCGAAGTGAACCTGGTGAAAACCACCGGTCTGCATGCGGCGGGTAAAGGCATCAACGTGGCCAAAGTATTAAAAGACCTGGGAATTGATGTCACCGTTGGCGGCTTCCTCGGTAAAGACAATCAGGATGGTTTTCAGCAACTGTTCAGCGAGCTGGGCATTGCCAACCGTTTCCAGGTTGTACAGGGGCGCACCCGAATTAACGTTAAGCTGACGGAAAAAGACGGCGAAGTGACCGACTTCAACTTCTCGGGTTTTGAAGTCACCCCCGCCGACTGGGAACGCTTTGTGACTGATTCTCTGAGCTGGCTCGGTCAGTTCGATATGGTCTGTGTCAGCGGAAGCTTACCGTCAGGCGTCAGCCCGGAAGCGTTCACCGACTGGATGACTCGCCTGCGTAGTCAGTGTCCTTGCATTATCTTTGATAGTAGCCGTGAAGCGTTAGTAGCAGGTTTGAAAGCGGCACCGTGGCTGGTGAAACCTAACCGCCGCGAGCTGGAAATCTGGGCGGGCCGTAAACTGCCTGAAATGAAAGATGTGATTGAAGCTGCGCATGCGCTGCGTGAACAGGGTATCGCGCATGTCGTTATTTCACTGGGTGCCGAAGGCGCGCTTTGGGTTAATGCCTCCGGCGAATGGATCGCCAAACCACCGTCAGTCGATGTCGTAAGCACCGTTGGCGCAGGGGATTCTATGGTTGGTGGCCTGATTTATGGCTTGCTGATGCGTGAATCCAGTGAACACACACTGCGTCTGGCGACAGCTGTTGCAGCCCTGGCGGTAAGTCAAAGCAATGTGGGTATTACCGATCGTCCGCAGTTGGCCGCAATGATGGCGCGCGTCGACTTACAACCTTTTAACTGACAGCAGGAGAGGCATAATGAAAACGCTGCTGATTATTGACGCTAATCTCGGTCAGGCACGCGCCTATATGGCGAAGACCCTGCTGGGCGCGGCGGCGCGAAAAGCAAAACTGGAAATCATCGACAATCCGAACGACGCTGAAATGGCGATTGTTCTCGGTGATTCCATCCCGAACGACAGCGCGCTGAACGGTAAAAATGTCTGGCTGGGCGATATTTCCCGGGCAGTTGCGCACCCTGAGCTGTTCCTGAGTGAAGCCAAAGGCCATGCGAAACCTTACACTGCGCCGGTCGCTGCGACAGCACCGGTTGCCGCCAGCGGTCCGAAACGCGTAGTTGCGGTGACTGCTTGCCCGACTGGCGTAGCACACACCTTTATGGCGGCTGAAGCCATTGAAACCGAAGCGAAAAAACGTGGCTGGTGGGTGAAAGTTGAAACCCGTGGTTCTGTTGGCGCGGGTAATGCAATCACTCCCGAAGAAGTCGCCGCAGCGGATCTGGTGATTGTGGCGGCAGATATCGAAGTGGATCTGGCGAAATTTGCTGGTAAACCGATGTATCGCACCTCTACCGGTCTGGCGCTGAAGAAAACTGCGCAGGAACTGGATAAAGCGGTTGCTGAAGCAACGCTGTATGAACCAGCGGGCAAAGCTCAAACAGCGACCACTGAAGGCAAGAAAGAGAGTGCAGGCGCTTACCGTCACTTGCTGACGGGCGTCTCTTACATGCTGCCGATGGTCGTTGCAGGTGGTCTGTGTATCGCGCTTTCTTTTGCTTTTGGTATCGAAGCGTTTAAAGAGCCGGGTACGTTGGCTGCGGCGCTGATGCAGATTGGTGGTGGTTCAGCCTTTGCGTTGATGGTGCCGGTACTGGCAGGTTATATTGCCTTTTCTATTGCCGATCGTCCGGGTCTCACGCCGGGTCTGATTGGCGGTATGCTGGCGGTCAGCACCGGTTCTGGCTTCATTGGCGGTATTATTGCGGGCTTCCTGGCGGGTTACATTGCGAAGTTAATCAGTACGCAATTGAAACTGCCGCAGAGTATGGAGGCGCTGAAACCGATCCTGATCATTCCGCTAATTTCCAGTCTGGTGGTCGGTCTGGCGATGATTTACCTGATCGGTAAACCGGTTGCTGGCATTCTCGAAGGGTTGACTCACTGGCTGCAGACCATGGGGACTGCGAATGCGGTTCTGCTGGGGGCGATCCTCGGTGGCATGATGTGTACTGACATGGGCGGTCCGGTAAACAAAGCAGCGTACGCGTTCGGTGTGGGTCTGCTGAGTACTCAAACCTATGGCCCGATGGCGGCGATTATGGCGGCAGGTATGGTGCCACCGCTGGCAATGGGTCTGGCAACAATGGTGGCGCGTCGCAAATTCGACAAAGCGCAGCAGGAAGGTGGCAAAGCCGCTCTGGTATTGGGACTGTGCTTCATTTCGGAAGGTGCAATTCCGTTTGCTGCTCGTGATCCGATGCGTGTGCTGCCGTGCTGTATCGTGGGTGGGGCGCTGACTGGCGCAATCTCAATGGCGATTGGTGCGAAACTGATGGCACCGCACGGTGGTCTGTTTGTTCTGCTGATCCCTGGCGCGATTACGCCGGTATTGGGTTACCTGGTAGCCATTATTGCCGGTACGCTGGTGGCGGGTTTGGCCTATGCCTTCCTGAAACGTCCGGAAGTGGACGCAGTAGCGAAAGCAGCGTAATAAAAGGTGTGTTCCAGGGCAGAAATTTCCTGCCCTGTAACATTGGATGAGCGCAAAGGGAATGACCGGTTTGTGAATGTAATTTCATGAATTTAAATGGTTTTATCTTTTAGTAGAAACCTGAAACTTTCATCAAACACTAAGGTTATTTCCTCAAGGGCAGATTAATTTCTGCCCTTTTTTAGTGTTCCTGTTCTGTGCATCCCGTCACAAATTCCCCGTTTTTGTAATTCAGGCATTTAATCGCATTTTGTGAGCCTGCTCAAATCTGCCCATTTTGCCTCTCTGGCGGCAATTTACTTTACGTAAAACATGCATACTATGAGCACATGTTTAAATATGAACACATGTTTAAACCGTCTTTGCAGTATCTATATTCTTGTGGATTGACAGGGTTGGTAATTTTTTACCAGAGGACGTGCTATGCGCGAAAAGGATTATGTCGTAATTATAGGCTCGGCGAATATTGATGTCGCCGGATATTCACATGAATCATTAAATTATGCGGATTCAAATCCAGGTAAAATAAAATTTACGCCTGGTGGGGTAGGGCGCAATATTGCACAAAACCTGGCGTTGCTGGGTAATAGAGCCTGGCTACTGAGCGCCGTAGGCAGTGATTTTTATGGCCAATCGCTGCTAACGCAAACCAATCAATCTGGCGTTTATGTCGATAAATGCCTGATTGTGCCGGGAGAAAATACGTCGAGCTATTTATCATTACTCGATAATACCGGTGAAATGCTGGTTGCTATAAATGACATGAATATTAGCAACGCTATTACAGCTGAATATCTCGCACAGCACCGTGAATTTATTCAGAGGGCAAAGGTCATTGTCGCGGACTGTAATATCAGTGAAGAGGCACTGGCATGGATTCTGGATAATGCCGCCAACGTACCCGTATTTGTCGATCCGGTTTCGGCGTGGAAATGTGTCAAAGTGCGCGACCGTCTAAATCAGATCCACACTCTCAAGCCAAACCGCCTTGAAGCGGAAACCCTGAGTGGGATTGCGCTGTCAGGGCGTGAAGATGTGGCAAAAGTTGCTGCCTGGTTCCATCAACATGGGCTGAACCGACTGGTATTGAGCATGGGCGGCGATGGCGTTTATTACAGCGATATCAGCGGTGAAAGTGGCTGGTCTGCGCCGATCAAAACCAATGTTATTAATGTTACCGGAGCGGGCGATGCCATGATGGCGGGACTTGCTTCGTGTTGGGTAGACGGAATGCCGTTTGCCGAATCTGTTCGTTTCGCACAGGGATGTTCGTCAATGGCGCTCTCCTGTGAATACACCAATAACCCCGATTTATCGATTGCCAACGTTATATCGTTAGTGGAGAACGCAGAATGTCTGAATTAAAAATTTCCCCTGAATTATTACAAATTTCCCCGGAAGTGCAGGACGCTTTAAAAAACAAAAAACCGGTTGTGGCGCTGGAATCGACCATTATTTCTCACGGGATGCCGTTCCCACAAAATGCCCAGACCGCAATTGAAGTTGAAGAAACTATTCGTGAACAGGGCGCTGTACCTGCCACTATCGCCATTATTGGCGGCGTGATGAAAGTGGGTTTAAGCAAAGAAGAAATTGAATTGCTGGGTCGCGAAGGGCATAACGTGACCAAAGTTAGTCGTCGCGATTTACCTTTTGTCGTTGCCGCCGGAAAAAATGGCGCAACCACTGTGGCTTCAACGATGATTATTGCGGCGCTTGCCGGAATTAAAGTATTTGCCACCGGGGGAATTGGTGGTGTGCATCGCGGGGCGGAACATACCTTCGATATTTCTGCCGATTTGCAAGAACTGGCAAATACTAATGTCACCGTTGTTTGTGCCGG
>ERZ1034992.1043-NODE-1043-length-13353-cov-5.170477_pt1 | contig 13353 bp, 11 predicted proteins | sample MGYA00520695_ERZ1034992 | MGnify/ENA primary metagenome ERZ1034992 (study PRJEB33766, sample SAMN09781778) | gut metagenome | biome: gut microbiome | host: Homo sapiens | place: Madagascar | study: EMG produced TPA metagenomics assembly of the PRJNA485056 data...
AAAATGCTGTATCTTGAATGGCATAAAGAACAAACCGCAACCCATAAACAATGGAGTTTTTAATGAAGATAGTTGTTGCTTATTCGGGAGGTCTGGATACCTCCGTGATCGTGAAATGGGTCAAGGAAACCTACAATGCGGAAGTCATCTGCTATTGCGCAGACGTGGGTCAGGAAGAAGAGCTGACCGGTCTGGACGCCAAGGCGAAAGCCACCGGCGCGACCAAGTGCATCATTGACGACATCCGTGAAGAATTTGCCCGAGATTTCATTTTCCCGATGATGCAGGCAAATGCAATTTACGAAGGCACCTATCTGCTGGGAACCTCCATTGCCCGTCCGCTGATTGCCAAACGTCTGGTGGAAATCGTGCATCAGGAAGGTGCCGACGGATTCTGCCACGGCGCGACCGGCAAAGGAAACGACCAGGTCCGTTTCGAACTCAATGCCTATGCGCTTGATCCCAACATCAAAATCATTGCCGCATGGCGTGATTCCAAGTGGAATTTCCATTCCCGCACGGAAATGATCGACTACGCGCACAAACAGAATATTCCGATCAAATCCACTGCCTCCAAGCCGTACAGCATGGACCGCAACCTGCTGCACATCTCCTTCGAAGGCGGCATTCTGGAAGATCCGTGGAATGCCTGCCCGGATGAAGTTTCCGTGCTGACCACTCCGCTGTCCCAGACTCCGAACGAACCCGAAGATGTCATCATTGAATTCGAAAAAGGCATCCCCGTGAAAGTGAACGGCGAAAAGCTGTCCCCGGCTGCCCTGATGAAGAAACTGAATGTTCTGGGCGGCAAACACGGTGTCGGCAAAGTCGATATGGTGGAAAACCGTTACGTCGGCATGAAATCCCGCGGTGTTTATGAAACTCCGGGGGGAACCATTCTCCATGCCGCACACCGTGCCATGGAATCCATCACCATGGACCGCGAAGTCATGTTCCTGCGTGATTCCTTCATCCCGACCTATGCCAAACTGGTGTACAACGGATTCTGGTATGCTCCGGAACGTGAAATGCTTCAGGCTGCCATCACGGAAAGCCAGAAGTACGTAACCGGTGAAGTCCGCGTGAAACTGTTCAAGGGCGCCTGCCATGTAACCGGCCGCCGCTCTCCGTACAGCCTGTACGACGATCAGATTGCCACGTTCGAAAAGGACGATGTCTACAATCAGCAGGATGCGACCGGCTTCATCCGGCTCAATGCTCTGCGTCTCCGCACACTGGCAAACAGCGCGCAGAAACGTTATTGAGCATACCGGCGGAGCTGCTGGAAGCTGCAATAAAACCGGAGGTGTTCTGTGCATAAGATCTATTGGTTTTCGGGAACGGGCAACACGCGTTATGCGGCGCGTGAATTTGCCAAATCGTTTCCTGACGCGGAGCTGATTTCCATTGCGTCGCTGGACCGTTCCGAGGATGTGGTGTTCGATGCCGATGTAACCGGGATTTTCTTTCCGGTCTACTGTTTCGGCATTCCGAATATCCTGTCCCGTTTTCTGGAACGGGTTCAGCCGATGAAAGAACAGGGAAACCGTTTCGTGTATGCTGTATGCACTTCCGGAGGCTATCCCGGCGCAGCTCTGCCTCTGGTGGAAGACACGCTTCAGGCGAAGAACATCAACTTGAATGCGTGTTTCCACATCCGCATGATTTCCAGCTACATCCCGCTGTCCGAACCGCCGGATGAAAAACGGATACAGCAGACTTTCGACAAGGCGGCACGGGCGATCCGCATTGCGGTGATTGCCGTGAAAAAACGGAAACGGACGCGTCCTCTGCGGGTTTTTCCGATAGATACACTGCTGAAGTTTGTGGCGCGGCGCGCGGTGGCAACGCTGGCGGCTTCCGATTCGGCATTTCATACGGATGAAAACCGGTGCGACGGGTGCGGAATCTGTTCCCGAATCTGTCCTGCCTCCAATATTTCTCTGGATGATCAGGATCATCCGGTCTGGCATCACCACTGCGAACAGTGCATGGCTTGTCTGCAATGGTGTCCGAAGCAGGCAATTCTTTACAAGGATTTTCCTGCATCCCGCCGTCATTACCATCATCCGGAAGTGAAAGCCGCAGAGCTTTTCCGGGTCGATGAAGCCGATGACTTTGCGGAAACGGCAGATTCCGGCGATGAAATCGGGAAAAAAGTTTGATTTTTTTATATTTTTGCCGGAAAACGGCTTGCTCCTGTAAAAAACCGCTGTATATTGCTGTATAAATACAGAGTCAGAAAAAGGACCGCGGGAAATATGCCGCGGCCGGATTTTTTTAATCAGGAGTGCAAGTATGGCGGGATCTCCCAAAATTACAATTCTTTCCGAACAGCTCAGAGGAAAGACTTTCGAGCTGACTAAAGATGTCTATACTGTCGGTCGTATTGAAGAACGCGACATCTGTATCGTCGATCCGACGATCAGCACGTATCATGGTTCCTTTGTCAAAAACGGCAATACCTATATCATCAAGGACAACAACAGCACCAACGGTACCCGTGTCAACAACGTTCCCGTGGTGGAGCAGGAACTCAAGAACAGCGACATCATTCAGCTGGGCGACGTGGAAATGCTTTACGACTGCGAAGACAAGGACAGCAGCACGGACAAAACCAGCAACATCACCGGCATCAGCCTGAATGTGAACCCGACCTCGTCTTCCAGCATCAAGAAAATGGAGACGATTTCGCAGTATTCCGGCAACCGGAAGGATAACCGCAAAAACCAGATAATCATCTTCATCATTATTGGCGTGCTGGTTCTGGCTGTCCTTGGTCTGCTTGGTTATGTCGGATTCCGGATGCTTTGAGTTTGAGGTTTTTCCGTACTTTCCGGAACAAAAACTTTTTTGCAGAGTCTGGAATATCCGCAGTCTCTTGTCGTTTTTTTAATCACAAAGCACAACAGGAATGAATCATGAGTGAAAATAACAATCCCGTGCCGCCCCGCGGCAACAACCCCGGACCCAAAGGGCCGTCTCCGGCTCTGTTTATCTGGCTGCTGGTATTTGCCGGTCTGATCGGTCTTTTTGTCCTGCGTTCATCATCGCTGCTGAGTTCGCCGCAGGAATGGTCGCAGTCTCAGTTTGAAGCGCAGCTGGCAGCCGGCAACATCGTTACCGCTTCGCTGATGCCGGAATCGGACAATGTGTATTCCATCGAGGGCAAATACCGCATTCCGGTACAGCAGAACACGCCGGATGCTCCGAAAGATCTGTGGGTTTCCCCGAAAAATCCGGAGCAGAGCGAACCTGTTTACTCCACCCGTGTGGTGATGACTGATTCTCTGATGCAGAAACTGAATTCGGCGCAGGTAACGGTGCAGCAGCGGGAACAGTGGTGGAAAGCCATGCTGATCAATTTCGTGGTCGGCATACTGATTATCGGTCTGCTGTATTTCCTGTTCTCACGCCAGATGCGCAACGCCAACCGCGGAGCCATGCAGTTCGGCAAAAGCCGTGCCCGCATGATCATGCCGGATGAACACCGCAAGAAATTTGATGATGTGGCGGGCTGCGATGAAGCGAAAGAGGAAACCAAGGAAATTGTGGATTATCTGAAAGATCCGCTGAAATATAAACTGCTGGGCGGCAAAATTCCGAAAGGCGCATTGCTGATCGGTCCGCCGGGAACAGGCAAAACCCTGATGGCGAAAGCCGTTGCGGGGGAAGCCAGTGTGCCGTTCTTTGCCATCAGCGGTTCGGATTTCGTGGAAATGTTTGTCGGCGTCGGCGCCAGCCGGGTGCGTGATATGTTCGAACAGGCCCGCAAAGTTGCACCATGTCTGATTTTCATCGACGAAATTGACGCGGTTGGGCGTTCCCGTTTTTCGGGAATCGGCGGCGGTCATGATGAACGAGAACAGACGTTGAATGCTCTGCTGGTGGAAATGGATGGTCTGGAAACGCAGGAAGGTGTGATTCTTTTGGCGGCGACCAACCGGGTGGATGTGCTGGATCCCGCGTTGCTGCGTCCGGGACGTTTCGACCGTCAGATTGTAATAGACCTGCCGGATATCCGGGGACGCCGTCAGATTCTGGATGTTCATGCGAAGACTGTGAAACTGGAACCCGATGTGGATCTGGATGTGATTGCGAAAAGCACGCCCGGATTCAGCGGAGCTGACCTTGCCAACCTGATCAACGAAGCCGCTCTGATGGCAGCCCGTGAAAACCGCAAGGCTGCCAATCAGCACGATCTCGAAGAAGCGCGCGACAAAGTCTGCTGGGGTCGTGAACGCCGCAGCCGCAAGATTTCGGAAAAGGAACGCCGTCTGACAGCCTGGCACGAAGCCGGACACGCCATCGTTACGCTGTTCTGCAAAAACGCCACTCCGCTTCATAAGGTCACGATCATTCCGCGCGGCATGGCGCTGGGCATGACCATGATGCTGCCGGAAGAGGACAAGTATTCCCAGAGCCGTTCGGAAATGCTGGACGCCATGGCAGTTTCCATGGGCGGCAGAGTCGCTGAAGAAATTGCGCTGGATGACATCACCGGCGGTGCTTCGCAGGATATTGCTCACGCCACAGACATTGCCCATGCTATGGTCTGCCGTTTCGGGATGAGCGACAAACTGGGACCGGTGCAGTACGGCGAACGTTCCGAGCATATTTATCTGGGGCGCGACATCACGCGCAACGAAGGATACTCTGAAGAAACCGCACGCGAAATCGACCTGGAAATCAAAGGTCTGGTTTCCGGCGCAAAAAAACGTGCCACCCGGATTCTGACCGAACAGCGGGAACGTCTGGACAAACTGGCTCTGGCTCTGCTGGAAAAAGAAACCATGGATGCGGCGGAAATCCGCCAGCTGCTGGACCTGCCGGCTCCGGAAAACCATACGGCGGAAACCGCCCCGGCGTCCCCGGCTGAAAACGGAGCGCAGGCATGACCCGTGATGAACTGGCACCGGCAGTGAAAGTTTCGCAGAGCGGAACGGTCATTGCCTGCCATGTTCAGCCGAACGCCGCGCGGACCGCGCCGGCGGGAATGTATGGCGGAGAGTTGAAAGTCGCTTTGAAATCTCCGCCGGTGGACGGCAAGGCGAACAAGGAGCTTTGCCGTTATTTCGCGGATTTGTTTTCGGTTCCGGGCAGCAGTGTGCAGCTGTTGTCCGGGCAGGCATCCCGCAAAAAACGTATTTTCATTCCGGTGAATCCGGAAACTGTTTTTCAGAAGTTGTGTTTATGAATGATCTGTATCAGCCTTTTTCCGGATTGCCGAAGGGCAGTCGTGTGATGGTGGCATTCAGCGGCGGCGTGGATTCTTCCGTGGCGGCTTATCTCTGCAAACAGGCGGGGCTTGAGGTTCGCGCGGTAACCATGTCTCTGCTGGGACCGGATCGTTTTGATTCCAGCCGGGCGGAAAAGATTGCTGCGCAGCTGGATATTCCGCTGGATATTCTGGATCTTTCCGCCGAATTCGAACGGATTGTCCTGCGTGGCACATGGGATATTTATGCCGCCGGGAAAACCCCGAATCCCTGTGCGGTCTGCAATCCGCGCTTCAAGTTCGGATGCCTGGAGGATTTTGCCCGGCGTCATGACTGTCAGGCTCTGGTGACCGGGCATTATGCCCGTCTGGAACACCATGACGGTTTTCCGGTTCTGCGGAAAGGAATCTGCCGGGAAAAAGATCAGACTTATTTTCTGTTCGGGCTGAGCCGGGCGCAATTGAATATGGCATGTTTTCCGCTGGGCGGCATGGAGAAAAGCGCGGTTCGCGCCATCGCGAAACAGCTGGGACTGGCAAGCGCGGAAGCTCCGGAAAGCCAGGATGCCTGTTTTGCTCCGACGGACGGCGGCAATATGGCGGAAATGCTGCGCTGCCGGTTCGGAGAACCTGCTTTGACCGGCGATTTTGTGGATATGCACGGAAAGGTTCTGGGGAAGCACTGCGGAATTCACGCCTATACCCTGGGACAGCGCAAAGGAACCGGAGTAGCGCTGGGGCGTCCGGCGTATGTGCAGAAAATTGACGCCGCAAAACGGCAGATTGTCCTGACCCCGGATTCTTCGGAACTGATGTCGCAGGAGATCCGGCTGGCGGAACCCAACATACAGCTGACGGAGTATGAGTCTCTGCGTGAATTTGACTGTGAAGTGAAGATACGTTACCGTTCGAAAGCGGTTCGGGCGCATATCGGGCGTGATGATGCGGGATGCCGTCTGACTTTCGAGGACCCGCAGCGTGCCGTTACACCCGGACAGGCGGCGGTTTTTTATGACGGAGACCGTTTGATCGGCGGAGCATGGATCGATTCGGTTCCCTGACGGGCATGAATACGGGAGGTTTGCATGAAATGGATTGCCGGATTGTTTCTTCTGCTGATCTGCGGAATGCCGTATCTGGCGGCAGATGATTTTGAAGACCTGATTCACGCCTGTGCGCGCGCTTCCGAAAACTACAACCGGGCGATCCGTTCCGACAATACCCGTTACGAACAGGAATACCAGGCAAATCTGAACGAGCTGCGCCGCCTGGGACGGGATGTCCAGCAGGTGATACGACGCCTGAATCTGGGACAGGATTTCAATTTTCCGCAGCTGATAAATGAACTGGATTCCATTTATGCTGATCGGGCGGGAAAAAACGTACGCCGTGATGCTCCCCGTTTCCGCAGCGGCAATCCGCATTCCGAAAGTCCGCAGGGCATTTTTGAAGTGCTGACCTTTGATGTGAAAGCCCTCCGGAATATGGACTTCACCACGGATGACGGCGGCAGTGTCAAGTCATCCATCGAAACCCGGCGGAGACTGTTTGAATATGAACGCCTGTATGCTTTTTTTCGAAAATACAACCGCAAGGCCATGAAGCATCCGCAGAAGGAAGCTTCCCTGAAAAAGGTGTTTGACAGCCGGTGCCGCCGGATGAAACAGCTGGCGGTTGAACTTGCAGAATTTGCCCGGCAGCGGAATCCCGGATCGCAATCCCGTTACAGTCTGCCGCAGGAGACCGGGCGGATGCTGGATTGCTTTTCACGTCTGGCGGAACAGGAAAACGAAGACAGAAGAAATCCGCGCAGGTACAAAAAGAAGAAACGCATGGACGGGCAGAATTCCAGCAATGAACTTTATTCGGAAATGAGCCTTTGCATGCGCAATATCAACGAGTTGCTGATTCTGTGGAAACAGTCCGGATTTCTGAGTGATCCGCCGGTCCGGAAAAAAGATCTTCCGGAATCCGACCCCGCAGCTCCGCTGAAAAGAGAATCCCCCGGTCAGAAAGACTACACCGCGATGAACGCGCAGCAGCTGACTGCACTGCTGAACCGGAGACGGCAGAAAATTTTCCGCGGCAACAGTTCTCTGGACGGTTTCGACCGAGACTCGGAACGGATGTATATGCTGTCGCTTTCAAGCGGGGAAAAGCAGCTTTACCGGAAGTATTTGCAGGAATACAAGGATTCGGGTTATCAGTCCGGACCGGCGGTCCGCAGTGCTATTCTGAAATTGCATACTTACCTGCAGGCACAGGAAAAAATGCTGCCGGCAAAGGAGCTGATCCGTCTGCACCAGGCACTGGACCGCGAAGAACTGCGCCGCAAAGAAAAAACAGATGTCCAATTCAAACTGAAGAGCGGCAATGTCAAATAATCTCTCTGCTGAAATATTCGTCACTGATCACAACTGGAGCGAAAACTTTCTGTTTCCGCGTACCGTTCTGCTGCATTCGATGCTTGCGAACTGCGGTTTTGAAACGCGGCGGACGCCGGATTATTTTTTTGACGGTATGCTGCGCGGGCAATCGGAGTTTGCCATTTTTCAGCTGACCATTGCCGGTGAAGGCACTTTGATTTATGAAGGACGTACCATTAAAATGCACGCCGGAGATGCCATGCTGCTGCATATTCCCCATGCGCACCAGTATTTTCTGGAGAAGGGAACCCCCGGCTGGCGGCATCTGTTCCTGACGCTGTACGGGCTGGAAGCGATCCGGCTGATGCGGGAAGCGGAAATGCGTTACGGTCCTGTGGTGAATCTGCCGCGGGAATCCCTGCCGGTCTGCAAAGCGATGGAGATTCTGAGCGCAGGGTATGAAAAACAGCTGAAAAGTCCGTTCCGGGTTTCAGCCATGACCTATGATTTCGCTGTATCTCTGCTGGAATTTCTGATGGCGGAAAAATCCGGGGCGGAACGCCAGAACACCGTGCTGATGCGTTCGGTTCATAATTATTGCCTGAAACATCTGTCGGAGGACATCGGCGTGGCTGATCTGGCGAAGGAAGCCGGATTCAGCCGGGCGCATTTTTCCCGCGTGTTTCACCGTCTGTACGGGATTCCCCCGGCGCAGTTCCTGACGGAACTGCGGCTTCGTTCCGCTGTCCGGCTGCTGCAGATGGAATTCTGTTCCATCAAGGAAATATCCGTCCGCTGCGGATTCAAGGACGAAAGTTATTTCTGCAAAGTATTCCGGAAATATCACGGTGTATCTCCGGAAAAATTCCGGCAGGGCAAATCCGTGGTTCCGGCTGCGGAACCGTAAAGACCGTTCTTATTTTTCGAAGAAGAATCCCGTGGAGGTAATTTTTGCGACGCTTTCGCCGCATTCATCTGTGACGAGGATATCGAAAATACAGCTGCGGCGCCCTTTATGAACCAGGGAGGTTGCGGCTTTCAGCTGTTTTCCCGTGCCGGGACGCAGAAAAACGACCGATGAATTCATGGCGACCGCTTTTTCTCCCCAGGAGTTGGAAGCGCCGGCAAACGCCATATCCGCCAGGGTGAAAATCGCACCTCCCTGAACAAATTTCAGGGCATTCAGGCTGTTTTCATTGACGTCCAGAATTGCTTCCGCATATCCTTCCCGCAGTTCCGTGAGCCGGATTCTGCCGGATTTCGCATAGGTGTCGTTTTCATTCAGATATTTTTTCAACGCTTCAAGATCCATAACTGTATTCCTTTTCTGTTCAATAACTTCTGGCTCCGAACGGTGTAATCCCTCCGGGATAATAGACCGGGTTTTTCGGGGAAAGTTCACGGGCTTTCTGTAGAGCCGCTTCCGCATCGGCGGCGCGTCCCGGCAGATTTTTCAGAATCCTGTATTGGCGGTAGCGGTAGGCGGCACGTTTCGGCGCACGCTCAATTGCCTTGTCCAGCAGTTCCAGCGCATTGTCTGCGTAATACGGACCGAGAGAAAGATAATAGGATGACGCCGCTGAAAACGGAAACGGCGACCGGCTGTCGCACTGCTTCAGCATATCCATGATTTCCGCAGGAGAGGGGCGTTCTTTCATCGGGTCAGCCGCGAAACGCGGGTCGGCGGCGGAATGCAGAACATCATAATTCATTTCAGCACGGATCACAATGGGACTCAGCCAGTGAACCGCAATCAGAACTGCCAGCACGGCAAGCAGATACGTCAGCCGGAAACCTTTGGAATCCATGCGGATTCCTGCCGGTGCGACCAGCCGGGGCAGGGTGTCTGTATTGCCGAGAATCAGCAGAGAGATCAGCACCGCCAGGGCAAGTGCGCCCGGAGTTTCATAATTCAATTCCAGCATGGAATGGAAAGTCCATGCGCCCAGTCCCCATACGAAACAGGTGTCCGGGAACGACAGCTCTTTTTTCCGGCTCCGGCGTGACAGCAGAAGCAATGCCGCGATCAGCGGCAGCGCCAGCAGAAGGCAGGAAACCAGGAATGCCGGGATGCCGCACTGCGAACCGAGCGTCAGCATAAAATTATGCGGAGAATGCGGCGCTTCATCATTGACAACGTTTTTCAGAATCAGGTAATCGTTCAGAAATTCACCCCAGCCGGCGCCGGCGAAGGGATGCAGAAACATCATGTTGACTGCCGCCTGAAAATAATCAAACCGGATCAGCATTGAGTTGAAACCGCGTCCGAATTTGACCAGCAGAAAAAAACCGGTCAGTCCGACAGGGACCAGCGCCCAGAGCAGACATTTCCATTTCCGCGACAGGCGCAGACACGGCAGAATCAGGAACGCGCCGGCCAGCATTGCCAGTATTCCGCCGCGGCTGCCCGTTTCCTTCAGCAGAAACAGAAACACTCCGGCGCAGGGCAGGGTGAGCAGCAGTTTGGCGGGAAGCGGCGGGGTAACCCGTGAACCCAGTTTCCACATTGTCCCCAGCAGCAGCGGAAACACCAGCACCAGATACCCCGCATAGGAATTACAGACGGTGAAATCGCCGGATACCCGCGCCTCTTTCAGACGGCTGCCGAATTGTCCGTTCAGAATCTGCACACCGGAAGCCGCTTCCTTGTCCTGCAGATATTTGATGGTTTCATCGAAACCGGAAAGATACTGGTTCACCGCCGAATAAACGGAAAAGATCAGTCCGGTCAGCAAGGCGGCGAACAGATATTTCCGGAAATCCGGCGAATTCTCCAGTACTCGGATCAGTGCAAGAGTCCAGCAGGTCATTCCCAGCAGATGCACGGTATTCTGTATGGCGAAATCCCAGGTGGTGGCGTTCAGCCAGCCGGGGAGGGAAACGGCGGTAAGCAGAATCCACAGCCAGCCGTACATCCGCATGGGAGCGGAGACCGGACCCGGTTTCGGATACAGGAGAACTGCGCAATCCAATGCGATGGCGGACAGCAGAGGAAACAGCATGATCGGCCAGGATGCAATCAGAATCGCCATCGGGTCGTGCCAGTAGCTCATCGGCATTTCCGGAACGCCGACCGTTGAACCGAATTTCAGCGGCAGCAGAAATGTCAGAATCAGCAGCAGAGTCTGGGGCAGCCAGCGCAGTTTTTGCATGGAAAACCTCCTTGATTCAAGCGCGCGGATGCGCTTTGCGGTAAACTTCTTTCATGCGCTCCGAGCTGATATGGGTGTAGATTTGCGTCGTACTCAGATTGGCATGACCGAGCAGTTCCTGAACGCTGCGCAGATCCGCTCCGGCGTCCAGCAGATGAGTTGCGAAGGAATGACGGAGTTTGTGGGGCGTCATGTCCGCCGGAAGTTCCGCCTGTTCCAGATACAGCTTGAAATTGCGCTGAAAACTCCGGGGCGTGAGCCTGCCGCCGTCCTGATTGATGAACAGCGGGGCGTCCCGCCGGGAATCGGCAGTCCAGCCGCGCCGTATGGCAAGATAGCGTTTCAAAGCGCGTTCCGCCGGAGTCCCCAGGGCGCAGATCCGTTCCTTTTTCCCTTTGCCGCGCACCAGCATGACACCGCCCAGCAGGTCGACGGAACCCAGATTCAGCCCGATCGCTTCACTGATGCGCAAGCCGCCGGAATAGATGACTTCCAGAATGGCACTGTCGCGCGAGATGGACAGCTCCGCATGGGCATCGGAACGGGTCAGCTGCTGTCCGTTTGCCGCTTTCCAGTAGGCTTCGGGCGCATCGAGCAGCCGCGCCACTTCGGCAACGGTCATATATTTCGGAAGCAGTTTCTGGCGTTTCGGGGAAGTCAGACCGGAAAACGGATTGTTGTCCGCCTTGTTTTCCCGCAGCATATAACGGAAAAAAGAACGCATGGCGGACATTTTGCGGATAATGGACGTTTTGGAAAGTTCATCCTGCTGAAGTGCCACAACGAACGTACGGGCGTCATGCACGCTGACGTCATTCCAGTTGATCTGCGAGGTTGAAACTTCCGCTTTTAAAATCATCCTGGCAAACTGTTCTATATCCATACGGTAACTTTCCACCGTATGTTCGGAAGCATTGCGTTCCGTTCCCAGATACGCCAGAAAACCGGACAGCGAACTGTCCGGCACAGCATCGGCGGGAACGGTGTCTGCCTGACTGGTCACCGTGCGTCTCTTTCAGACATGGCGGCGGCAATGAATCCGCGGAACAGCGGATGCGCTTCCAGCGGAGTGGATTTGAATTCCGGATGGAACTGACATGCGACAAACCACGGATGGTCTGCGAGTTCCACCATTTCCACCAGTTTCCCGTTGGGCGATACGCCCGCCACGGTAAGACCGCCTTTTTCCAGACGGGAACGGAATTCGGAATTGAATTCATAACGGTGCCGGTGCCGTTCGGAAATTTCGGTTTTGCCGTACACTTCCACCGCATGGGTTCCGTTTTTCAGAACACAGGGATAAGCACCCAGACGCATGGTTCCGCCGAGATCGACAATCCCCTTCTGTTCTTCCATCAGCGAAATCACCGGATACGCAGTCGAAGCGTTGAATTCCGTGCTGTCCGCCCCTTCCATGCCGCAGACATTCCGCGCGAATTCAATAACCGCGCACTGCATACCGAGACAGATTCCGAAGAACGGAGTTTTATGAGTCCGGGCATATTCGATGGCTTTGATTTTGCCGGGAACGCCGCGGTCGCCGAAACCGCCCGGAACCAGAATGCCGTTGAAATCCTTGAGAATTTCCGCAACATTTCCTGTTTCGAGTTCTTCCGCTTCCACCGGCTGAATATTGACTTTCACATTGTTGGCAAGTCCGCCGTGGGACAACGCTTCATAGATGCTTTTATAGGCGTCGCGCAAACTGGTGTATTTGCCGACAACAGCCACTTTGACTTCGCCGTTTGCGGGATGCAGCGCACGTTCCAGCATGGCATTCCAGTCGGTCAGATCCAGATGATTGGTCGGCAGATCAAGTTTGTTCAGAATCTTCTGATCCAGCTCCTGCCGCGCCAGTTCCAGCGGAACTTCATAGATGGAATGTTTCACATCCAGTTCTTCAATGACCATGTCCGGACGCACATTGCAGAACAGAGCCAGTTTCTTGCGGTGGTCGTCTTCCATGGGAACTTCGCAGCGGCAGACCAGAATATCGGGGATGATGCCGATGCCGCGCAGAATGCCGACAGACTGCTGAGACGGCTTGGTTTTGAGTTCGCCGGCGGCGCGGATGTAGGGAACCAGGGTCAGATGCAGGAAAACCGCATTGTGGTCGCCTGCTTCCAGATAAAACTGCCGGATGGCTTCCAGAAAGGGCAGTGATTCGATGTCGCCCGCCGTGCCGCCGATTTCCGTGATGGCAATATCCAGATTCGGGGAGTCCAGCGTGGCGACTGCCGATTTGATTTCGTTGGTGATGTGCGGAATAACCTGAACTGTGCCGCCCAGATATCCGCCATGACGTTCACGGGAAATGACTGTGCTGTAAATTCTTCCGGTGGTGTAGTTGCTTGCCTTGGAGCAGCGGATTCCGGAAAACCGTTCATAATGACCGAGATCCAGATCTGTTTCCGCTCCGTCATCCGTCACGAAGACTTCCCCGTGCTGATAAGGGGACATGGTGCCGGGGTCGACGTTGAGATAGGGATCGAGTTTCTGCATAGCCACGCGGTAGCCGCGTTGTTTGAGGAGCATTGCCACGGATGCGGCGGTAATTCCTTTGCCGAGGGAGGATACCACCCCGCCGGTAATAAAAATGTGCTTGGTCATTTTTGTC
>ERZ1034992.1060-NODE-1060-length-13239-cov-22.442809_pt1 | contig 13239 bp, 9 predicted proteins | sample MGYA00520695_ERZ1034992 | MGnify/ENA primary metagenome ERZ1034992 (study PRJEB33766, sample SAMN09781778) | gut metagenome | biome: gut microbiome | host: Homo sapiens | place: Madagascar | study: EMG produced TPA metagenomics assembly of the PRJNA485056 data...
AATTCATCTTCAATGCACTTAATATCTTTACCTATCTGCTCATAATGTAAATTATCGGCACCACGAAAAATATAAGATTCGTTCTTGTTTCTTTTAATCTTACCTTCTTTGATTAATTGCTCTTTTTCCTTTCTGATTCTTTCTAATAATACAGAAGCCGGCTCATCATTAGGATCTTGAGGAACAAGCTTTCCTTGAACGGCCATTTGAAGAATAGAATTCTTCAACTTCTGAGCTGTCATTCTATCTTCCATTAGTCCTTCTCCTCTAAATCAATTCCAAGAATATCTGTGATTTGAGCAAGTATTCTATCAATGTCTGCATTTAAACTTTTTCTCTTTTCTTGATATTGTTGAATTAATTCCTTAGGTGGAAGAATCTCTTCTTCCTCGTGAGGGTAGCCACATAAATCAATATTGAATCCTTTTTCTTCTAATTCAGAACAAGTATATTTCTTAGATTTATCAAAACCATCTACAGCAATTTCTTCTCGATTGTTCCACCAATCTATAGCTGGTTGGAAATGCTCTAATTTCATCGGTTTAGTCTTAGAAAAATTCTTATATCCTTCAGGCATATCTAAGCGATAAAACCATGTTTCTTTGGTAGGGTGAGTATTATCAAAGAATAGAATGTTTGTTGTGATTGAAGTATAAGGCGCAAACACACTATGAGGCATTCTAATAATTGTGTGCAAATTAAATTCGTTTAATAGCTTCTTTTTAATTGCTACTTTAGCATTATCAGTTCCAAATAAGAATCCATCAGGAAGAATAACAGCAGCTCTGCCATTTTCCTTTAGACGATACATAATTACAGATACAAATAAGTCAGCTGTTTCACTACTTGCTAAATCACTTGGGAAATGACTCTTAACATCATCTTTTTCATTTCCTCCATAAGGTGGATTCATTAAGATAACATCAAATTTATCATCATCTGTATAGTCAAGTACATTATGAGTTAAAGAGTTACCGTGCTCAATTTTTGGAACATTAACACCATGCAAAAGCATGTTAGTAATGCATAGCATATAAGGAAATGGCTTCTTCTCGATGCCATAAATTGATTTGTCGAACAATTCTCTATCTTCAGTTGTTCTTACTTTCTTCTCTAGCTCTTTTAACCAACTAGTTAAGAATCCACCTGTTCCACAAGCAAAGTCTGCCACTGTCTCACCAATTTGAGGATTAATCATTTTAGTCATAAAGTCAGTTACCGCTCTTGGAGTATAGAACTCGCCAGAAGAACCTGCACTTTGTAGTTCTTTTAAAATTGATTCATAGATTTCACCAAATGCATGAATTTCCTCATTGTCATCAAGTTCAAGACTATCAATAACATTGATAACTTGTCTTAAAAGAACACCATCTTTCATGTAGTTATTAGCATCTTCAAAAGTGGTTTTTACGATTGACTTCTTAATAGGTGTATCTTTGCTTACATCAAGATTTTTTAATGTAGGAAATAATGTATTGTTTACAAAATTTAATAATTCATCTCCTGTTAAAGCATCACCGCTCTTATCATCATGAGCCCAGCTAGACCATTTACAATTTTCAGGAATTATTGAAATATAATCATCTTCATCCATTTCCCAATTTTGTTCTTGAGCATCATATACCTTTAAAAATAGCATCCATGCGATTTGTTCAATTCGTTGTGCATCACCATTGATACCAGCATCATTTCGCATGATGCCTCTTATACTTTTTACAAATCCAGATAAGTTATTAGCCATTTTTAAGCACCTCCATAAATAGCGTTTTGCAAGTTATGAACAGCATTCATATATTCGTTTTTGCCACCAAAATAACTTGCAATTTTTGATGGGGTACCATATTTTTTAAATGGTTCAAGTTTTAAAACTTGTGTTGTTTCAATTTCATAAATTCCTTCATTCATATAAGTATCAAGAAGTGTTTCCATTACTTCTCTAGCATTATCGCTATACTTACTTAAGAAATCTGTTTTCTTTACATTTTCAGCTCTTTCTTTTCTTGTTAAAGGTTTTTTATCATATGCCACGTGACAAATATAATCAAAGTCGTCAACTTCTTCCATTTTTTCTTCTTTTTTCATTTGCTCAAAGTCGATTCCTTGATCGTTGAACAACTTTATAATCTCTTTCTTTTTAGCTTTAGTAGTCCAAGAAACTATAAAATCATCTAAAGAAGCATACTCATTTTGAACATTTGTTCTTGTATAATCCACAATACTCTCTGTTCTTAAAAGCTTACCACTTGTATCATATACAGATACTCTTTTATTTATAATTTCAACTCTACAACCCTTTTTATCAATAATTGGTTTTGATCTTGGTGTAACAGGTTCATCTATTCTAGGATCATCGATATCATAAATTAAAGGATTATCATTAACCATAAAAGAATCTTGTGGTTCATAGCCGTCGTTCATTTCTATTGGGCCATCCCACTCAGGGTCGCTAAACAATCTAGTTACGTTTCTAAAATCCATTACAACAAAGTGAGTCTTTCCTTCCTTTTCACGAATTCTAGTTCCTCTACCAACTATTTGTTTAAACTCAGTCATTGAATTTATCATTTGATCTAAAACAATAAGCTTAACCATTTTACAGTCAACACCTGTTGATAGTAATTTTGATGTTGTCGCAATAACTGGTCCTTCGTTTCTTATGGAAATAAAGTAGTCTAACTTACTTTTACCGTATGCATCACTACCTGTAATTCTTACAACATAATCAGGATTTATTCTGCACATATCACTATTTAAATTAGTAAGCGCAACGCGCATTCTTTCCGCGTGTTCTTCGGTAGCGCAGAAAACAATTGTTTTCTGGTTTCTATCAGTACTCTTTAAATATTTTGTGATTTCACTTGCAACTTGTTCTATACGGTCTTCAATTACTACGTTGTAGTCAAAGTCGCTGTTTGTATAAATTCTGTCTTCTATTTCTTGACCGTTTTTATCTCTTTGCCCTTTATATGGTCTCCATCCTTCTGAAATATCAGTAGTAATATTAATAACCTTAAAAGGCGCTAAGAAACCATCTTCAATTCCATTTTTAAGGCTATATGTATAAATAGGCTCACCAAAATAATTGATGTTCGAAATCGAATTAGTTTCTTTTGGAGTAGCCGTCATGCCGATTTGAGTTGCACTTGAAAAGTATTCTAATATCTTTCTCCAATTACTATTAGCTTTTGCAGAACCTCTATGACACTCATCCACAATTATTAAATCGAAAAAATCTGGTTTAAATAATTGACTGATTTTTGAAACTACTTCTTCATCACTATCTTCTTCATTTGTTTCTTCATCGCCAGATATTTGTTGATATAGAGAAAAATAAACTTGATAGGCAGTAACCATGTTTGGATCATCTTGTTGATAATTTACCTTATGAATCTTATCTTTCAAGGGACTAAAATCTTGCTCAATTGATTGATCTACCAAAAAATTTCTATCAGCTAAATATAATATTTTCTTTTTTAAACCAGCTTTCAATAGACGATATACAATTTGGAAAGCTGTATAAGTTTTTCCAGTACCGGTAGCCATTACAAGTAGTATTCTGTCTTGCCCTTTAACTATTGCATCTAACGTACGATTGACTGCGTTTGCTTGATAGTATCGAGGATCAAAAGTGGTTTGACTAGAATAATATGGTTGCTTAATGATTAGCTCTTCTTTTTCTGTAATTCCTGTACCATTATTTATCTCTACTTTATAACGTTTTATTAATTCATCAGGGGTTGGAAATTCATCAATACCTAATTGTCTTTCTTCACCAGTTAAAAAGTCATATTCTTCAAAGCCATCACCATTAGAAGAATAAGCAAAAGGAACATCCATCATTGTGCAGTATTCTTTAGCTTGTTGCATACCAAAAGAAATTGTATGATTGTTATCTTTTGCTTCAACAATTGCGATTGGATAATTCTTTTCGATATATAAAACATAATCTGCTTTCTTAGCTTTATTACGTGTAACGATATTGCCTTTTATATTTATCATTCCATCTGTGATTGCTTTTTCCATCGCAATCTTAGAACGTTCCCATCCTCTTTCTTCGATTGCGGGAGTAATAAACTGATGTTTTATATCCTCTTCTGTCATTTCTTTCTTATTAAAAATCATAATGGTATCCCCTTTGAAAGCATCATTAATCAATAAGTATACAAAATAATTATATCTTTTAAATCTTAACAAAGCTATTTTTATAAGTAATCGTGCGCTAAACTTAGATCATTTTTACTTGTTTAATACCACATATGTTACTTTGTTAACAAGAAAACCAAATTAAGTTATAAATTTAACAAATTTATAAAAAAATATGTAAGCGCTTTATGAAATAGTGGTAGAATTAATTCAGATGAATTTCATCCATCGAGATAATGAAAAGGAGACATGATGATGAAAAAACTTTTTGCGGTATTACTTGCAGTGTTAATGTGCTTCACATTAGTTGCATGTAATAAGGATTCTGGTACTACAGAAGGTGGCGATACACCTGCTGGTGGCAAAGTATTCTATCTTAACTTCAAGCCTGAGTCAGATGCAGCTTGGCAAGAATTAGCTAAGAAGTATACTGAAGAAACTGGTGTTGAAGTAAAGGTTGTTACTGCTGCTAGTGGTAACTATGATGTTAGCTTACAAAATGAATTAGGTAAGGCTACACCAGAACTTACAATGTTCCAAATGACTAATGATGGTGCTGTTGCTACTTATGGTGACTACGCTATGGATTTAGCTGGTACTGATGTTTACAATGAAATGACTACTCATGATTTTGATTTAGTTAAAGACGGTAAGACATTAGGTATTGGTTATTGCTACGAATGTTTCGGTATTATCGTGAACAAGGCTTTATTAGCTAAGGCTGGTCATGATATTTCTGAAATCACTAACTTTGAAACTTTAAAGGCTGTTGCTGAAGATATTCATGCTAGAGCTGCTGAATTAGGTTTCGATGCATTCACTAATGCTGGTTTAGCTGATTCTTCTTCTTGGAGATTCACTGGTCACTTAATTACTCTTCCATTACACTATGAAGGTATTACTTCTAAGACTGAAATCAAGGGTACTTACTTAGATGAATATAAGAATATTTGGGATTTATATCTAAATAATTCTGCTACTGATCCAGTTGCTAATAATGAAGCTGGTGATGGTGCTGAAGCTGAATTTGGTGAAGGTAAGGCTGTATTCTATCAAAATGGTTCTTGGGAATATTCTGCTTTAACTGGTAACTACGGTATGAACGCTGATGATCTTCAAATGATTCCAATTTACTGTGGTCATGAAGGTGAAGAAAATGCTGCATTATGTTCTGGTACTGAAGCTCACTGGGCTGTAAGTAACTTAGCTAGCGAAGCTGATCAAAAGGCTACTTTAGATTTCATGAAGTGGGTTGTTACTTCTGAAGAAGGTACTACTATGATGGCTAAAGAATTTGGTCCTATTCCTTTCAAGAATGCTAAGGAACCTGAAAACGTATTCTTCGCTCAAGCTAATGAATTATTAGCTGATGGTAAGTACAATGTTAGCTGGGCATTCAACTACACACCTGCAGTTGATGATTTCCGTGCTGGTCTTGTAAGTGCTTTAAAACAATATGCTGTTGATGGAAACTGGGAACCAGTTAAGACTGCATTTGTTGACGGTTGGAATAACTTATTAGCTCAAGAAGCTGAATAATCTATAATAAGTTGATTTTAAAAAAGGGGGACAATCCTTTGTCCCTCTTTCTTCTATTATTTTGTTTTAAATAATCTTCTTTGATTATTTAAAAGAGGATAAAAGAGGGGACGATTCTTATGAAAAAGAAAAAGAAGTATGTGAAAAGAGATCCGAATGCTCTTAGTAGCGATTTAATCGTCAATCCAATCAAACGTAAGGTTTGGCTTTTTTTAATTCCAACTTTTGTTTGTTTTGTGATTGGATTTGTTTGGCCTTTTGCCAGTGGTGTTTACTTGTCTTTTTGTCAATTTAGACTTATTAGAGAAGCTTTGTTTATTCCACTAGATAAGGTTAAGGATGTGTGGACTGGTTTTTCTAACTATGCTAGAGCTTTCGCCGATCCATCATTTAAACAAGCATTTATTTATACTGCAAAGTATGCGGTTGTGAGTGTTGTTGTGATTAATGTGTTGTCATTCTTCTTAGGCTATTTGTTAACTTTAAAGATTAAGGGAAGTAATATCTTTAGAGCTACATTCTTTATGCCTAATTTGATTGGTGGTATCGTACTAAGTTATATTTGGCAATTAATTTTCAATGGTGTTTTGATTAGATATAACACATACTTAACTGCTAATGCTAAGTTTGGTTTCTGGGGCTTAGTAATCCTAATGGCTTGGCAACAAATCGGTTATATGATGATCATTTATATTGCTGGTTTCCAATCTGTTTCTGAGGATATCCTAGAGGCTGCTAAGATTGATGGTGCTAATAAGTGGCAATCATTGTTTAAGGTTATTGTGCCTAATATGATGACTACTATTTCTATTTGTATGTTCTTGTCTTTAACAAATTCATTCAAGTTATTCGATCAAAACTTGGCTTTGACAGGTGGTGCACCGGTTGTTACTACCCCTGCTGGTCAAATTAAGATGACTGAAATGTTGGCTCTAAATATTTCTAATTCATTCGGTAAGATTAATACTTGGGCTAAGGGTACAGCACAAGCTAAGGCTGTTATCTTCTTTATCTTGGTTGCAGCTATTTCTTTATTACAATTAAAATTCACTAGAAGTAAGGAGGTTCAACAATAATGAAAAAGGAATCTTCATTGAAAAAAGAGAAGGCAAAGGCTTGGGTTATTACTATCATCTTAACTTTAACTAGTTTGGCTTGGGTAATGCCTATTGTCATTGTCTTAATGAACTCTTTTAAGACTAAGGGTGCTATTGCGCTTGAGACATTTAAGTTACCAACAAATGATAATTATGTTGGTTTTGCCAACTATATTACTGGTATGACTAGTGGTAACTATAGTTTCTGGGACTGTGTTAAATATTCATTGATTATTACAGTATTATCAGTTGCGTTGATTCTAATTTGTACATCAATGGCAGCTTGGTATATTTCTAGAGTTAATTCTAGATTTGCGAAGTTTGTATATGCACTATGTACTTTCTCAATGATTGTGCCTTTCCAAATGGTACAGTTCACATTGTCAAATACTGCTACTATGTTGCATCTAAATACTCCATTCACTATTCCTGTTGTTTATTTAGGATTTGGTGCTGGTTTAGCCATCTTTATGTTTACAGGTTTTGTTAAGCAAATTCCACTTGAAATAGAAGAGGCTGCCGTAATGGATGGTTGTACTCCTGTTAAGACTTTCTTTAAGGTTGTGCTTCCAATGTTGTCACCATCATTAATTTCTGTTGGTATTTTGGAAGCTATGTGGGTATGGAATGACTACTTGTTACCTTATCTAGTACTTGATATTAACAAGTATCGTACTATTCCAATTCATATCCAATACTTAAGAGGTTCATATGGTCAAGTAGATATGGGTGCTAGTATGGCTTTAATTATTTTGGCTTTACTTCCTGTTGTGCTAATCTACTTGTTCTGTCAAAAGTATATTATTAAGGGAGTTGCAGCTGGTGCTGTTAAGGGATAATTTATGGATAGAAAATCAGGTGTATTAATGCATATTTCTTCTTTACCATCTAAATATGGTATTGGAAGTTTCGGTGATGAGGCTTATAAGTTTGTTGATTTCTTGAGTGAGGCTCATCAAACTTATTGGCAAATCTTGCCTTTATCTCAAACTGGTTATGGAGATTCTCCTTATCAATCAGTTTCGGCATTTGCGGGTAATCCATATTTCATTGATTTGGAATATTTGGAAAAAGAGGGTTTATTGAAGAAGGAAGACTATGTTGATGTTGACTGGGAATTTAATGGTCGCATCAACTATGGTGCTTTATATAATAAGCGTTATCCAATTTTAAGACTTGCTTGTAGACGTTTTATTGAAAAAGGTGATTTTAAGGATTTTGAGAAGTTTGAGAAAGAAAATGAGTGGTTAGAGGATTATGCACTCTTTCAAACTATTAAAGAAAAATTAAATTATGCATCTTTGATTGATTGGCCAAAGGAATATAAGGAAAAAGATCCTGAAGCTATTTCTTCTTTAAAGAAGGAATATGAGGATACATATGATTTCTGGCGTGTGGTTCAATGTTTGTTTACTAAACAATGGTTTGAATTAAAAAAGTATGCAAATTCTAAGGGAATTAAGATTATTGGTGATTGCCCATTGTATGTTTCTAGTGATTCATGCGATGTGTTCTCTGATCCTTCATTGTTCTTGGTTGATGAAGAGTTGGTTCCTAAGAAGGTTGCCGGTTGTCCACCTGATGGTTTTGCGGCTGATGGTCAATTGTGGGGTAATCCTATTTATGATTGGGATCATCACCTAGATACTGATTATGCTTGGTGGATAAAAAGATTAAAACACTTATGTAGTATTTATGACTATGTGAGAATAGATCATTTTAGAGGCTTGAGTGCTTACTATACTATCGATTATGGTGCTACTACTGCTAAGGATGGTAAGTGGGTAAGAGGTCCAGGCAAGGCTTTAGTTAAGGCTATAAGAGAGCATGTTGGTTCTAATATTATCGCGGAAGACTTGGGCTATATGGATGATGATGTTAAGGACTTACTTGCATATAGTACATATCCTGGTATGGGTGTCTTAGAGTTTGGTTTTGATAGTCGTGATAGTAATGGCAACGATAATATTCCTTATAATTTGAAGAAGAATCAGATTGCTTATGTTGGTACTCATGATAATCAAACTGTTATGGGTTGGACTAAGGAATTATCACCTGAGGCATTGACTTTCTGTAAAGAATATATTGGCTATAGAGAGGGTGATGACTTCAATTGGACTATGATTAGACAATTGATGGCTACTGTATGTGATACAGCTATTGTGCAAGCTCAAGATTTGTTAGGTCTTGATGAGAATGCGAGAATGAATGCACCTAGTACTGTTGGTAGAAACTGGCAATGGATGGCTAGTGATGGCTGTTTCACAGATGAGATTAAAGAAAAATTAAAAGAATTAACACATACATATGGGAGGGCGTAATTGTGGCAGAGGTTGTTCTAAAGAATATTAAGAAGGTTTATCCACTTCAAGAAAATAAAAAGGGATTATTTGGTAAGAAGAAGGATGTAGCTAAGAAGCCTACTAATCTTCAAATTACTGATGAGGGTGTAGTTGCTGTTCAAGATTTCAATATTGATATTAAAGATAATGAATTCATCGTTCTTGTTGGTCCATCAGGTTGTGGTAAGTCTACTACACTTAGAATGGTTGCGGGTCTTGAAGATATTTCTGGTGGTGAACTTTATATTGATGGCAAGTTGTGTAATGATGTTGAACCAAAGGATAGAGATATTTCAATGGTTTTCCAATCTTATGCGCTTTATCCACATTTAACTGTTTATGATAATATTGCATTCCCTTTAACTATTAAAAAATATCCAAAGGATGAAATTGATAAGAAGGTAAAAGAGGCTGCAAAGACTCTAGATATTACTCAATATTTAGATCGTAAGCCTAAGAACTTATCAGGTGGTCAAAGACAAAGAGTTGCCATTGGTAGAGCTATTGTAAGAAATCCTAAGGTGTTGTTGATGGATGAACCTCTATCAAACTTGGATGCTAAATTAAGAAACCAAATGAGAGCTGAGATTATTAAGTTAAGACAAAAGATTAATACTACTTTCATTTATGTAACACATGACCAAGTAGAGGCTATGACTTTGGGTGATAGAATTGTTGTTATGAAGGATGGCTTTGTACAACAAATCGGTACTCCTCAAGAAGTGTTTGATCATCCTGCTAACTTGTTTGTTTCTGGCTTTATCGGTACTCCTCAAATGAACTACTTTGACGCAAAGTTGGTTATTAAGAATGGTTCTTATTTTGTGGATGTAGATGATCAAGAATTTGAATTATCTAAGGAAAAGCAAGATAGACTTAAGGCTAAGGGTGTTAAGGAACAAGATATTACTCTTGGTGTAAGACCAGATCATATGGTTTTATCTGAAAAGGGTATTAAGGCTAAGGTTGATGTAAGTGAGCTTATGGGTACATCTGTTCATCTACATGTTACAGCTTTGGGTAGAGATGTTATTGCGATTGTTCCTACCGAGGGTAGAAAGGTTGAATTGGCTGGTCAAGAAATTCATTTGAGTTTCTCAGGCAATGTAGCTAACTTATTCTCTAAGGAAGATGAAAAGAATCTAGAATTCTAATTAAATAAAGGCCACATATGTGGCCTTTAATAATGTTTATTTCAGGAATGTCTTTCGATATTGTAAGGGGGACATTCCTGTTTTACTTTTAAATGTTTGTGAGAAATACGATTGTGAAGAAAAGCCAACATTAGAAGCTATCTGGGTCACTGACATATCTGATGAACTTAATAGCTCTTTACACATTTCGATTCTTTTATTTGTTAGATAGTTGATTGGTGATTGACCAATACATTTAGTAAAAGAATGAGCTAGGTAAAATTTGTTGACATGAGATATTTCAGCTAGTGATTCTAGTGTAATGTTTTTAGCATAGTTAGTATCAATATATCTTTTCGCGATAGAACATTTCTTATAGGCTTGTAGAGTAGATTCGCTGATTACCGATAGATTATCTTTTCTAGCGATATAAGTTAAGAAACTTTGTAGCAGTCCATAACAGATTTTTTCATATCCTAAATTTTTTTCGTTCAGTTCTTTTAATATCAAATTTGCAAAATCTATAAAATATTTTTTATCATGTGAATAATTATAAGTGTTATAGCCTTTGGTTCCATCTTGCATGACAAAGGAGAATCCATCTACACCGAAACAAATATATTCCATTGGATTGTTTTTTAATGGTTTTTCAGTATGCTCAACATTTGGGTTAATAAAGATAACATCATCTTCTTTGACAAAGATTTTTTCGTTTTCGATATAGAACTTTCCTTCACCTTTTATAATGTAGAATATTTCAGAAAATTGGTGAGCGTGGAATGAAGGGTGCCAGTCTTCTTCGAATTTGGAAATAGAAATATAGCGTAAGAAAAAATCTTCGTGATTATTCTCTATACTTTCAAAATTGAAAAACTCTGTACTCATGAGTATATTTTATCTAAAAAATAATAGATTTTGTATAACTAAATAGCAATATTTCTAATATTCCGAGCAATAAATAAATAGCTTAAGTATTCTAAAGTCTATATAATTTAATTAAAGAGTAGATATTAATAGTTTATATTTTGGGGGACACATATGGCTGGAAGACTAACTTTACCGACAGATGTTGATATTGTTGAAGAGACAATAAGATTAAAGAACCTTTTAGGTGCGGATGCTTTAAGAGATTGCGATGGCACAGAGATGCCTGAGGCTTTATTGTCTGAACCATGTAAGAAATATGCGACTTATTATACAACTAGAAAAGATAATGAGTGGGCAACTAACAATCCAGATGAGATTCAACAAGAATATTTAATTAGTAATCGCGTTACTGCTAGGGGTGAAACACTTCGTATCGCTTTGATGGAGGGTTTTCATACTGAGCAATTAAAGGTTAATACATTAGATGATCCAAAGCGTTGGTGGGAAGTTATTGATAGAACTACTGGTGATGTCGTTTCTGTTGATGATTGGTTTTTTGATGAGGCTAGTGGTGAAGTTGATATTAAGACTAAGCCATATCATGAATATACTGTAAGTTTCTTGGCTTTCTTAATTTGGGATCCAGTTCATATGTATAATTTCATCACTAATGACTGGAAGGATGCTCCACATCAATTGACTTATGATGTTAGACAACCTAAGACTCAAAAGTATGTTAAGGAAAAGCTTAAGAGATGGTGTGAGGCTAATCCTCATATCGATGTTGTTAGATTTACAACTTTCTTCCATCAATTTACTTTAACTTTTGATGATCAAAAAAGAGAAAAGTATGTTGAATGGTTTGGTTATAGTGCAAGTGTAAGTCCATATATTCTAGAAAAGTTTGAAGAGTGGGCTGGTTATAAATTCCGTCCTGAATTTATTGTTGATGAGGGTTATCACAACAGTATGTTCCGTATTCCTAGTAAGGAATTTAAGGATTTTATTGAGTTCCAACAAATTGAAGTTTGTAAGTTAGCTAAAGAACTTGTTGATATTGTACATTCTTATGGCAAGGAAGCAATGATGTTTTTAGGTGACCACTGGATTGGCACTGAGCCTTATGGCAAATATTTCAAGACCATTGGTCTAGATGCTGTTGTTGGTTCTGTTGGTAGTGGTGTTACTCTTAGAATGATTTCTGATATTAAGGGTGTTGATTATACTGAGGGTAGATTATTGCCTTATTTCTTCCCAGATGTTTTCTGTGAGGGTGGCGATCCTATTAAAGAAGCTAGGGATAACTGGAGAAAGGCAAGACGTGCTCTTCTTCGTTCACCACTTGATAGAATTGGATATGGTGGTTACTTAAAGTTAGCTACTAATTGGCCAGGTTTTATTGATGAAATCCAAAATGTAGTTGGTGAGTTCCGTCAAATTCATGAGAATATGCAAGATACACCTTCTTATGTGGCTCCTTTTAAGGTTGCGATCTTAAACTGCTGGGGTGGCTTAAGAAAGTGGATGTCTAATCAAGTTCATCATGCGATTTATCATAGAGAGACTTATTCTGCCGAGGGTGTTCTTGAGTGCTTAAGTGGTATGCCTTTTGATGTTGAGTTTATTAATTTTGATGATATTAGAAATGGTATCCCTGAGGATATTGGTGTAATCATTAATGTTGGTGATGCATATACTGCCTTTAGTGGTGGTGAGAACTGGATTGATGAGAAGGTTCTTACTAATATTCGTCGTTTCGTTGATAATGGTGGTGGTTTTATCGGTGTTGGTGAACCTACTGCTTATCAACATCAGGGAAGATTCTTCCAATTGTCTGATGTGATGGGCTGTGATCGTGAGATGTGTTTCTCACTTAATACTGATAAATATAACACAATGGATAATCATCATTTTATCTTAGAGGATATTGACGGTGATATCGATTTTGGTGAAGGGATGAGCCGTGTTTATGCTCAGGGTAAGAATTATCAAATTCTTGCGATGGATGGTGAGTATAGCCAAATGGTAGTTAATGAATACGGTAAGGGTCATAGTGTTTATTTTATATTAAGAAATTCAATGCGTCGGTCATAAAACCAAAATCTAAGGTATATGGCC
>ERZ1034992.1061-NODE-1061-length-13235-cov-3.557891_pt1 | contig 13235 bp, 11 predicted proteins | sample MGYA00520695_ERZ1034992 | MGnify/ENA primary metagenome ERZ1034992 (study PRJEB33766, sample SAMN09781778) | gut metagenome | biome: gut microbiome | host: Homo sapiens | place: Madagascar | study: EMG produced TPA metagenomics assembly of the PRJNA485056 data...
AGGCGGTCATGGTGGGCCGCCCCGGCATTCGCGGCCGCTACCTGCTCGTGTTCACGGCCTGGAACGTCGCGTTCTTGGTGGTGTTGCTCGCGCTTGCCGTGGTTTTGGGGGCTGTTTAAAGTTCAGGTCGTGCTCGATCATCACCACCGTGGCGCCTTGCTCGACCAGGTGCTGGAACACGTTCGGCAGCGTGCGCACGCTGCGCGGGTGCCTGGGCGGCTTGGGCGGCCGCGGCGCGTGCGGTTGCGTACTGCAAGCGTTAGCTGCACGCGCTGGCGTTCGTCCGTGGGAAGGATATCCCGTTCGATCTTGCGCGGGTTACAGCATGAGTTCTCCGGTTTCAACCTCACTGCATACCTGGCGTACTTCATCAAGGAAGATGAGCGTTTGCTTGTTGGGTACGCATCCGAACCTGCTGGTACGTCCGAACGATGCCGCCGCGGAGCCTGCGTTTACCAAGGTCGTGCTGTGAGCGCGTTCGAGGCCGAGGTCGCCGGCGCGGCGAAACTGCTTGCGGCGCGCGCGTGGTTGTACGAGCTTGCGTACAAATGCTTTGGCGGCGAGCCGAACGAGGCGTTGCTAGCTGAGGTATGCGGGTCGCAAACGCGCGCGGCGGTTGTGGCATATGCACAGGACTGCGAGCAGATGGCTGGTCTGGCGAAGCTGCTCGATGAGCTAGCTGAGCAGGATGCGGCTACGTTGCTAGATGCTGCGCGCGATGAGTATACGCGCATGTTCGAAGGCCTGGGCGCCCTGCCGGCTCCGCCGTGTCGTGCGCCCTATACGGGCAGCCGCGATGCGGCGCTGTTCCAGGAAGTCACGCTTGCCGTGCGCGAGCTGTATCGTGCTCAAGGTTTGCGTATGCGCCGCGAGCAGGCAGTGCCCGATGATCATGTGGTTGCCTTGCTTGACTTCGCGGCGCGGCAAGCGATGCACTTGTTCGATGCGTTCGCTGCCGGCGACGCCGGTTTTGCGGTTGCCGCTCGTGTGCAGTATGAGATTGCGCAGGGCTTTATGGCGGATTGGCTGGGTGAGTATGCGCGGCTCGTGCGCAATTCGCGCGTGGGATCGCATGCGGTCCTGTACCCGCAACTGCTCGAAGCTGTTGACGCGTTTACCCAGGTGGATTGCGTGTTTCTGGGGGAGGTTGCCTATTGGTTCGAACAGCAGGCGCCGAAGGGCGATTGTGCCCGCAAAGAAGCGCCGGCGAACATTCCTACTGCCCTCAAGGGCTGCGATGCTGTTGCGGTGCGCGAGGCTGCAGGCAGGTTGTCCGCGCTGCGTCTAATAGGTCTTGAGGACAACGAATTGACCGAACTCGATCGATTGGAAGGTTGATCGCATGATTTCAGAATTTCCGCTCTTTGCGTTCACCACGCTATCGGGGTTGGGTGCGGGCGCATTGGTGGCGTCGGCAGCATTTCCCGAGCGTGGCGAAAACAAACGCGCATGGCTGTTTCCGCTGGTGTTGTTTGTGTTGATGGGCGTGGGTGCATTGGCTTCCGTTGCACATCTGGGCCGTCCGCAGTACGTGATGCATATGCTGTCGAACCCAACGTCGTCGCTGGTGATGGAGGGTATCGTCGCCGGGCTTACGTGCGGCGCTTATCGTTGACGTGGTGCTGGCGGTGAAGGCTGGGGTTGCTAACCGTGTGGTGCGCATCGTTGCCGCGGCGCTAGCCGTGCTGTTAATGTTCGTGCAGGCGTACGCCTATGCTGGCAGCTACGGCAACGCTGTGTGGGCCGCGGTGAGCGTCTGGCCGTTCTTCGTGCTGGGCTCGCCTGGCTGCGGTTTTGCATTGTGGGCGCTGTTTGTGCAGGTGGGCGAAGGTTTTGCGAAGGCGTGCGGCGTTGCGCTGGTGCTGGCATGCGCATCGTTTGCCTGCGCGTGCGCGACATTTGCGGGCGCAGGGGTGGATAAATCGCCCTTACGTTGGACGAGTTTGCCGTCTACGAGCTCCTCGTAAGCGACCTTGATACGATCGTAACGGGTGACGGCGACGGGCTCTTCGTGGGTGAAGCAGCCCTCGACCTGCTTGCTTGCTGCAAGACCCAGCTTGATAACTGGGTTGAACATAACATGCGGGCGGTCTTTCTCATCCACATACGCGAACAGGTTATGCGTCACGCCGATTTGGTTGGCGTGCAGGCATGCGGCTTCGTCAAGCGACGCCATGGTGTCGAGCAGGTCTTGCGCGACTTCGACATCTGCGGCAGTTGCCTTTTCACGCGGCGTAGATAGAAGCGCCTCGTCGTGAACTAGTTCTTTGATGCTTATGGGATTTCTTTTCTTTTAGCAGCTGCATATTGCATCTGCGATTTTATGTGATTGCAGCCTGTATTCTACCTCACAAAAGTGTTGCCGGCATGCTTGGGTGCACCGGCTTCGCGGTTTCCCTACTCTTGCTGTCCTGAGGTGATCTCGTGACGGAAGCGTTCGAATTCGTCAAGCAGCTCCATGCGCGAGTGAACGTCTGCCTTTCGGTATATGTTGTGCACGTGCGCGCGAACTGTCGATTCTGCTACGAATAGCTTTTCGGCTGCAAACGATGTCGTTCGCCCTGCCAGTAAATACCCTAAAACTTCGGTTTCGCGCGGCGACAGGCTGACGCGCTGCGCAAAAGTTGCCATAGCGGTTTCGCGGTCAGGGAGGGACTCCTCGCTTTCTTGTACTGCACGATCATCGGCAATGATCAGCATCATTACGCGGTCCTTGTCCGTAAAGGCCAGCGTTGCCGTCAGCAAGACGACGAGCAAAGCGAACACTGCCAACGGCTCGCTGGGATCGGCTGCTTGCAGATGCGGGAACAACGCGAATCCCGCAGCCCACCCGGCAAGCATGCCTAGAGAGTTGACGAGCCTTGCGAAGGCGATCGTCTTGAACAACGAAGCGTCGCTGGCTTTCACAATGTTGCAAAAGTCGTTATAGGAAAGCACTTCGAACGTGAGGTATCCCAGCGTTACGAACAGCCCCGCAATCAAAGGCTGGACGTGAAGCGCAAGCAACGCGAATCCGACGCCGAACAGCGGAGCCACGATGCGATACAGCGCATAAGGCGTTGTCGTTTGCGCGAATCGAAAGGCGAGCAAAGTGATCGCCGCGAGCGCCACAGCGCTTGTCGGTTCGACGATGTACGCCTTCGAGAAGGAGTTCCCCCCAAGCGCCGCAATGCCCAGATGCAACGAAAATGCGAAGGAATACAACGCAAGGCCGATAGTCATTTTCGCGAGCGGCCTGGTGAAGCTTAGGTGCGCCGATGAATTTTGTGCATACGCCCTGAGGTTCTCGGGCTCTTTTTGCTGTTCGGCGGATGCCTCGCTGGCGGCATGGTATCGAGTAGAAAGCACGAACGCCGCGCATGAGGCAGCGGGCAGCACTGCGGAAGTAGCGCTCATCGCCGTCTGTCCGGCAAAGAGCGTGGCCAGGCAAATTACGGCTCCCGTTGCGTACGACGCAACAAGCAAGGCAAGCGTTTCCCCAAGCTTCATGTAGCCGAAAAACGTCATCCACAGCAAGAACAGCGAACACTCCGCAACTGCTGCTAATACCGATGCCGCAAAAACAATCCCTGTTTGTTCGCTTGCGAGGAGCAGGACGGTTGCCGTCGTGCCGCAGACAAGCGCCGCAAGCAACTGAACGCGCTTCCCGCGTTCAGTGGAAAATCTTCTTGCAAACGCGATGGCACCGATGAGGACGATGACGCGAACCAGCAGCTCGCACATTTCGAACGGGACGTCGCCAAAGCCAAGCGGCCTGCCGAAAAGGGGCGATGGCGACAAGACGGCTAAGAACAGCCATGCCCAGAATAAACCGAACCCTAGAAACCGTGCTGGGAACAATCCTTCGCTGTTCAATGTTAAACCTGTTTCCCCCTGCTGTTTACGTGCTTATCCGAACCGCCTCCCCGCGGAACGTCTGTTTGAGATTATACGGCAAAAGGGGTGCGCGTAACGGCTTGCCTGGGTTCATGTGCTTGCTTGCAGTTTTGCCCCGCTGTCTGTTTTAGCCGTTTTACCTGGCTAAACTCTGTAACCTAAACGTTATTGTCTAGGCGTTCGGCCGAATTTAAGCCCTATTGTGAAGTGGTCAGCAGCCATGTATTCCGGTAGTTTCCCAAATTATCGAAGCGCGGCACAGCGGGTTGCATATCGAAAAATAGCTTTCCCGCAAAGCCGGCGCACAAGGCCGTCAAACGTTTGGCGCATTGGTAAGGGGGGATGATATGGACTGCAGATTTGCATGTTTTAAGGTGGCCGTCGATGGGTAAAACGGCATTGCTGCAGCGCACGGTAACGCGCCGCAACCTTATAGAAGGCGGCATCGCGGCGGGCGCGCTGGTTGCGCTCGGGGGAACGGTAAAAGCTTTTGCCGGAGAGGGGGACCTTCTTCGTCCTCCAGGAGCGCAGGACGAGCAGAGCCTGCTCTCGCTTTGCATCCGCTGCGATCGATGCAGAAGCGCATGCCCGACCAACGCCATTGGCGTCGGGCATCTTTCCGACGGCATCATCAACGCTCGCGTTCCCGTGATGGATTTCCGAAGCGGGTTTTGCGATATGTGCGGCGGCGATTTTAAATGCTTGGCGGCATGTCCCGTCGCGGCTATCAAATCGTTTGACGAGCACGTCGACAAGATAGGCATGGCGGCAGTCGACGAAGACGTTTGCCAATTGTTCGGTGTCTCTGCGCATTGCAACGCCCCTTGCATAGATTCTTGCACCTACGGTGCGCTTTCCCTTGACGGCAATGGGCGCCTTCACCTTGACGAGTCGGCATGCAATGGATGCGGTGCCTGCGAAAACGCATGTCCGGTGAGTTCGTATGGAAGCTACGACGCTACCGGGCGGCGGGGGATCAACGTTGAGCCCTGGAAAGGAGATCGCGCATGATTCGCATTCGGAAAGCAGTTCGATTTCTGATCGTGGCGGTTTTGCTTATCGCGCTGTTTACAGGATGGCAGACGGGCACGCTGTGTAGCGTCGGTTACGACGCTATCGCGTATATCTGCCCGCTCGGTGCGTTGGAAACCATATTCGGTAGCTGGGCTTTCGTCCCGCGCGTGCTCATCTGCTTTGCGGTTGTCGTGATCGTTGCGCTTGTGTTTGGGAAGGCGTTTTGCAGTTGGGTGTGCCCCGTTGCGCCTCTGTCCGATTTGCTGCGGGGCAAGAAGGCGCGCGAGAAGGACGAATGCGAGCGTACGCAGGCGGCTCACCGAGTTCTTGAACGCTGGAGCGATACCAACGCGGCGCAAGCGGAAAAGCATAAGCCCTTCCGATCTCGGGTCGACGGACGCCATGTCGTGCTGGCCGGGTCCCTTACATCGGCGGCTGTGTGTGGCTTCCCGGTGTTTTGCCTGGTATGCCCCATTGGTTTGACGTTCGCGAGCGCGATTGCCCTGTATCGCCTGATCGGTTTCAACGAGCCTGCTATAGAGGTGCTGGTGTTTCCCGCGTTGCTGGTGCTCGAACTTACCGTGTTTCGCAAATGGTGCCACCGTTTTTGTCCGGTCGGTGCGTTGCTATCGCTGCTTTCCCGCGGTAATCGCACGTTCAAACCGCACGTGGACGCAAGCATGTGCGCACGTCATGCGGGTAGTTCATGCGCCGCATGCGCTCAGGCGTGTCCCGAGCATATCGACCCGTGTGCCGATCTTGGCGATCGTTCGCTTGCCGAATGCACTCGGTGCGGGGCCTGCGTGAACACTTGCCCTGCTAAGGCATTGAGCTTTGTGAATAGAAAGGAATAGATATGGTCGAGCAGTTTCAAGAGCCTTCCTCTGTGCTTCAGCAAACGCCGTGCGAGAAAGATTGCGATACGCAAGCGATTGCGCAAACGCTCGAGGATGCCAAGGTGCGTCTTAAGGCGGTGGTGGAACAGGTGCCAAGGCATCGCGAGATGTTCATTCGCTTGCTCACGTTTTGCAAGCAGCGGCGCACGCTTGAGGAAGCGGAAACCCAAATCGCTTCGTATCCCGAATACCCTCAGGCCGCGCAATCTCCCTATCACCTCATCATGACGATGGTCAACGAAGGCGGTCTGCGCTGGATCGAGCTTGACGCGCAGGGACAAGAGCTCACCGATGAGCGCAAAGCGGGGCTGACCGAGGACGAAATCGATGACATTATCGACGTTTTTGCAGTTCAAACAACGGAAATTGGCGAAGACGTCGCTCAGGAGCTTTCACCTGAATCGCGCTTGCGCGCATTGTTTGACAAGGTTCCGCAGCGCTTGGGCGCTTACCTCGACGTCATAGATTTCTGCACGATCCCGCGAAGCTACAAAGAGGTCGATACCTTGCTTCGAGCCGGGGACGCGCTTCGTGCGAGCGTAGCTAGCAATTCTCAACCGCTTCAGCCGAGCTTCTTCCTTGTCATGTTGGAACGCAACGGCGGGCTGGTTTGGAAAGATGGTTGGATTGCAACGGGGAAGGGGAAGGAACTGGCCAAAACCTTACGTGCTGCCATGGCGTAGGAGAAACGATTTCGAGACGAGCTAAAACGAGATGATAGGAGAGGACATGTCGACAACGAACATGACCCGTCGCAGCTTCACGAAGGTTGCTGCCGCGGTGGGTGCGGCTTTGGCGGCCACGGAATCCGTGCAGCTGCTCGAGGACGCCGACAAGGCGTTTGCCGCGCAATCTGTTGAGCGTGTGATGCATAAAACCGCATGTCACGGTTGCACGAATTGCTGTCCGGTTCGCGTGTACACCGAGGATGGCAAAGTGATGAAGATCGAGGGCGATCCCGATGGACCGCTGAACAAGGGCGGTGTGTGCCTGAAGTGCCTGGGCCAGATTCAGACATTGTACAGTCCTCGCCATGTGCTGCATCCCATGAAGCGCGTGGGGGAACGCGGCCAGAACAAGTGGGAAGCCATCAGCTGGGATGAGGCGCTTGACCTGGCTGGCGAGCAGATCGCCACGGCTGTGAAGAAGTTCGGCCCGTATTCGTATTGGTCTGCCCGTGGCGGTGGCGGAGCCTATATCGAATGGGAAACCTGGGGTATGGATTACACGGTTGGCGGTTGCAATTCGCTGGCTTCGGGTGCATGCCAGTGTGCCATGCCGCGCGACTTCGTGTCCTCCACGTCGGTGGGCTTTAACTGCTGCCTGGATATGGACAACGTCGACCGTTTCGTGGGTATCGTCGACAACGCCGAGATCGACGGCAAGCGCCGCGATGATTCCGAGCGCGTGTTCGTGATCTGGGGTAGCCAGCCTTCTGCCTCAAAGGCGGCTCATGGCGGTCACGGCCTGGCCGATGCCCGTAGCAATCTTGGCGTGAAAACTGTGGTAATCGACCCGTATATGACCGCAGACGCGGTGAAGGCCGACGTGTGGTTGCCCATTCGCCCGGGTTCCGACACAGCGCTTTTGCTTGCTTGGATTCGCTATATCATCGACACGAAAGCCTATCACGAGCAATTCGTGAAGTACTGGACCAACATTCCGTGCTTGATCAACCCCGAGACGAAGCTGCCCTACCGCGCCGAAGAAGTGTGGCCCGATTACGTCAACCCTGCCGCTGACGCTGTCGGCGTGTACGACACTCCCGCATATGTGTGCTTCGATGCGCGCACGAACTCCGTGCAGCCGCTGCCGTTTTCCGCTCCCGAGGCAAGTCCGGTCGACCCTGTCCCGTTCACGACGGCGAACGTCAACGGGGTAGAGGCGAAAACTGCTGGTCAGATTTATTGGGAAGAAGCAGATCCCTGGACGCTTGATGCCGCTGCGAAAACGTGCTGGCTTGACGCCGATCGCATCAAGGAAGCGCTCGACTTGTACATTTCCGCTGATTTCGGCGGCGTGTCCGGCGGCGTGTTCTCCGATCATCAGGAGTGCTCTTCCACGGCGCCGCTGGGCATGCTGGCCATCGACGCGCTGCTCGGTCGAATCGAAACGCCCCTGTCGGCGTACCAAAACCATGGCCCGGCTTCGCTGACCGCCGACCGTCCGACAGCTCGTTTGGGCGAGGCGTCTACCAGCTTTGCTCGTTACGGCCTGGGCTGGACGACCGGTTTCACGAAAGAGGAAAACGACCGTATGCTCGACAAGGTCGTGGAGGGTTGGAACGAGAAAGGCCGCGACGGCGAGCAGATGCGCCGCTACTTCTTCCAGTCTCGTTGCGACACGCTCGGTGCGAACGCACACAAGGGCATCCATCAGTGGCAGACGTGCGCTCCGAAGGAGCTGCGCCAGGCCATCACCACCGGCGAGCCGTACCGTCCGCGCGTCATGTACGAGATGTCGGGCAACAAGTACGCTGTCATGGGTCCGTCGCTGCAATGGAAGGACGCCTTCGACCAGCAGGATTTCGTCATCCAGCAATATCCCAACATGACGTCGTTCACCATCCAGTCCGTCGACCTGTTCCTGCCCACCACCGAGTGGCTCGAGTACGATAGCTACGAGTCGCCCGGCACGCATTTCAACCGCCATTACGCGCGTTGCGCCGTGACGCATCTTGGCGAGACGGTCAACCCGTTCGTGTCGCCTTATCAGGTTGGCAAATCGGTGGTTGAGCACCTTGGCGCGGAAAACTGCTTCGATCCGGATGCGTTCAAACAGCCGTTCTTCGAGAGCACCGAAGCCGCACGCGCTGCATGGGCCGAGCAGATGGGGCGCAGCTCATGGGATGAGATGCTATCCGACATCGACAAACACTATACCGAAGTGCCACTGAACCAGTACATGGTGTACAAGCAATACGAGGACATCGTGTCCGACGGCTTGCCGCGCGGTTTTGCCACCATGTCGCGCAAGGTTGAGGTATACAGCGAGGCTATGCTGCGCCTGGCGCGTACCGGCTTCCCGTACATGTACCCCTACGAGCAGCCTTCCTGCGACGACTATTCGCCTATTTGCGTGTTCAAGGAGCCCACGGAAAGCCCCTTGACCGATACGGAATACCCGTTGGTCATCACCACTGGGCGCCTGCCGCATTTCCATCACGGCACCATGCGCCATGCGCCGTTCATCCGCGAGCTCATGCCCGTTCCCGAGCTGCGCATCAACCCCAAGACCGCTGCGGAGTACGGCATCGAGCATTTGGATTGGGTGAAGATCACGTCGCGACGTGGCAGCTCCCATGCCCGTGCGTACCTTACGGAGGGCATCGCGCCAGGCGTGCTCATCACCGAGCGCTTCTGGAATCCCGAGTGCTTCGACGATACGCAAAGCTCCATTACCCCAGGTTTCGAGGAATGCGGTTACAACGTCATGTCGGCCGACGAGTTCCAAAACCCCGTGTTCGCGACGAACAGCTACCGCGCGTTCACGGTCAAGATCGAGAAGTCGACGCGGCCTGAGCGTATATGGGTTGAAAGCGAGCAGTTCACGCCGTTCATGCCTGCGTTGCGCGACGAGCCGGTTACCAAGGAGGTGTTCTAAATGGCGAAGGGTTTGCTGATCAACCTGGACCGATGCAGCGGTTGCGACAGCTGCATCGTGGCATGCAAGTTTGAGAACGGGCTTGACCTTGGTCACTTTTACAACAAGGTTATCTCGATCGGCCCCGTTGGCACGTTCCCGAACGTCGAGAAGTATTGGCTTCCCTCGCAGTGCCAGCAGTGCAAGAACCCCGCATGCGTGGAGGTGTGCCCGACGGCGGCAAGCTATCGCGACCCGAAGACGGGCTACGTGCTTATCAACAAGGAGAAATGCATCGGGTGCAAGTATTGCATGTATGCCTGCCCCTACGGCGTTCGCAGCTTCGACAAGGAACATGGGTGCGTTGAGAAATGCACGTTGTGCAGTCAGATCACCGCTGACGGATCCGATGTACCGGCGTGCGTGCACAACTGCAACTGCGGTGCGCGCTTCTTCGGCGATTTCGACGACCCTGATTCCGACGTGTGCCGAGAGATGGCGAAATATCCTGCTGAGGCAATCCACGCGCTGCCCGATCCTGGGAACGCCCAACCGCTTACGCGCTACATTTTGTCGCCGAAGGTGGCAAGCTGGAAGGAGCTGGTGTAAATGGAGATTCAATGGCCTTTGGTGCTGTTTTCCCTGTTGGCAGGCACCGGTGGCACGCTTGCGGCCTTTACCGGCCTTGCGGGGCTGCTTGGCGGAACGCGTAAGGTGCGCGAAACCGCCGCGTTGTGCTCGATCGTTTTGGTCGTGCTTGGCGGTTGCCTTTCCGTTTTGCACTTGGCTTCCCCGCTTCACGCCATCAGCGCCGTGACGAACCTGCTGTCGTTCTCGGGCGTTTCCATCGAGTTGATGCTGGTTGGCATCAACTTCGTGGTAATGGCCGCATGGCTTATCCTCGCCCACCGCGAAGGCTCTGAGGCGGGCTTGAAGTGGGTTGGCGTTGTCGGCATCGTTGCCGGATTAGCGCTCGGCTTCTTCTGCGGCCATGGCTATGTGATTGCGGGACAGCCCACGTGGAACACCAATGTGCTTCCGTTTGCGTATCTGGGGTCTTCCCTCGCTTGTGGCGCTTTTTTGTACGGGGTTTTGGCTGCCAAGTTCGGGGATGATGGCGAGCTTGGCGGAAAGCTGGGCGTTTTCACGTTTGTTTGCGCGGTGATCGGCGCTGTGAGCGCCGTTGCCTACGCGGCCGTGCTGGGTGGATTGGCTTTCTCGCAGCCTTTGGTTATGTGGGGCGGCGTCGTCGTGTTCGGTGTGGTCGGTGCGATCGCGAGCGGTGTTTTGGCGATGCGGCTCAAACAGGAACGCCTGCTTGCCGTTAACGTTTGCGGTCTTGTTTGCGCTGCGATCGGCGGCCTGTCCATTCGCATGCTCATGTGGCTGTGCGCAACCGGTTTCATCGATCTGTTCGCGCATACCGTTCCAAGCGTGATGCTTAACTTGTAGCGGTTTGCTCGCCGGGAACGTATACGCGTTCCCGGCGAGCCCCGATACGCCAACCGCAAATAGAACAAGTTTGTGGTTGGCGTATCGGGGTCGCAGCAAATGGGCCTCGCAGCTTTCGCGGCAATGTGATGGGGTTGCGGGAAAGCGAGAAGGTTGTAGTGCGCGCGGCGCTTCGATCAAGTTGGCGTAAGCGATCGGAGCTGTCGTGCAAGTTTGAGGAGCAAGGTATGGACGAGATAACGAAGGGGCCGTCGCCCCTGTGCAGCATTGAGCTGCTTTCGCAACGAGCGGAGATGTACAAGGTTTTGGCGCAGTTGTATTTTCGCCCCCTTTCCTCCGAGCAAGTCAATGCTTTGTCCGAGCAAGACTGGAAATCGCTTGCCGAAGATGGTTCTGCGGCAGCAGATGCTTGCAACGACATATATCGCGCGTTGCGACGCATGAATACCGGCACGGTAGATGATTTGGCGGCTGATTTCACCGCTGTGTTTTATGGAGCTTCAACTCATGATGGGAAAACGGCCCAACCATATGCTTCGCTGTTCATGCATGATGGCAATCAGATCATGGGGGAAGCATGTTCGGAGGCATACCATGCGTTCAAGAGCGAATGCATCCGGGTTGCGCAGGGCGTCGACATGCCCGACGATCACCTTTCGTTCATGTTCGAATTCATGGCGAAGCTGTGCGAGCGCGCAAAGCTGTGCGTGGATGCCTCGGACGAGTCAGAGGCAATGCGTATAGTTTCCTTCCAGCGCACGTTTCTGGAAAAGCAGGTTACGCCGTGGGTGAACGATTTCCTTGACTTGGCGCTTTCGATGGTCGCGACGAGGTTCTATCGCGGGGTGATCAAGCTGACCGGCGCCTTTTTGAATGAAGAGAAGCAGCTGCTCGAGGAAGTGGGGTAACTGCCCTTGACGGCTGCGATGCTGCCGATTTAGCCAAGGAACGCGTGCAGGGGTCTTACGCGACTTTGCGCTCAAACCTCATGGCAAAACGTCGGATTTCCTTTAGGCGCAAAGAGGTGCGATCACAGATACCTTCCCGTCACGCTGTCGGGGTTGGCCGCTATCTGCTCGGGCGTGCCGCAGGCCACCACGCGACCGCCTGCTTGACCGCCGCCCGGACCCATGTCCACCACGTAGTCGGCGTTGCGGATGAAGTCCAGGTCGTGCTCGATCACCACCACCGTGGCGCCTTGCTCGACCAGGTGCTGGAACACGTTCAACAGCGTGCGCACGTCGCGCGGGTGCAGGCCGATGGTGGGTTCGTCGAACACGAACAGCGCGCCGTCCTGGGCTTTGCCCATTTCGCTTGCCAGCTTCAGGCGCTGCGCCTCGCCGCCGGAGAGCGCCGGCGTTGCCTCGCCGAGCGCAAGGTAGCCAAGCCCCAGGTCATGCAGCGTTTGCAGCATGGTGCGGGCCTTCTTCAGGCTGGCGCACGCTTCGATCGCCTCGTCGATGCTCATGGACATGAGCTGCGCGAGCGTTTGCCCGTTCCAGGTGATGGCGTCGGCCTCGGCGCCGTAGCGGCGGCCGCGGCAGTCGGGGCAGGGGACGTCCACGTCGGGAAGGAACTGCACGTCAAGCGACACCTGGCCGGTTCCGTCGCAGGTGGGGCAGCGCAGCTTGCCGGTGTTATAGGAGAACGCGCCCGCCTTCAAGCCCGCGGCTTTTGCCTCGTCGGTGCGAGCGAACGCGCGGCGCAGGTCGTCGAGCACTCCACAATAGGTGGCGACGGTCGAGCGCACGTTCGCGCCGATGGGCGTTGCGTCGATAAGCTGCGCGCGGACGATGCCGGCGGGGTTGATTCCGCGCACGCTGGCGGGAAGTGTTTCGTCCGCGTTTGCGCTGTTCAATGCGGGAATCAGCTCCTCGAGCACTAGCGTGGTTTTGCCGCTTCCCGATACGCCGGTAACCGCTGTCAACCGGTTCACGGGCAGGTCGACCGACAGCGCGTGCACGGTGTGCAGCGCGTTGGTTTCCAAGTGGATAGCGCCGCGCTCGAACAGCTGCCCCTCTGGGCAGCGCGGGCGTACGTCCGCCATGGGGTTGGGCGCGGGTACAGAAAGCGGCGCAGCTCCGGGGACTTCCGCCACGCAAGCGCTTGCCCCCGCCGATGCGGCGGACGCATTCGGCGTCGCGGCAGCCCCCGCCGGCGCGTTTGCGACGCCCTTCGTTTCGCTATCCGGCAAATACCGCCCGATCAGCGAGCGGTCATCGGCCCGCAGCTCGGCTGGCGTGCCGCAGGCTACCACGTGCCCGCCGCCGGCTCCGGCTTCCGGGCCCATTTCCACCAGGTAGTCCGCCGCGGCCAGGATGCGCGTGTCGTGATCGACCATCACTACCGAGTTGCCGTCGGCCAGCAGGTCGCGCATGACGCCCAGTAGGCCGTCGATGTTGGCCGGATGCAGGC
>ERZ1034992.1063-NODE-1063-length-13214-cov-6.817615_pt1 | contig 13214 bp, 7 predicted proteins | sample MGYA00520695_ERZ1034992 | MGnify/ENA primary metagenome ERZ1034992 (study PRJEB33766, sample SAMN09781778) | gut metagenome | biome: gut microbiome | host: Homo sapiens | place: Madagascar | study: EMG produced TPA metagenomics assembly of the PRJNA485056 data...
AATGGGCATTTCACTCACATTCAAAGGCTGTTAGGGAAGAATGAATATTATTGCGTATATTTCGCTGCGTAAAGTACGCAATGACATTGGCGGAGCCCCGTGGCGTATAACGCACTGAATGACAGTCAACTCTGAAATACAGCCATCCCATTTGTCCCGGTGGCTATTTGGAAACCTTTGAAAGTAAGTAAATAACATGTTGCGATAGTTCTCGCAGTCCGGGCATATTTTTTAATTGAATATTTAGTCGTAACTTAGCGGACTGCTTGACAGGCAAAGAATTTGTGGGGAAGAATAGCCGGTCGCTTGGATGCGACAGCTGAGTTTGCGGGGGTGGATGGTGTCGAAGTATCGATAGAAGTGCCGGTAAAGGAAGGACTGGAGCGGGGAAGAGGCGGAGCGGCATAATGAGTGGAACATTATTAACACTAATGAATATGAAAACAAATAGATTTTTAGGCTTCATCATGTCTGTGGCGGCGCTTGCTTTCGCGGCCACGGCTTGTGATGACAAGAAAGAGGACTTGGGCGCTCCGTCGGTGGAGGTCTATAAGTCCGAGATTTCATTTGAGAAGACCGGCGGAACCGAGACCGTTCAGGTGACGGCCACCAGAGACTGGAAGGCCACCACCGAGCAGGACTGGATCTCCATCGGACCGAGGGAGGGGAAAGGCTCCTCGAAGGCTGTGACAGTCGAGATCAAGGTGATGGAGAACTCTGGTTTGGATCGTGAAGGATCAGTGAAGTTCGACATCGGCTTTGACTCCAAGACTTTGGTTGTCAAGCAGAAAGGAACAGGTTCCGTGGCTGACATGACCGTCTACAAGAACGACTTTGACAAGGCGGAAGCAACAAAGACCTATGGAACAGGCACAAGCTGGCCATATCTCGATCAGTTTGACGGTTGGAAGAACGCGACTGGAACGGGAGCGGGAAGTGAGGAATATTCGTTTAAGGCGATGTCGGCCAGGGCGAACTCCACTTCCAACAGCAACTATTCCGACTATGCCGGATCCGGAAGCAACAACCTGTTCTTTGGTTCGAACGCCTATTTCTCCGTGACCGGTATCAAACTTCAGTCAGCCACTGACTATTCTTTGACTTTCGGAGCGGAGAAATATAGCCAGGATAATGGTAGCCTGTTCAAGCATAACGAGTTCCATGTCTATGTCAGCAATGACGGAGCTAAATGGGTCGAGCTTGAGTATTCATTTCCTAATGGCGACAAGGAAGGTCGCTGGGATCTTGCGACCTCTAATTTCACGGTTCCGTCAGGAACAACGACGCTTGGCATCTATGTAAAGGTCGATGTGGCTAGCTCTTATCGCCTTGATGACCTTTGCCTTGCCGTCGCTTCCTCAGCCGGCACCGTCATCGACTTCTCCAAGGGCGTTGACCTCGGCACCGGCGGTGGCGGTGGTGGAACGACCACTCCGACCGAGGGAACCGTGGCTTCTATCGTTTCGGGCAAAACCGATGCGTCCGTGACTCTGAAGGATGTCCTTGTCACAGGCGTGACGAATAAGAGTGCTGTTGTCACCGACGCTACTGGTAGCATCCTTGTCTTTGTCAACGCTACTCCGGGAGTAAAGGTTGGAGACAAAGTCACTGTGACCGGTACCACGGGCAAGCACAATGGACTTATGCAGATTACTGAGCCGAAATTCCAGATCGCATCGTCAGGCAACACCGTGACCTATCCTGATCCTAAGACTATTGACGAAAGCAATGTGTCTTCCTATAAGAGTGATGTGGTTGAATTCGTCACATTCAAGGGTAAGGTGAAAAAGAACGATGTTTACTACAACATATTCATAGGAGGGGTTACGGACAAGGATTTGTCGTTGTCTTACTTCCCTGGTGACATGGAATCTTTTGTGGACAAGGAAATTACCGTCAAGGGCTACTTCGTGGGAGGTGGAACCCACTACCAGATTGTGGCGGTCAATGTTGACGGTAAGGACATCACCGAGGCCGTAGAAAACGGCGGAGGCAATCCTGGCGGCGGCGACAATCCTGGCGGAGAGACTCCGGACGAAGGGAAATTTGCCAGCAATGTAAAATGGACATTGGGAGAGAATGCCTATGATGGTACTTCTCCAGACAAAACAAGGCAGACAGCCACGATTAATGGTGTGAAGGTGGTGACCATCCTCAAACTTGGAACATCGAAAAAACCGGGAAAGGCCACATTGACAATCCCTGCGAACACCTCCAAGTTGTCCTTCTATGCGGTTGCGTGGAAAGGTAAGACAGCCACTTTGGTCGCTCTTCTGCTGGAACCGAAGTCGGAACGCAGGCGGTGGCAGGTAATGTCGGTGCTACGGGAAATCCAGAGTATACAATCTCGGTTTCTGACTCCGATCATTACACTATGTCCCTGTCGCCTCAGGCTTCAGAATCAAATATAGAGATCACCACTAAGGAGAACGTGCGTGTGATTCTGTTTGGAATAGTGGCGGAATGATGGTGTAGTCATAGAATCTTGATTAACAAAGACTAAGGGATGCCCGGAAAAGCGGGCAGCCCTTTTGCTCTCTAATAATACGAACACATGAAGATAACGTTGAGCAGGTTTTGGCTGATTTGCGCCGGGGTTGTGATGCTGGCGCTATCATCTTGTGGCTCAGGTGGTAAGGAGGATGTGCTTCCGCCGACAGTCGAGGTGAAGACCGCGGTGGTTGAGGCGGGAGGATATTCACAGTTCATTTATGTGAAGGCCTCGTCATCCTGGAGGATCACTATAACTTCGGTGGACGGCGGCGAGCCTGTGGATTGGATTATTGCTGATCCGAGCTCTGGCAGCGGCGACATGGATGTCACCCTGAAGGTGGAGGAGAACAAATCGGAGAAGGAGCGCTCGGCTGTGATCACGATGGAGAACAGCGCGGGCAAGGCTTCGAAGACTATCAGTCAGAAGGCTAAAGGGTCAGAAGTGAAGCCTGATCCGACACCATCCGACGGCAATCTCTCTCCGAAGACAGGGTGGATGGAACTTCCGGCTATTCCGGAGGGGATGGATGCGTTCACGCATTCGATGACTGTCGGGTCGGTGAGCACGCGAAATTATTCATTCCTTTGGGATTACGACAATCTGGTGGCTCCGTGGGTGGCCTATCCGCTATGCGTTTGGAATATGAGCGGAAAAGCCGGAAGGACTGATGCCTGGGCTTTGGATCCCCTGTTGCCGGCGAACAAGCAGCCGGTTCTTACAAGAGGCTTTTCAGAGGGTAACGCCGGCTGGTTCGCAAGAGGTCACCAGATTGCCTCGGCTGATCGGCAGACATCCTACTCCTCGAATGCGATGACTTTCTACGGCACGAACATGACACCTCAGATCAATAAGGGCTTCAACGCTGACATCTGGGCGAATCTGGAAGGTAAGGTCCGCTCATGGGCCGGCCGTTCCGACACGCTCTACGTTGTGACCGGGTGCGTCATAGACTACAAGGATGGCGAGACTGTCAAGTATGCCGTGGACAACTACGGCAAGAAGGTTACCGTTCCGACCGCGTACTACAAGGTCGTCCTCCGCTACATGAAGAATTCCACGGTTGGCTATTCGGGCTATTCCGCCTGTGCCGTGTGGCTGGACCACAAAGTCTACAGCACGAAGAACATAGACTCGAAGTACTCGATGTCCGTCAAGGATCTTGAGAAGAAAGTCGGCATGGATTTCTTTGTGAACCTGCCTGCCGTTGTCGGCGAGGAAATGGCCGCCAAGATTGAATCCGAGGACCCGTCCAAGGTTTCCTGGTGGTGGTAAGATACCATGAATTAATACAATACTAAACTGATATGCGTTTGAGAAAAATACTTTATTCCGCTCTGCTGCTTCTGGTTGTGGCCGCCACGGCCTGCGCCAAGGGGGACAAGGGCGCGAGGGGGTATGTCATCGGCTTCTACAATGTCGAGAACCTCTTCGACACCTACCACGACGAGGGCAAGAATGACTATGAATATCTCCCCGACGGGGCAAACCGCTGGACTGACGCGCGGTACAACCGCAAGCTCCGCAACATCGCCACGGTGATCAAGGCGATGGCTGACGAGAACAAGGCTTTCCACACGGTTCTGGGCCTGAGCGAGGTTGAGAACCGCCATGTGCTTGAGGATCTTGTGAGCCAGAAGGAGATCGCCGACGCGAACTACCAGATCGTGCACTATGACGGTCCGGACCGCCGAGGCGTCGATGTGGCCCTGCTTTACAGGCCGGAGCAGTTCAAACTGATTGAAAGCAAATCCATTCCGTTTGATTTCAACAGTAAGGACATAAAGTTCGACATGGACGAGGAGTCTCAGGGACACTTCCGCACCCGTGATGTGCTGATGGTCAGGGGCGAGATCAAGGGCGAGATGTTCGCGTTCTTCGTCGCCCACCTTCCATCCAGGATCGGAGGCAAGGGGAGCGACCTTAGGAGCCGTGGCGCGGAAATCATCTACGAGAACTCCGCCAAACTGATGAATGAATATCCCGGGATCAAGATCGTGGTGATGGGTGACATGAACGACAACCCTACGGACGAGAGCATGGCCGTCTATATGCACGGCAAGGAGAATGTCTCCGAAGTCGGCAATATGGACTTCTTCTCTCCGTTTACCTCAATGTTGAAAGCCGGTTACGGCTCTTTGGCATATCGAGGCGAGTGGAACATCTACGACATCATCCTTGCGAACGAGGCGCTTGTGAACGCTCCGAAGGGGACGCTCAGGATTGTTCCGATCGTGAAGGGCAAGTACTACGGACGCGTCTTCAACCAGCCGTTCATGGTTCAGCAGACAGGACAGTACAAGGGTACGCCGTTCCGGACATATTCATCCGGCTCCTACGTCGGCGGCTACAGCGACCACTACCCGACCTATATTGTCATTAGTAACAAGTAGTTACTTCAGTCGCTTCGGCACTTCGACAAGCTCGGTGACTGAAAGTGCAGTGACCGCAGAGGCTCGGTCACTGAGCTTGTCGAAGTGACCCTCCAAATGGATAAATAGTTAATATTCAATAAATATGAACAAAAGAATATTCCTTGCCGCATCGGCTCTGTTTCTGGCTCTGACTTTATCGGCCCAGAACTACACCGGTGGCGTGAAAGGTACGGTCGTCAGCCGCTTGAGCAAGGCGACCATTGACGGAGCGGATCTGATCCTGTATTCAGAAGGAAAGGAAGTCACCCGTGTGAAGGCCGGGCAGGACGGAACATTCCAGATCGGGAACCTGAAGGACGGAATGTACGACCTTGTCATCGAAAGCCCGGACTATCTCCAGTCCAGAGTGAACGTGACCGTCAACGACGGCTATGTCAAGAATATGTTCAACCTGTCCCTGACCCCGGTGGCGAAAGTCGCCGAGGTGGACGACGCCAGTTTCTCCGAGTTCGACATGGACGATTCCGGCTACCAGGACAGCCCTACCATCCTTTTCGGCCAGAACGATGTGTTCAACAACATGGCCGGCTACAATTTCAGTTCCGTGCGCTTCCGTGTCCGCGGCTATTCCAGTGAGTCACAGGATGTCTATCTTGCTGGCGTGAGGATGAACGACGCGATCACGGGTTACACGCCGTACTCCCTCTGGAGCGGTCTCAACGAGGCCACCAGAAGCAAGGAGTCCGTGAACGGAGCCGAGGTCTCCGATTTCGGATTCGGCGGCTACAACGGCCTCACGAACATCATGCCGATGGCCTCTTCCGTCCGCACAGGCTGGAGAGGAAGCGTGCTGACCAACAGCGCTCTGTACAGGCTCCGCCTGATGCTGACCTACGCTTCCGGACAGTTGGACAACGGCTGGTCCTACGCTTTCAGCGCATCGGCGAGGCTTGGCGGAAATGATTGGATAAAGGGTGTTTTCTACCGCTCGTTCGGCTACTACGGAGCCGTGGAGAAGAGGTTCGGTGAGGAGCATAAGCTGGGATTCACATTCATGGCCGCCCCTGGCGAGCGTGGGGCGCAGAACGGTTCCACCCAGGAGGTCTACGATCTGATGAGCGACAACATGTACAACTCCAACTGGGGCTACTATAACGGCAAGGTGCGCAACGCCCGCGTCCGCAAGACCCACGAGCCGATCGCCATCCTCAAGTACGACTTCACACCGGAGTCCCAGAAGTTCTCGGCCTCGGCCACAGTGCTTTACAGATTCGGCAAGAACGGCTACACGGCTCTTGACTGGTACGATGCCCCGGATCCTCGTCCTGACTACTACAGGAACCTTCCGAGCTATTTCTACATGGACAACACGGACTACAACCGTCGTAACTTCGCCAAGTACGCATGGGCGAAGGAGGCTTGGGAGACCGACCTCCCATCGACCACCCACATCAACTGGGATCGTCTCTATGCCGTGAACTCCTTGAACTCCACCGCCTCAGGTAACCGTTCGAAGTACGTGATCGAGGAGAGGCGTGTGGACCAGAACGACCTCAACTTCGCCCTCAACGGCAAATGGAATCCTGTGAAGTTCCTGACTGTCACCGGAGGACTCTCTTACAAGTGGAACCGCACTGAGTACTACAAGATTCTCGATGACTTGCTTGGCGGAGACTACTACGTCAACATTGACCAGTTCGCCGAGAGGGATTTCGCCGCCTATCCGACGATGATCCAGAACGATCTGGACTACTATCTCAGGAACGGAGCCGCCCAGACCCTTGCCCAGGGCGACAAGTACGGCTACGACTACTATGCCCACGTCCGCCGCGCGGAGGCCTGGGCCTCAGGACGTTTCACGTTCGGCGGCTTCGAGGCGACGGTGGCCGGAAGGCTGGGATATTCGAAATTCTGGAGGGAAGGTCTTTTGAGGAAGGGTCTTTTCCCGGGACTTGACGACAACGGCAACCCGTTCACCTACAATGGGGAAGTCATCACCAAGTACGACCAGATCGACGGCAGGCCGATAACCTCGAAGGGCGAGTCCGACAAGAAGGACTTCCTGACGGGATCCGGAAAGATCAACCTCGGCTACTTCATCAGCGGAGGCCACAGGATCTACGCCGACGCAGCCTACATCACCGAGGCCCCGACATTCAACCAGGCGTTCATCTCCCCGAGGACGAGGAACACCGTGATGCCTGACCTCAAGACCATCAAGACATTGACGGCGGACATCAACTACGCCTACAGCAATTCCGGCTACGATGTTCGCGTCACCGGATTCTACACCTCCATCAAGGATCAGACGGACGTGATGAGCTTCTACGATGACTCGCAGAACTCGTTCACCAACTTCGCGATGTCCGGAATCGACGAGAGGCACGTCGGAGTCGAACTCGGCTTCAAGGTGCCGACTCCGGTGCCTAACCTTTCCCTTCAGGGAGTGTTCACCTACGGCAAGTACATCTACACCTCCAACCCTACGATGTACCAGACCTTCGACAACAGCGCTGAATATGTCGCCGGAACCTACGGAGTGACAATTCCTTACTGGAAGAGCCATCCTACCGTGGACGGAAAGACCGTGCAGCACTATGTGCCTAGTACCCCGCAGCTTGCGACCAGCCTTGGTCTCGCGTGGAACAAGAACTACTGGTTCATCGACGCGGATGTGGATTTCTTCGGGAACTCCTATCTGGACATGAATCCTCTCTACAGGACGGACATGGCCACAGCCGGGCCTGACGGTCAGGTGACCGCCCAGGAGATCGAGTACATGGCCGCGCAGGAGAAGTTCAAGAACTTCATGCTCGTGAACGCCAGCGTGGGCAAGTCATGGTATATTCAGAGAAAGTACCAACTCGGCTTCTCGATGCAGGTGAAGAACCTCCTGAACAACAGGGATGTACGCACCGGCGGCTACGAGCAGACCCGCCTTGTGGACAACACCGTCAGCAAGGAGAGATTCTACAGGTTTGATTCCAAGTACTTCTACATGAGCGGAATCAACTACATGTTGAACATTTATTTCAGATTCTAAGGATTCCAAGGTATGAAAAGAATATATTTCGCGCTGATCGCCGCCATTTTCGTCCTCGCTTCCTGCGAGGAATGGGACCAGGTCTTCACCATGGACTACGGCAAGGCTGATGTGTACGAGCCTGTGACGATGACCCCCAACACGACCATCGCCCAGCTCAAGGCTCTGTACAAGTCCGGTCCGGTGAAGATCGAGAAGGACATCGTCATCGGAGGACAGGTGGTCTCCGAGGACTGCAGCGGCAATGTTTACAAGAGCATCTACATCCAAGACGCCACGGGCGGCATAGAGTTGAAGATCGGCAAGAACGCCCTCTACAACGACTACAAGCTCGGCCAGTGGGTCTATGTCAAGTGCGGCGGCCTCACGCTCGGCGCCTACAACGGAATGATCCAGCTGGGCTACGCCGATCCTACCGGTGAATATGAGACCTCCTACATCGAGGTTCAGTACATCATTGACACTCACATATTCAGAGGTAAGATTGACACTCCGCTGCAGCCTAAGAAAGTCTCCGCCGCCGATCTTCTGAAAGAGGAGAACATCGGCTGCTATGTCGAGCTTGACGGCCTGACCTACGCCAACGAGATCTTCTGCCTGATCTACATAGACTCCTACAAGGACAAGAAGTCCTCGTCCAACAGGATATTCCTTTCCGGCACAGGCAAGGACTACAAGCCGGTCGCGGATCCGACGTGGGGCATAACGACCTGGGCGATGTCCAAGCAGGGTTTCATCGGCTACCTGAATTCCGGAAAGTTCGATGACGCCTATTCCGCTGATTATGCCAGACAGGTTTCGGATCCGGAACTCAAGGCCACCCTGCTGAAGAACGCGTCGGCATATTCCGTCAGCCAGTACTTCAATATGGGCAGTCAGTCCGTGCAGATCCGCACCAGCGGCTATTCCCGCTTCGCAGACACCCAGATTGACGAGGCCATCCTCGGTGGCGCCCCGATCAACGTCAAAGGAATCCTCACTATCTATCAGGGTAAGGCACAGTTCACCTTGATAGACCTTGATGGAGTTGAGAAAGTGATCTAATAAGATTGTGAACTTTGAAAGCCTCCGTTCGGTCATTCCCCGTGCGGAGGCTTTTTCAATGAAAATATCAAATGTCTGTGAGTGTCAAGGCTTTGTTCCTTTGGAAAAAAGCCTTATCTTTGAGAGTTGAGTTATATTGAATTATGGAGGCCGGATTCAAAAGATTCCCTATCGGGATACAAACATTCAGTAATATTGTCGAGGGAGGTTACCTCTACATCGACAAGACAGGTTTTGTGCACGATTTGGCGGAGACTTACAAGTACGTGTTCCTGAGCCGTCCGCGTCGTTTCGGTAAATCCCTGCTGTCCTCGACTTTCCATTGCTATTTCGAAGGAAGGAAGGAACTGTTTGAGGGGCTAAAGGCCGGAGAGGAGAAGAAAGAATGGACGCGGCACCCGGTCTTCCATTTCGATATGTCCACGGCCAAGCACGTGAACGAGGATCAGCTGTTGCGCCAGCTCGACTATAAACTTGCTGAATATGAAAGAGTTTACGGCAAAGGTGAGAATCTGGACAAGATGGATGTCAACGCAAGGTTGGAGTTTCTGGTAAAAGAGGCGTTTGCCAAGACCGGGGAACCAGCAGTGCTGATCGTTGATGAATATGACGCACCGCTGCTGGATGTGATGAACGACAAGGTCAGGCTTCCGTCCCTGAGGCAGATAATGAGGAATTTCTACAGCCCGATAAAGAGCCTTGACCCTTATCTGCGGTTCGTATTCATCACCGGGATCAACAAGTTCGCCCAGCTCAGCATATTCAGCGAGCTGAACAATCTGAAAAATATTTCGATGGAGACTAAGTACTCGGCGATTTGCGGTATTTCTCAGAAGGAGCTGGAGGACAATATTCAATATGGTGTGCAGGCGCTTGCCGACAGGCAGAAGATTTCCTACGAAGAAGCTCTGAAACTGTTGAAGTATAACTATGACGGCTATCATTTCTGCGATGGGTCCGAGGATATCTACAATCCTTTCAGCTTGCTTAATGCCTTGAGTGACCGTCGTGTCGGCAGCTACTGGTTTGATTCCGGCACGCCGACCTACCTTGTAGAAAGGCTGAGGCGTAACCCGATTGACGAAACCACATTGGACAACATCCCGCTGGTTCCCCAGTCCGACTTTGACGTGTCTCCGGAACTCTCCGACAACTCCTTGCCGATGCTCTATCAGACTGGTTACCTGACCATCAAGTCCTACGATGAGCGGATGCAGCTCTACACCCTCGGCTACCCGAACAGGGAAGTCAAGATAGGCTTCACCCGAGGACTTCTCGGTGAATATCCGAGCAAGACAGGAACAGCCTCCGGATTCGTGGCGCATTTCTATGCCGCTATGGACTCCCAAGACATCGACCTTGCGATGGAGAAGCTACAGGCTTATCTCGCCGGAATCCCGAACGATTTGGAGAACAAGACCGAGAAGCACTATCAGACAATCATATACCTGATTTTTTCATTGCTCGGGTTCTACATCCGCACCGAGGTCAAGTCCGCCATCGGACGAGCCGACGCCGTCTGCTACACCGACAACAGCATCTACGTCTTCGAGTTCAAGGTTGACGGTTCCGCCGAGGACGCGCTGAAACAAATCGACGAGAAAGGCTATATGCTCCCGTACAAACTGGAGGACGGCAAGACCCTCGTCAAAGTCGGCGTCAACATCTCCTCCCGGACCCGCACCGTCGAGAAGTGGGTTGTGGGATAATCCGTATTCCCGTGTTCGGGCATATTCATTGATTTGATGGAATATAATGGATATTAACATATTAAGCAACCTTCAAAAAATAACCTGCATCATCTTAAGGAATCTTTTCGGTCTATATCTCTTTTCTCATCAGTCATGTGCCACCGGCACACTCCTTCTTCGAAAATAGATCTATCCTCGAAAATCTTCTCTTAATCTGAAGCAACTTATTATTTTCATGTTACTAAAATTTAAATCAAACTAAGATGAAAAAAGCAATCTTAGCATTAGGAGCGATCGCTATGATGGCAGCCTGCACACAGACAAAGAACAATCCGTTCCTGGAGGAATGGAACACACCTTACGGCATTCCGCCGTTCGAGAAGATTCAGCTTACCGATTACATTCCTGCCGTCAAGGCCGGGATTGAGGAGCAGAACAAGGAACTTGAGGCTATCCTGAACAATCAGGATGCGCCGACGTTTGAGAACACCGTGGCGGCTTACGAGCTGTCCGGCAGGACTTTGACCAAGACGACGGCCGTGCTGTTCAACCTTCAGGAGACAGAGGGAAACGACGAGATGAGCAAGGTGGTGGAGCAGGCCACGGCCCTGATGACCGAGCACGAGGACAACATCTCGATGAACAAGGCGTTCTTCGAGCGTGTCAAGGCTGTCTATGACGCTGACCAGAGCGGACTTACGAGAGAGCAGCAGATGGTTCTCAAGAAGCTCTACCAGAGTTTCACCCGCAACGGTGTGGATCTGGAGGAGGCCGCCCAGGCAAGGCTTAAGGAGATCAACCAGAAGATCGCCGCTGCGCAGCAGAAGTTTGGCACGAACCTTCTGGCCGAGAACAACGCGTTCAAGGAGCAATTCGGACTCCCTGTCTCATCCTACACCTCCGAGATGACATCCTGCGAGGACAGGAACCGCCGCGAGGCGATGTTCAAAGCCTATTCGTCAAGGGGCAACAATGGCAATGAATATGACAACAAGGCTCTCTGCCTTGAGATCCTGAAACTCCGCGCCGAGAAGGCCAGACTCCTTGGCTTCGACAATTTCGCAGCCTATCAGCTGGACAACAAGATGGCTCACGACCCTGCTACCGTGGACGCTTTCCTTGACAGGATCATCGGCCCGGCAGTGGCCAAGGCTAAGGAAGAGGTGGCTGACATGCAGGTGATTATGGATGAGGACATCCAGGCCGGTAAGGTGGCCGCAGGTTCGAGGATCGAGCCTTGGGACTGGTTCTACTACGCCGAGAAGGTACGTCAGCGGAAATATTCATTGGACGAGAATCTGACGAAGCCATATTTCCGGATGGAGAATGTCCGCAACGGCATATTCTTCGCCGCCAACAAGCTTTACGGCATCTCCGTCGAGCCGCTGAAGGATGTTCCGCTCTACAACCCTGCCGTCGAGGCCTTCAAGGTCATTGACGCGGACGGAAGTCTTCTTGGAATATTCTCGACCGACTATTTCCCTCGCTCTTCGAAGAGAGGCGGCGCGTGGATGACGAACTTCCGTGAGCAGTATGTTGACGCCCAGGGCAATGACGTTCGCCCTATCGTCATCAACGTCTGCAACATGACGGCTCCGACCGACTCTCTCCCGGCCCTCTTCACCATTGATGAGGTCGAGACTGTGTTCCACGAGTTCGGCCATGCCCTTCACGGACTTCTCACGAAGTGCCACTATCCTTCCGTCAGCGGCACCAATGTCGCCCGTGACTTCGTGGAGACGTTCTCGCAGTTCAATGAGAACTGGGCTTTCCAGCCGGAGATTCTCGCTGAATATGCCAAGCATTACGAGACCGGTGAGGTCATTCCTGACTCCCTCGTGGCTAAGATTAACAATGCCGGCAAGTTCAACCAGGGCTTCATGACCTCCGAGCTTTGCGCCGCGTCCATCCTCGACATGAAGTGGCACGAGCTTGACGAGGAGGATCTCGCGAAGCTTTCCGAGGGAGACCAGGCTGCCAATGTGGCTGAATTCGAGAAGAAGGTCTGCCGTGAGATGGGTCTTATCGACGAGATCATCCCGCGCTACCGCACGACCTACTTCAACCACATATTCAACAGCGGCTACAGCGCCGGCTACTACAGCTACCTTTGGGCCGAGGTTCTGGACAAGGATGCCTTCGAGTACTTCGAGCAGCAGGGAATATACAATCCTGAGGTGGCTCTGAAGTTCCGCCAGACCTTCCTTGAGAAGGGTGGCAGCGAGGAGCCTATGACCCTCTACCTCTCCTTCCGTGGCGCGCAGCCTGATCCGGGTGCTCTTCTCCGTGCCAGGGGACTGACTGAATAGTATGTGCTCTGGTCGCTGAGCTTGTCGAAGCGACCGGATGTTAAAAACGCATAATCTCCGCTGACAGTGGGGGCAGAAAAAAGGCAAATGGCAAATTTTGCACGTTACCAAAATTTGCCATTTGATTTTTCTGCCCTAAGGGTGGCAATCTGTGAATGTCGAAAGGGATTGGTACACGAGAAGCCTCTCTGCGGTACCAAGTACTTTAAATAATGCCTTTGGTACACGAGAAGCCTCTCTGCGGTACCAAGTACTTTAAAT
>ERZ1034992.1066-NODE-1066-length-13187-cov-104.575084_pt1 | contig 13187 bp, 21 predicted proteins | sample MGYA00520695_ERZ1034992 | MGnify/ENA primary metagenome ERZ1034992 (study PRJEB33766, sample SAMN09781778) | gut metagenome | biome: gut microbiome | host: Homo sapiens | place: Madagascar | study: EMG produced TPA metagenomics assembly of the PRJNA485056 data...
GTGCGTCGGCGACGGGTGCGGGCGCGTCCCCGGGAGGGACGGGGAGGACGGCGACGGGTGCGGGGGCGCGACGGGACCAGCGGGTGCGGGCGTCCTCGGCACCGGTGGAGGAGAAGACGCTGGCGCCGCAGACGTCGCAGGTCACGTACCAGAAGGAGATGTCGATGCTCCACTCGTCGAGGGAGCGGTCGGCTCCATGCACGTCACGGCATCCGGCCCGGGCGGCACCTCCGCAGAACGGACATGGATCGGTGATAGGCGATGCGCGAACGGATAGCGCATCAGGAACCGCCTGCGGAGGGAACGACGACGTGTGTCCGGTGTCGGATGCCATGACTGCATGAGGACATGGACGGCAGGGTATATAGAATGGGAGGGTCCGGTCGTCGGGTGGGAGGAGGGCAGGCGGGAACTTTACACTTTGCACGGGAATGTGAAGTTGATGGAAAATTGTGTGAAGTTGCGGAGAGGAGAGAGTGGAGGAGAGTCGGAGGGGATGGTCGGGCGAGGGGGAGGAGTGTGTAAAGAGTGTAAAGGGCAGGAGGAGGGGTCGGAGGACGGTGGGTGAGAGAGGACGGGAGGGGATCGGTCGGTTGTCGGATGGCATTGCGGAATCGCATTGTTGGAATGCATTGTCAGAGAACTATCGGGAAGTAGGTCGATCCTATATCTTATGGAATTGGTAGGTATTGTGTGGTTGTTAACCGACGGTTGTATTCCCATCCCTGCGGGGATATTGTATTTTCCTATACTTTTATTCCCTTTTATACTATGACTAAGAGAGGTCATATCAATAGTATATATTAGTTGTGGTAAAAAGAAACGTTTGTAACATTTTGAAAATGGAATGTTACAGTGGAGTGTGATTTTTGAGTTTATATAGGGGTATATATAGGGTTTATAATTGTTTTGGTAAGTTGTAACTTTGTGACATTTTTAGGGCTGAAAAGAGGAGGTTTGAAGTTAGTATATGAGGTCTAAGATTTGTCGAGTTAGTATATGATATTTTTTTCAAGTCTTTTGAAAAGTGATGTGATTATGTCACACCGACTGTCTAAAAGGTACGTGTGGGGTGGATAAAATGTTACTGATTTTTGAATTTTTAAATAGGATCCGGTGGCGACATTTTTTGTAACATTTTTGTAACATTTTGTGACACGATGTCACAACTACGAATTTCGTGGTGACATTTGTTGAACGAAATACAACAAAATACAACAACATTCAACATGTCAAAAAACAATGCACAAATTTGTACAATTAGGATTGCCTAAAAGGGTTCCAGTGGAAATAATGGTTTTTCGTAGCTGTCTATATATTTCTATATAGACGCCCAGCTCTCTATATAGATTCTATATAGGCTATATAGACGCTATATGAGCCTGAAAACAGACCGCTCCGCATGAGAAGAACGAGGTCGCGGAACGGCGGAAATCGTCACTTCCGGCACCGCAGAAACATCATTTTTCGGCACCGTAGAGAAGGTGTTTCGGCCGCGGGGATCTGCCCGACGACCGCATGGGGAACAACGGCTCCCCCGCAGGAGGGGGCCGAGGCCCCTTTACACTCCTTTACACTTTTTACACTTCTTCATTGTCGCCGCCGCATCTCCCGACGGCGCGGTTCGCACGCTGCAGGCACGGCACCACACCGTCCTCCTCGACGACGACCACTGTCACCCATCTGTCTCCGACGCGCATGGCGAGGGGCCTCCGCCCCATCATAGCCTCGTGCCGGATCCGACGCATGCCCGAGGCGAGGTCGGGGTAGGCGGCGAACCTCGTGCCGCCGACGCTGACCTCCACCTTGCGGTCCTTCAACTCACTCCCTCCACATGGCAGGCAGGTCGAGGACGAGCACGGCCTGTCTCCTCCCGTCGCGCGTCCTGTACGCGGAGATGCAGTCCGTGATGTTGTCGATGTCCTCGACGGACAGCCCGTTGGTGTCGCCGGTCTCGTCATCGCCCTTCGCAATGACCAGCGTGCCGACGAGCTTCACCTGCCCGTCCGTGTACGCCGCGGTCGGCACGGGGCTGTCCTTCAACAGCCCCTCGTCGTCCACGTACACGTCGTACAGCCTCCCTCCGACGCTGACCCTGGCGATGTCGAACAGATCGCAACCGATGATGTCGGTGTACGTCTCGATATCATCCAGGTCGATCCTCTTCAGATCGAACAGCTCGGCAGGGTCTGCGCAGGGCCCTGCTCTGATGACTGCTACCATTCCTGTCCTGTTCTGTATGTTCGCGTTCATTCTCTTACACCTCTTGTAAAAGCATATCCAACATAAGTTGAATAATATAAAACGGTTTAGGTGATGCGATACGGCCCGCACCGCGCCGTGGCCCCGGGATCGGGTCAGTCCTGCGGAGGCTCGAAGGGGATGCGCACGCCGAGGGTGTCATCACCGACCTTCCGTATCCCGCGGAACTCCACCCATATCACCATCCTGTTCAGGACGATCTCCACCCACCGCAGACCGCAAGGGCCGTCCTCATCATCGGCCAGGCATATCGCCAATGCTTCGTTGCACGGGCTCGCCCAGTCGAGAGCTGCGAGGATGACCTTCTCCCTGCCCTCATCGGACAGCGCCCTGTATGCTCTTCTGACTCCTGTGATCGAGTCGAACTCGGCACCGCAGATCGTGTAGACGTAGTTCACTCCGATCCCTCCTGCTCGAACCTGCCGAGGGCCCCGCAGATGAGGTCGGCATCCCCCTCCGTGAGGTTGTACTCGGCCATGAGCTCGGCACGGTCTCCGGACCTCCAGCCGCCGTCGTACAGCGACGCGGCGACCGACATCAGCTCGGCATCTCCGTTCATGCTCCCGCCTCCATCCCCAGCTCGCACACCGGGCAGAACACCTCGACATACCCGACATCCATCGCCACTGCGACCTTGGTGCTGCCGCACCTGTCGCAGATGCATCCTTCTACTGCGTTTCCATCCATCTTCTTCACTCCCTGTACTCTATCCTTACTCCGATCGTCTCCAATTCCAATGCCCCGCCGCTCTCGAATACCTCCTCAAGGGCATCCTCAAGGACATCCGCGATCGGCTTGGCCAGCCCCATCATGGCATCCGCCAGGAGGTTCTTGATGTACTCCGCGTTGTCGTACCCCATCTCCGCCGCGATCGACACCATGTTGTCCGCCAATGCCCGGGCCAGGTGCCCGGGGGCGGTCTCGTTCAGGACGAACGCCCTGATCTGATCGAAATCCTCGAACTCCAAGGTCCGGTTGTCATCCTCGTAGATCCACATCTCACTCTTCCTCCTCCACATCCAGTACGCTGTCCTGAAGGAACCAGTTGCCCATATCGAGGGCATCCTCCATGTCGCGCACCGCTTCGTACACCCACTTCTTGTCGAGTTCGTTCGCAACGAGATCCGCCGCCAGCATGCGGACGTACACATCGTCCAGATCCCGGCGCTTGTTGCCGATGCCCAGATGGGTCAGTGCCCGCAGGACCACCTCCTCGGACTCGTCCTCATCCAGCCAGTCATAGACCTCCAAGAGGTCCATGACACTGTTCAGCCTGTGTCCGAGGATGACGTACTTCCTTGCCATCTCAATCCTCCTCCTCTTCATACTCGACCGTGATGACACCTCTGGTCACAGGGTCGTCATCGCACTCGGCCTGCTTCTCCATGTCATTGATAAGGTCATCCATCCACAACTCGTACAACTCACCGCCATGCCTGATAACGTCCATAGTGACGCTGTCGAGGTTGTCGCCTCCGCAGCAGTCCTCCACACCGATGCTGTCCCAATAGGCCATGAGGACATCCTCCTTGCCCCAGTCGTCCAGCGTCAGCAGATGGGCTGTGAACAGGGCCTTGTCCCTGGTCGAGAATCTGCTCTGCCCGGAGGACTCCCTCGGTTTGTATATGTACATCATCTCACTCACTCTCCTCGCAGTACAGGCGGTACAGTCTTGCCCAATCCTCGTCGTCGGGGTCCTCCTCGTGCATCTCCCTGACGTAATCGGGCCAGTTGTCCGTGTACTCGACACCCTGCCAGCCCTGCTTCCAATGGAAGTCGCCCATGACACACATGCCATGCTCCTCCTCCCATCCGCTCGCTTCGTCGATTCTGAGGAGCCGGCAGATCCCGGGCACGCTGATGACCGTCTTCCCAGCCTCCCCTCCGTAGAGGGTGTGGTCCTCGGGCCTCCAGTACATGTCTGCCGACCATGCGCAGTCGCCCTCGATCGAGAACGTCGTAGGGTCTCCGTCGCAGCACTCGGCAGCGCCCCATGAGCGCATCATGCAGAACTCGGGGTCCTCCCCGTTGAAGATGTTCAATATCCTCTTCCTCCTGTCCTCGGAGATTCCGGCAGCGTTCCTGAATGTTATCTCGAATGCACAATTGTTAGCCATTTCCTACACCTCTTTGAAAACTGTTAAAGGGTTTCGGGGGTACGGTTGCACCCCCATGCGTTTCACTCCTCGAACTTCCTCTTAAGGTCGATGTACTTCGCGACCATCTCCTCGACCTCCTCCTCCGACCAGTCGGGAGCGAGGATGATTATGTCGAACACCGCCGAGGCATTGGGGTTCATTCCGATTGCTCCGATGACCCCGTCGGTATTGTCGTACCATGTGTCCTCGAGGACCGACCTGACGTCTTCCGTGGCGGCCTTGTTCCTGACCGCATCGTGTCTGGCGATGAATACGTCCTTGAAGGGGACCACGTAGGGGACCACGTAGGGGAACAGCACCTTCCTGCTGGCAGGGTCGTTGGCCACTCCGTCGAATATCTGGGCCATGATGGTCTTCATGAAGGGTCCGAGGACCTCGGCAGGGGTCTCGGAGAGGTAGTCCGACACGTCGAACTCTATCCACTTATAGGTCCTGGTCCAATTCACCTTGAGGTCCCTGAAGTCGCGGTACTGGGCCTTGATGTCCATGTGGGTACTGCTCCCTGACGTATGCGATCGCGCTTTCAAGGCGGTCCCTCGCGTCTGCGGAGATGTCTATGTTCTTTCTGTTGATGGTTGCATTCGTGTTCATTGCTTACACCTTCTTGTTGTATATTTGTTGAATGGTATTTAATTTTTATTGACATGATGCGGTCCATGTCGTACCGTGGGATATGGGAGAGCGGTCCTACCCGCCTGCCTCTCCCCGTTGCTGCTGTCAGAGGCCGTATGCCCCGTTCAGCCATGCTCCGAGCGTCTCGCACTCATCGTAGCCGATGGTCGCGCCCTCGACATCCTTCTCCCAGATGCCCGCGTCGTTCTGGACGTCCATCTCGGAGTAGACGTATCCGCTGGGCACGTAGCCGTTCTCATCGGGGGCGTAGTCCTCCGGGTCGGGCGTCTCCCACTCATGGACATGGATGCGGACGCCGTTGCCCATGTCGAAGGTCTTGCCGTCCCACCTCTCCGGCTCCCTGGCGAGGACGATGCCGCCGTGGACCTCGCGATCGTAGACGATGACCTCCTCCGGCTCCTCCGATCCCGGGGCGCAGGGCTCCCACTTCTCGATGCCCTTGCCCTTGATGTAGTACCAGAGCTTCTTCTTCTCTCCCCAGATCCCGAGGAACATGTCGTCGTATGCCTTGGCACGCTCCCTGACGGTGAGGTCGCGGTCGCACCTCTTGACCTCGTAGATGCTGAGGATCAGGGTGTCGTTCTTCGCGATCTTCTCGTTGACGAACTCCATCGCCTTCTCGAAGCTGTGGAAGGCGTACCAGTAGTCGGGCTTCCATCCGTCCGGGCCCATCTCGCAGAACGTGACGTTGTAGTACGTCTTGTATGCGGGCATGAGGAGGGTGGCACTGGCCATCAGGTCCTTCCTGATGCGGTTGCAGGCATCGTTGAATCCGTCGTTGTAGCCGTCGGCGTATTCGCCGGGGGCGGGGGTGCGGGAGTTCTGCCCGAAGGTGCCCATGAGGACAGCGTCGAGGCAGTCGGAGATCTTCGTGTCGGTGTATGTCTTGTTTGCCATATCTTTCACCTCTTTGAGAAAAGGTTTCGTAGGGTTTCGATGATGGGCGGGCGGTTCGTCCTGCCTGCCTGCCCGGGTGAGCGGCTGCGGCCGTTCAGATCAGATCCCGGAGGATCGGATCCTTCAAGAGCTGGTTGCCGACGATCCTGTCGACGCGATCCCAGCTCCAGGCATGGAGATCCTCCATGCGGGGCGTGGCTCTGGTGGCACGCCTCCTGAGGAGCTCCGCCTCCTTGAGGAGGACGTACTCCTTGGGCACGTAGACCGGGTGGTCGCAGGTGATCTCCTGCTCGTGCCTGCACTGTGGGCAGCAGTAGCCGTCGAAGTCCTGGAAGGGCGTGCCCTCGTAGACGTATCTGATCTTCATCTCGATTCCGTGTTTCTCGCAGATAGGGTTGTTCATTTCTGTACCTCCTGATTGTGGTTTGATCCCGGCGCCCTGCGGCGGGCGCCGTGCCGTATGAGGATTCGGGAGAGCGGCTGTCAGGCCGCTCGTGGTCCCTTGTCCTCCATCGCCTTCACCCCACGAGTGCGGCGGTGAGCCTCGACTCCATTTCAGAGTCGATGTATTCTTCGAGCTTCGTGCCCGTGAGCTTCTGGCGCCTGCCCTCGCTGCGGATCTTGTCGATGTCGTTGACGAGATTGCACATCTTGAAGCAGACTACATCCTCGCGGTAGAAGGAGTGGAGGAGCTCCTTGAAGCCATCCTCGCCGAGGAAATACGACAGCTCGGATCCGAGGCTTCTGTCGTAAGATTCGGCATGAGGGTTCCTTGTCAGCCATCCGAATCCAGCACCCCTGAAGAATGCCAGATCCCCGACCATGAAAGCCAGCTTCGGGATGTTCAGGGCACCGTCGCTCTTCTTGAGCGGGAGTGTCATTGCGACGCATCTGTCCTGTGCGTAGCACGAGTCGATCAAGAGATCCACCTGGACCCTGTATCCCGACTTTTCGAGCGATGCGATGGTCGCCGCGACTGCGATGGCTATCCTCTGGAAGTCGCTGATGCAGGTGCAGGCGTTCACCGATGGGTCCACGACCACATGAAGGATCTTGGACTTCACCGGCTTCTTCTTCAGGGTCCACATGCACTCCGGCACCCCGCTCAGGTACGTCCCGACATCCACGGCAGATCCGCAGACGCTTCTCTTCAGCTCCTTGAGCTTCATGACGTCCTTCGTGCGAACGTTTGTCTGGACCCTCTTGATCTTCTTGGCGAACTCCGGATCGTGGTTCCCCGTCTCGATCTTCTTCCAAAGCTCCTCGCGGCTCCGGAACATGTTGAATTTCGGTTCGGGCACGCCGTCCCCGAAGAAGTCGGCCTCGCAGTGCACGACCTTGTGGCGCGTGTCCCTGTTGATATGAAGGAAGTCGGCCATCGACCCGTAGACTTCCGTGTAGACTGTGCAATCGTTGATCTTGAGCGTCTTCTCACGCATTGCTTACACCTCTTTGGATTGGAAGATGGGCCCGAAGGCCCTGTTTGCTCAGTACACCGCCTCATCGGCGGGCATCTGAGTCTGATAGTCGGCGAGCATCTTCACGAAACGGTTCTTGGAACCGATGTGCGAGAGAATGGTTGCGAGGTCGTCCTTCTTGACCGCGCCTCTTATGAGGGTCCCCTCGATGATCTTGAATATGGGCTCCTTGGCCGCGTACATGGTCGCGAATATCCTCGTGGCCCTGTACGTGGGCATGTAGTTCAGGAAGTCCTCGCCGGACTTCTTGCAGGCGTCCCTGTACTCCGTGATGAAGTTGGCCATGAGCTTGGCCTCGTTCTCCTTGAGGCCCGCCTTCCTGATCATTCCGAGGGTGATCGCGTACTCGTAGTCCATCTTGACCACGAAGAACCTATCCAGAGTGGACGAATCCAGCTTGTTGGCCGTCCCGTAGGCGTCCGTGGCTCCCAAACCGTTGGTGTTGGCTGTGGCCACGATTCCGAGGCCGGGATGGGCCCTTATGAGGCCCTTCCCCGGGATCGTGAAGACGTCGTTGGCCAGGAGGGAGTTGAGGGGCATGAGCGCCTCGGGCTCCGACCTGTCCAGTTCATCGAACAGGAGGATCCCGTCGGTCTCCATCGCCTCCGTGACCGGAGTCTTGACCAATCTGCTGTTGGCATCCACGAATCCCGTGACGTCCGTCCTGAGGGTCGGGCTGGCACAGAGGAACAGCTGCCTCTTGTGCTTCTCGCACATGCGGATGACCATGTCGGTCTTCCCACATCCCTTATCCCCGATTATGAGGACATTGAGGCCGAGGTCGAAGATCAGATGTTCGACCCACGCGTAGATGCTGGGGTAGATGTACCCGTCGTCGTCCTCGTCAGGCACTGGTTCCGGAGTAGGCTCGGGCTCCGGGACCTGCTCGGGTTCGGGTTCGGGTTCCGGGACTGGTTCCGGCTCGGGCACGGGCTCGGGCTTCTCCTCGGTCCCGAGGGCCTTCCTCGCCGTTGCGACGAGTGAATCCCTGTGCTCCTGATCGAGAGACGCGAACCTGAGCGCAGCCCTGTCTGCGAGGGTGCTCGTCCCCTTCCATCCCGCCTTCGGAGTGATGAGCGGGTTGGGGTTCGAGATGAGCGCGGCGAGGATGTTCTCCTCGGTCGGCTCGATTCCGCTCATTTCGAGCCTGTTCCCGATGGCTTTGACCGCGGCGGTCACGCGGTCGTTGTTCATCATGTTGTTGCGGGCTGCCTCGGAGACGATCATGTCTCCGTTGATGGCGATGTCCGTAAGCAGGGCTGTGACGATTGTGGTGGTTATCATATCTTTACACCTCTTTGTTCACGAAGTCGTTTGGCTGGCGTTTCTGGCGGGAGGCCGAGGCTCCTCTCTAGTCTCCCAGTCGGTTGAACGATTGCTTCAGTCCTTCACTGTCGTAGAAAACACGACCTTGTCCTCCAGACGGCTGGCCATCTCCAGCTTCTTCCCGTCGGGGATTGTCGCGAAGATGGCGATGTAATCGCTTTCGTTGAGCTTCTCCTTCGCTCTGGTCGCCTCGGCTTGGTTGTCCCAGATGACCTTTGCGGCCTTCTCCGCGTCCGCGTTCGCGAGGATGGTCTCGCGGTCGTGCTGAGGCGTGACGTTGCGCTTGTAAAGCGCGGTCTCCGTCTGGATCGATGGCTTGAGGTTGCCCTCCTCGTCCTGCATCTCCGGGCATGCCCAAAGAGCGAGGAAGTTGGCGGATTTGCTGAGCTCAAGGAGCATGAGCTGCTCCTTCAGTCTCTGTTCTTCCTTGGTGATCCCATCGAGGATCTCAAGGCGCATTTCGTACTCTGTCTTCTTGGCCATTTTCTGTACCTCCTTGTTGTTCTGATCCGGGTGAGCGTTATAGAAAATCCCCATCAATTCGCTGTCGTTCGGGTGAGCGACTGCTGGCCGATGGGTAGGCTGATCGGAGTTTTCAGATGCTCCTCCTTGAGCTGTCGGGTTTGCTGTCGAATCTCCTGCGAGAAACGACTTGGTATAGGTCGCCGTCTACGAAGACGTCTAGATCCGGGTGCGCACGCTTGTACTCGTCGACGACGGCGAGGACCTGCGACAGCGTGAGATCGCTGGTCTTGATATCGATTATAACATCTACTGGTTGCATTGCGATCACCGTAGTGTTGTTGGTGTTTGGGTGCGCTCATGCTTGGGAATGAGCGTGGAGATAAAGGCCACCGACTCGGATGATTGTCCCGCTTCGGTGTGTTTATCAGCCCAGCCCACGGGTTCGCATGGTAGCGTGTGAGGCCAGCCATGCTATCCGTGGGTTTGTTGGTAGTCAGTCAGGATGATATGGCGCGTACCTGTCCCGTGTGGATTGAGTGACTTGACTACTTCATTCCATAATCCACGGGTCCAATCCATCCGCATCCATCCAATCCCATGCTGGCCATTGCAACCCATCGGTTGGACGTGTCGGAGACAGTCGGTTAAAGGGAACGTATCCCACATGGACAACCCACGGGGTCCGAACATATCGGACTGTCCGCGATTGTTCATGTCCCGACTGAGTCCCAGCACGGCCTAATGATGGATGGCCAGCGTGGGGATTGTCTGAATGCGGATTGTCCAGTAGGCCAGCTAGTAGGACTGTCCTACGGGTCCTTAAGATAAGGGACCAATCCCCGAAGGGGATTAGCTGGGAACGACCCCAGCTACGGGTTGTCAATCCGTAAGGTCCCTTAGTACCGCATTGTATCCATCAACCTACTGTCACAGACAGTCATTGACGAGTTGATTCCGTCATTGTCGGGTCGAGTACATATACCCCTTGCATACCCCTACCCCACCCCCTGCCGAGGCCGTGCCGTGGCGGCCCTCACCCGCGCCGCGTACCCACGCGTGCGGATCTCGCGCGCACGCGGGACCTATCGCCACACGGATGACCCCACCCCTATCCTGTGGGGTGTGGAGGAAAAAACCGGATCGTCATTTTCAGTCCTCATATAGGAGCATATTCATATACTAACAAAGCTTATGCCGATGTGCCGAGACATGAAATCAAGCAGTCGCATCCCATCTGTCTCGGTCGTGATACCATGACCCGTGACCACAAAGGCCGCATGGTCCTCTACTGCGAATCGTGCCGGCGCCAGTTCATCGTGCCGAAGGACTTCGACATGCGCTGTCCCCTTTGCGATTCCGTAATCCTATTGCGGAGATGCAATCGTTGCGGCTACACCTGGCGCCCCCGCGACCCCACCCGGATCCAGAAGGCCTGCCCCAATTGTCGTTCGCCATACTATTGCTATACGCGCATCGTTGACGATGCGAAAGGAGGCGGCGAGTGACCCTCTACATCGACGTGCCCACCCTCGACGGCATCCGCGGCCGCATCCGCGCTCTCCGTCCCGACCGTGCCACGCCTCAAACGGATGTGAAAACAATGACAGATATGCAACCGTATACCCCCGTGATCCAGAACGACCAGCCCTCCGTCATGGAGCGTGTCGTCAAAGGCTACACCGCCCCCAACCCCACCTACCCTCCCGGCACCGCCGTGAACATCACCACCACCGACACCTCCGTGCCCTGCATCGAGGACGTCGCCGGAGCGACCCCGGGATCCGTCGTCGACTTCATCGACACCTGCGCCCTCGGCTTCGGTCTGGGACGCGTCGTCGAGATCATCGCCACCGACCCCACGCTCGAAGGACTGAGGACTGCCCGCGAGTACCTCGACCGCGAGATCTCCAAGAGGGAGGCGAGGCTGTGAGGACCATGCACATCGCCGTCCGCGACCGCACCATCGACGCCACCCTCGCCGACGATGCCATGGTCGCAGACGTCGGCGACCTCTTCGACGCAGCCCTCCGCGAGGGGGCATCCATGCGCGTCGAGTGCGATGACGGCTCGACCGTCTTCATCCCCGTGATGGACATCCGGTGGATCGAGATCGAGCCCGACGGGGACGAGCTCTACGGGGAAAAGGGGGAGCTGGTCCTATGATGCCTCAGTTCCGCGTGAGCGTCCGCCCCCTGCCCGACGGCGAGGCGTTCATCATGGAGCAGTTCGAGAGCAGGTCGGACGCCGATGCGTGCTGGCGCGGCCTCATGGACGACGCCACGAGCATCCTCGGCGACATGCCCTTCAAGTGCATGTGCGCGACGTACAGCGAGTACCTAGGAGGGTCGTGGGTCGACACCTCCCGCAAGGTGGTGATGCGTTGAGGCCCATCGACACCCCCTTCGCAACCGAGCGCTCCTCGCCCACCGTCTCCATGGACGCCCCCGACGCTCCTCCCGTCCCCGTCAAGGCCGCCGCCAAGCCCCCGACCAAGCGCAGGGTGAGGACCACCGGCATCATGCCCGCCCCTCCCGAGACCCCCTCGGAGCCCGCGCCCGCGGTCCCGGTCAACGTCGTCTTCGCCGTCACCCGCGGCAACATGGACAACGAGGCGGCCATGCGGAAGTACCTCGACATGAGCGCCGTCGCAGGCCTCGTGGCCAGATGCGTCCCCGGGTCCTTCGTCAGGAGAGGGCGCAACACCCTCCTCATATCCATACCCACCGACCGTGTCGGAGACGCCCGCATCCTCCGCGACTGCGTGTTCCGCTACGTCGACATCCAGCGCTCCACCTCCGACTCCGAGGTCGGACGCATCATCGACCGCCTCTTCGCGAGGACGATGGAGACCGGCCTCGCCGAGGCGGTGGGGATAAGTATCGTGAGATACTACTTGGAGAACATGTACATGACATACGACGAGTTCACCGACGGTCCGGAGGCGGTCCGATGGCGACCCGCAGACCCGGCATCTCCAAGGCCCTGATGGACCAGGTGGCTGTCGAGAAGGCCAAGGTCGAGGCCGGACGCGCCCAGGCCGCCAACGAGGAGGACCCCATCATGGGCACCCCTCCCCTGTCCCAGGCGACGTTCACGCCGGCGGAGGCGCCCGTCGATGCCCCTCTGGAGTCCTTCGTCAAGACGCCCTCCGCACCCGCCGAGGAGACCCCGTCCGAGCCGGCACCCGCACCCAAGGTGCACCGCTCCGTCCGTAAGACGAAGGAGATCGACTGGGCGACCCAGCCCACCGTCGAGCCTCCCGCACCCAAGGACGACACGCCCCTCCATGAGCGCATCGACTCCATCCTCGCCTACTCCGAGACCCCCACCCTGATCGACTTCATGGGGCCGGAGGGGTCGAGGTGCTACCACCTGGTGTCCGCAGGCGGTCCGTCGCTGGAGGAGGCCTGGCGCGTCTACCGTGCCGAGAGGCCGGCAGGCACCGCGAAGGAGTTCATCGCGCTGTGCGGAGCGCTGGCAGGCGACCACGGCCTGACCTTCCGCACCGTCAGCAGGCTCAGCCTCTGACACCACCGGGGCACCCGCCCCGCAAACACTCCAGGCACACGGGCTTCGGGTCGTGTTCATCCCCGTGTGCCGAACCCTTATCAATGCCGGACGCGATGGCCGAGCATGCAGAACGACCAAGCACGGCCTACCGACAAGGCTGTGAGGCTGACGAAAGCCAACAAGGACGACGAGCCCGACGTCAACGAGATGTTCGGCGACAAGAACGGCGTCTCCACCTTCGGAGGCAAACCCATCGAGCGTCTCGACAACAAGCTCGGGGCCGCCGAGACCCCTAAGGAGACCAAGGTCCCCGAGCCCATCACGCCTGAGACCCCCAAGCTTCCGGAGACACCCGAGACCTCCAAGGGCGATTACGACGCTCCGAATCTCCCTGAGCCGGTCAACGAGGCCGTCGCCGATGCACAGACCGGCGGCGACCCTGAACCCGCCCCTGAAC
>ERZ1034992.1070-NODE-1070-length-13175-cov-5.591768_pt1 | contig 13175 bp, 9 predicted proteins | sample MGYA00520695_ERZ1034992 | MGnify/ENA primary metagenome ERZ1034992 (study PRJEB33766, sample SAMN09781778) | gut metagenome | biome: gut microbiome | host: Homo sapiens | place: Madagascar | study: EMG produced TPA metagenomics assembly of the PRJNA485056 data...
ATTTAAAAAATCATCTTTTGAAATACAGGGAATGAAAACCGATGGAAACATTGTTCAATATTGTTCTGGTTGCTCCGGAAATACCGCAGAACACCGGAAATATCGGGCGCATCTGCGCCTGCACCGGATGTCTGCTGCACCTGGTAAAACCGCTCGGCTTTGAACTGGATGACCGGCATGTGCGGCGTTCCGGCATGGATTACTGGCGGCATATCCGGTATGAAATACATGAATCCTGGCAGGATTTTCTGCAATACAAAGGGGACGCGCCGATGTACCTTTACTCGACCAAAGCGGAAAAATCCTACTGGGACGCCCCTATGGAAGACGGCTCATATCTGGTTTTCGGCAGCGAGGGTTCGGGCTTGCCGCAGGAAATCCACGATGCGTTCGCCCCGTATTTTTACACCATCCCGATGCCCGGCAATTTCTCCCGCAGCCTGAATCTGGCAAATTCCACGGCCGTAGTGATTTACGAAGGTCTCCGGAGACGTCTCCGCGGCGAGGTCCTCTGATGCGCCGCCTGTTCCGCAATAAATATTTTCTGATGTCGCTTCGGCTGTCCGCCGCCGCCCTCCTGCTCTGGTGGGTGATGCGCGACCTGAAATTTTCCGAACTTTCCGGATTGTCCCGGAACGGCTTTCTGTTCAGCTTCGGCGGCGCGCTGGCATGCGTCTGCTTCCAGATCTTTCTGACGTCTCTGCGCTGGCGGCTTCTGCTGGCGGGACAGGGCATTTCTCTGACGGTGTTCCGGGCGGTGTCGCTGACATTTCAGGGGCAGATGTTTTCCCTGTTCATGCCGGGCGGGGCGGTGGGCGGGGATGTGCTGAAAGCGGCGTTTCTGACCCGTGAAACGCAGAACGGCCGGAAACTGGAAGGCGTCACCACGATTTTTCTGGACCGGGTGATCGGCATGATGGCGTTGTTCCTGCTGTCTCTGACGTTCGGTGTGTGCTGTTTTCAACGGATTCTGACTTTCACTCCGGAAATCCGTCTGCTGACTTTTTTTCTGCTGGCGGTCTGTCTGGCAGGATTTGCCGCGGGACTGATTCTGCTGTTTCAGGATGTGGTGTTCCGGATTCGTTTTCTGGCGTTTCTGCTGCGGAAGGCGGATGGAATTCTGCATGGAAATCTGACCCGGATTCTGAATTCCGTGGAAGTCTGCCGCCGTGACCGGAAACGGCTGATTTATGCGTTCCTGATGAGTTTTCTGGTGCTGCATCCGCTGCTGGTTTCTGCCGCCGTCCTGATAATCTGCGGGATTTCCGGCGCATTTCCCGCTTTGGGGCCGGCGGGTCTGGCTGCGGCACTGGGCAATACCGCTTCCACCGCGCCCGTGACGCCGGGCGGTCTGGGCACGCGCGACAAAGTGATTGAAGTGGTTCTGCAGGGATTCGGCATTGAAAATTCCATAGCTTCGCTGACGCCTTTGATCTATTCTATGGTCATGATTTGCGGCGGTCTGATCGGAGTTTTCTTTTTCCTGTATGATTCCTTCCGTTCCGGTTCCCGGCAGCAGAACTGAATTCTCTGCTTATTCCGCAACAGTGTGCTGTACCTGGAAGAAATCCATCTCGCCGCCTTGCTTTATCCGCCGGATGGAAGAATTGCCGTTCAGTTTCGCACTGTCGGATTTCAGCACTCCCAGAAAATCCACGGGCAGTTTCCGGAAATCAAACTGAACCGGAACCAGCAGACGCAGATGGTCTGTGCCCGTGTTTTCCAGAATCAGCTTTGCGTTGTCCGGCATATTTTCCGTCAGCACGAAATCGTAATTGGACATCCGGTTGAAATCCTTTTCCGGACATTCCGTCAGCCCGGCCAGCAGACGTACCATTTCCGGATCGGGGTCCAGAAAGTAGCCGTTCAGGACGCGGTTTCCCGCCAGATAAGCGGCGACGGCATTGAAATTCTTTTCGCCCATGAAGAGAAAACGTCCATGATGCTTCTGTCCCGGAGTGTTCTGAACCAGTGCTGCCAGTTTATTCTCAATCCGTTCCGGCGCAATGCAGACCGGGTTGAAGACTGCGCCCGGCAGATGCACCAGCGCAAACAGCAGCAGAAACCATACGGATTTCCGCAGCAGAGTCCAGCTGAGAAGTGCGTACAGCAGCACGATGATGATTCCCCATGCCGCCAGATACCAGGTCGGGTAAATGCCGGTCAACCCCTGCCGGAATTCAAGGGGAATATCCAGCAGCAGAAGTCCGAGCACCGCCGCTGAACCTGCCGCAATCCAGACCGCACGGCGCCGGTTCGGCATTTCCGGACAGCGCAGCCAGTACCACAGAATGCCGAGCGTCATGGCAAATTCCAGCGCCTGTCCGCAGCGGGGCGGGTTGCAGCGGTCCCATAAAGTCAGAACCGCCAGCCAGTCCGGGAAACCGATCAGCTGATACCAGATGCTCCAGACCGTGAACAGAACCAGACTCCACAGCAGCCAGTCCCGTTTCAGCGTTTTCAGCCGGAAAAAAATCCAGCCTGCCAGCGGCAGTGCCAAGGTCAGCGGTCCCTGCAGTTCGCATTGATTGGAATAGCCGGTTTTGTAAACGGTCAGCGGCGCGAGCCATCCTTTGACCAGCGTCCACAGGCCCATGGTTCCGCCGGAACAGCGGCGCTGTCCGGGATACGTGGTCGCCAGCAGAGCATGAACGGCTTCGGCGGCTCCGGATTCCCAGCACAGAATGAATGCGCCGGCTCCGGCAGCGGCAGTCAGCAGCGGCAGCCAGACAGAGGTTTCTTTCAGTTTCCGGAACAGATTTTCCTGCATCATGACTGCCTGAGTCAGCATTCCCAGCAGCCAGGCCGCGGTATAGATCCGCGGTACATAAAGAGTCATGACCGCCCAGATCATCCCGTAAAAAACCACTGCCGCCCAAAGCCAGCGTTTCCGGGCATCGTCTGTCCGGAGCAATTGCAGTCCTGCACCCGCCGCGAAACAGAGTCCTGCCAGCTGCCCCGCCGGCCAGAATGACCATGCCGCGAATTCCGGTGAAATTACCAGCAGCAGACTGAACAGATAATTGAGTTTCGGGTTTTGCGGAAAAACTGTGTTCAGCAGGAAAAATATCCCCAGCATTCCGGCAAACAGCGGAAACAGCCAGTACCATGCCAGCGCACGGCGCAGATCCAGAAAGAAAAATCCCCAGCACGCCGGACGCGCCAGTGTTACAAAATGACGGATCGGTACGCCAGTATCGTGCAGAACGCTTAAATCCCGTTCCGACAAACCGTTATAATGATTGTACCGGGGAAATTGCGGACGGGCGGCATATTGGCTCAATGCGTTCGGAGTCCCGTGATTCAGAAATTCATCGCACCGGATTCCGCGGTAGATCCCTGCCAGTTTCCGTTCACCGCAGAGTTCCATGACATCCCGGCTGCCCGGATAATTTTTCAGCCAGCCCAGCGAAGAACCGTTGATACCCAGAGCCGTCAGGAGGATGAAAACGAAGACGCTGACGGCGGCAAGCAGCGTTTTCTGCTGTTTCGGTTCAGTCATGAACTTCATGAAAAAAACCTCTTCCGCGTTGTCCTGCCCTGCTGAAATCCATGATTCACATTTTCCGGCGGAACTCCGCAGAGAACCACCGGAAAGTCCGGTTCAGTATTTGCTGTCGGCGTAGTCCACCCAGCCGCCGGCTTTGACCAGCTCCAGGTCAAATGCTCCGATCGTGAACGGATAGACTTTCGTGGTTGAACCGTTGGAGATCGTGAACGTGAACTTGTTCATGTCCGTGGTGCATTCCGCTTCGGTTCCTGCGAAGGAGCGGAAGATGTCGTCGATGTCCTGTTCGGAGAGGGAGACCGCCATCAGACCGCAGTTGAACATATTCTGGCGGAAGATACGGGCGAAATTCACCGCGATGACCAGATTGATGTTGTTGTATTCCAGCACCCACGGGGCATGTTCACGGGATGAGCCGCAGCCGAAGTTGGCACGGGTTACAATCACGCTTTTGCCGGTAATGTCGCGTTTGGGGTCGAAGCCCGGCAGCGCAAGGTCTTCCAGGCAGTACGGCTTGAGGGCTTCCTTGGTGAGTTCCGTCAGATATTTGGCGGGGATGATTTCATCGGTATTGATGTCCGAACGGTCCAGAAACAGAATTTTTCCGCTGAAGTTTTTCATTTGCAAACCCTTTCTCTATTTCAGCCCTTGAACAGGGGGGAATTGGTGATATGACCGGCGACTGCGGTGGCGGCGGCAGTGGCGGGACTCATCAGATGGACCATGCCGCCTTTGCCCATGCGTCCGTTGAAGTTGCGGTTGGTGGTGGATGCGCAGGATTCTCCTTTGGCGAGAACTCCGTTGCTCATGCCCAGACAGGCTCCGCAGGTCGGGTTGGTTACGCAGAAACCCGCATCCATGAAGATTTTGATCAGCCCTTCGTCCAGTGCCTGACTGAAAATTTTCGGGGTCGCCGGGGAAACAATGGCGCGCACGTCCGGACTGATTTTTTTGCCTTTCAGGATGGATGCGGCAATGCGCAGATCCTCGATCCGTCCGTTGGTGCAGGAACCGATGTAAATCTGGTTGACTTTGGTTCCTTCCATTTCCCGGACGGGTTTGACCTGATCGGGTTTGTAATTGAAGGTAACCATCGGCTCCACTGCGGAAGCATCCATTTCAACGACTTTCCAGTATTGTGCATCGGCATCGGGCAGCCACTTGGAGTATTCCGCCAGAGCGGCTTCCTTCGAAGCGAATTCGTTCTGGATGAACGGCCAGAGATATTCAACAGTGGTCATATCGGGATAGCAGATTCCGCAGGTCGCACCGGCTTCAACCGCCATGTTGCACAGCGTCATGCGGGCATCCATGCCCATGATTTCCACTGCCGGACCGGCGAACTCGATGACCTTGTCCGTTGCGCCGTTCACGGTCAGCTTGCCGATGATGCTCAGAATCAGATCCTTGGCATATACACCGTCACGCAGTTTTCCGGTTACGTTGATTTTGATGGTTTCGGGGGAACGCATGGTGCAGACGCCTTTGAGAATGCCGACTTCCAGGTCGGTGGTGCCGACGCCCGCGGCGAACGCGCCGAACGCTCCGTGTGTGCAGGTGTGTGAATCACCCATGATGACGGTATAGCCGGGGCGGACAAATCCTTTTTCCGGGAAAATGGCGTGGCAGACACCGTTGGCGCCGATGTCGAAAAAGTCTTTGATGCCGTGCCGGTGCGCCCATTCGCGCAGAGTTTTGCCCTGTTCTGCGGTTTTGGAGTCCTTGGCCGGAGTCACGTGATCGATGACGGCTTTGATTTTGGACGCGTCGAACACGCGGTCCTTGCCTTTGGCGACCAGATCGTTGATGGCGATCGGGGTGGTGATTTCGTGACAGAATACACGGTCAAGGGAAAGCACGGAGACACCTTCTGCGGGTGTGTCGATCAAATGTGCTGCGAAAATCTTCTGTGCGGTTGTCTTTCCCATGAATACCGTCTCCTGTTTTATGGTTTAATGATTACGGAAATTTCAGTAATATACTCCGTTTTCTGCGAAAAAACAAGTCTTGGAATGTCGTCTTTCCTGCGGAATTCACCGTATTCCCGGAAAAATTTCCCGTTTTCTGTTCCGGCGGACTTGACTTTCCAGATTCCGGTGATACAGTAAAAGAAACCAAATGGTTGGTTTTTATTTTACAGAAACAACGGAGGCTGCAATGTACTGCATGGAAAAACTGGATTCCGAAGCGAAACTGGAACAGCTGCTGGCACGTCCGGCAGAAGGGTTGACGGAGATGATGAAGCGTCTGGACGGCGACATCATCATTCTCGGCATTGCCGGAAAAATGGGCGTCAGCATGGGGATGCAGGCAGTCGAAGCCATCCGGTTGGCAGGCGTCGACAAAAAAGTCTATGGCGTTTCGCGGTTCTCCAAACCGGAGGAACGCGCCAAACTTGAAGCCGGCGGCATCATCACCATTGCCTGCGATCTGCAGGATCCCGCGCAGGTCGCCAAGCTGCCGCAGGTGCAGAACGTCATTTTCATGGCGGGACGCAAATTCGGCACGGAAGGAAGCGAAGCCCTGACCTGGGCGATGAATGTTCTGGCGCCGGCTTATGTGGCGGAACATTTCCGCGGCAGCCGCATTGTGGCATTTTCCACGGGCTGTGTCTATCCGCTGCGTTCCGTTCAGCAGGGCGGATGCACTGAAGAGGTGATTCCGGCGCCGGTCGGTGAATATTCGCAGTCCTGTCTCGGACGCGAACGCATCTTCCAGTATTACTCGCAGAAATACGGCACGAAACTTCTGCTGTTCCGTCTGAACTATGCCATCGACCTGAGGTACGGCGTACTGCACGACATCGGCCGCGCCATCTGGGAAGGACGCGAAGTCAACAACACTGTCGGTTATTTCAACGTGATCTGGCAGGGCGACGCCAACGCCAATGCGCTCCGTGCGCTGGAACTGGCGGACAATCCCTGCACGTACCTGAATGTTACCGGTCCGGAGACCGCCAGTGTGGAAGCGGTTGCGCTCCAGATGGGCAGACTGATGAACCGCGAAGTCCGGTTTTCCGGTACGCCCGGCGAACTGAATTACCTCAACAATTCCGCCAGAATGTCGCGTCTGTTCGGCTATCCGCGCATGTCGCTGGATGAAATGATCCGTCTTCAGTGCGACTGGATTGCCGGCGGCGGAATTTCCATCGGCAAACCCACTCATTTCGAAGTCAACAACGGGAGATTCTGAACATGAAGACCATTTCCGATATTCATCCGCAGGTGCTGGCGGAAGTCCGCCGCGGAACCGTCATTCCCGCGCAGGTTCTGGCATTGGATGCCGACCGCCATTTTTCCCCGAAACATCAGCGTGCGCTGTCGCGTTATTTCATCGACGCCGGGGCAGGCGGCATTGCAGTCGGGGTGCATTCCACACAGTTCGCCATCCGTGATCCGAAGATCGGACTGTTTGAACCGGTTCTGCGTGAAACCTCCCGGTTCATTGATGAATGGTGCGAACGCCAGGGACGCCGAATCCTGAAAGTCGGCGGGGTCTGCGGACGCACGGAACAGGCAGTCCGGGAAGCGGAGTTTGAAGCGGAAAACGGATATGACGCCGCGCTGCTTTCACTGGCTGCATTCAAGAACGACAGTGTGGAAGCGATGCTGGAACATTGCCGGAAAGTGGCGGAAATCATGCCTCTGATCGGCTTCTATCTCCAGCCCAGTGTTGGCGGACGCATCCTGCCGTTTGAGTTCTGGTGCGAATTTGTTGAAATTGAAAATGTGCTGGCAATCAAGATGGCGCCGTTCAACCGGTACTGCACTTTCGACGTGGTGCGCGCACTGGCGGAATCCGGACGCGAGGATATCACTCTTTATACCGGCAACGATGACAATCTGCTGATCGACCTGCTGACCGAATACAACATCGGCGGACGCCGTATGCGCATCCGCGGCGGTCTGCTCGGCCATTGGTCAGTCTGGACCCGGAAAGCGGTCGAACTGCTGAACGAAGTGCACCGGCTGACTGACAGCGGCGCGGCGATCCCGGCGGAACTGCTGACCCGTGCCGTTCAGATCACCGACAGCAATGCGGCGTTCTTCGACGCCGCACACAGTTTTGCCGGCTGCATCCCCGGTTTGCATGAAGTTCTGCGCCGGCAGGGAATCCTTCCCGGCGTATGGTGTCTCGACCCGAACGAAGTGCTGTCGCCCGGACAGAGCGACGAAATCACCCGTGTCCACGATGCATATCCCGCGCTGAACGACGATGATTTTGTCGCTGCCAACCTTGAAAAATGGCTGGCGGACTGATATAGTACGGAAACGGAATAATCACAGCAGGGGAGCAGTCATGCAGAAACGGGCGGAGAAAACACGGACGCGGATATTGAGCGCCGCATCGGGTCTTTTTTCCGAAAAAGGCCTGAACGGCGCCACGGTCGACGAGATCGCCGCACTGGCGGAAGTCAACAAACAGCGCATCTACGCCTATTTCGGCTCCAAGAACGGTCTGTTCGAAGCGGTCCTGCTGGATGTCTTCGAACGCGCCGAACTGTTCTCCCGTGATACCGTGGCGGAAGCGGAAAAAAATCCCCGCGACCTGACAGCCATTCTGGTGCGCGGTTTCCTGAAAGTTCATGCGGCTCATCCGCAGCTCTGGCGGCTGCTGGCATGGGCGAACCTCGAAGGACCGCACTGCACGGATGCCCTGAATCAGGCGCGCAGAAAGGAGAATGAACAGCTCCGGATCATTTTTGAACAGGCCGTGCAGAACGGTCAGATGCGTCCGGTGCGCTTCGAACTCTGGCTTTATACGCTGTTTGCTGTAACCTGTTTCCGTTATTCCAATGAATTGACCATTTCCCACACGCTCGGCACCTCTCCCGCCGACCGTCATTTTGAACAGCAGCTGGCGGATGAACTGAACCGTCTGTTTGCTCCGGAAAAAGACAAATGATTTCTCTGGATGAATTGAATGAATCTATTGCGGCGGTGCTGCCGGAAGTGACGGAATTCCGTCATGCCCTGCACCGCATTCCCGAAATTGCCGGACAGGAGTTCCAGACGTCTGCGCTGATCCGTCAGAAACTGGAAACCCTGAATCTGGAAATCCGCAAACCGTATCTGAAAACCGATGTTACGGCTTTGCTCAATCCCCAAAAAAAAGGCAATCTCACCTTGCGTGCCGATATGGATGCCCTGCCGCTGGAAGAACTCTCCGCGGAATTGCCGTACCGTTCGCAGCACCCCGGCATGATGCACGCCTGCGGACATGACGGACATTGCGCCATGCTGTACGGAGCAGCGAAAATCCTTGCCGGCATCCGGGAGCAGGTTCCCGTGTCTGTGCGTTTCCTGTTCCAGCCCGGCGAAGAGATGGCATGTCTGGCGAAGGCTCTCATGGAAGCGGGCGCTTTGCAGAATCCCGAACCGGATTTCATTACGGGTCTGCACAACTGGCCGAACGAACCGTACGGACGCATCTGCACCAGACCGGGCATTCTGATGGCAGCGGCAGGTTTTTTCCGGATTGTCCTGCACGGCAAAGGCGGACACGGCAGTCTGCCGAAACTGGCAAACAATCCGATTGACTGTGCCGCGGAAATTATTTCCGCCTGTGCGCCGCTCAACCGCGATGGCTGCGTCCTGACTTTCTGTCATTGCTGCGCCGGAGCGAACAATATTGTCATTCCCGACACGATGACGCTGGAAGGAACCATCCGTTTCACGAATCCGGAAGCGGGCAGCCGTCTGCTGAATGATTTCCAGTCCGAAGTGGAAAAAATCGCGGAACGGCGCGGCATAATCTGTGATTTTGCCTGTCCAACACCATACGCCCCGGTGATCAACCGTCCGGATGATTATGAACGGATTCGGCATCTGGTTACAGAAAATCTGGGGGAAAACGCCTTTGCGGAATTGCCGGAACATACCATGAGCAGTGAAGATTTTTCCTGGTATCTGCGGAAATACCGCGGCGTCTTCTGTCATATCGGGGCAGGGGACTGGCATCCGCTGCATTCCAGCCGTTATGATTTTGATGACCGTCTGCTGGCTGTCGGCATCCGTTATTTCTGCCTGACGGCATTGAAACTTTTTTTCCGCGACTGAACCACCGGCGCGAAACTCCTCGTCCGCGACAGTGATTCAAGACCGCGCAGCAGTCCGGGGCGCCGGCGGAGTTTTATTTCAGGGATTCCGCAGTCCGGCTGAAAAGAAGCAGCCGGAAACCGCGCGCCGGCAGTTTCACCGTCATTTTTTCAGCCAGGACATAGCGTTCCGCCGGCTCCCAGACGTCATATCCGCGCAGATCCGGCTTCACTTTCAGCCGGTCGAAATCCAGATCCAGGGACACCGTTTCTTCCCGGTCCGTGTCATTCAAGACCGCAATCATGATTTTGCCGTTATTCGTATAGGCGGAAGCAACGATCCGGTCGGAAACGGGAGCAGTGCGGACTGCCGGATTTTCCGCATAGAACGGAAAGAACCCGGTCTTCTCGTCCCATCCGAGTTCATCCTGCGCCTTCCACATGATATAACTGAGTTCGTTCCGTTCCTCCATGTCGACATCATTTACGATACACAGTCCCATGTAATGCAGGTGAGCTTTCCGCCACATGGGATTCCGGATGGAATACGAGCGGTATTTGGACGGCGCATTCAGCTGCAAGCCCCGCACCACTTGCGGGATCAGGATCATTTTTGCACTGTAAATGTACGGGGAGAATGTTGCGGCCACGGACCACGGGGTAAGGATATTGAAGTAACCGTTGTTCGCCGCGACATCATGTTCCTGGCCTTCGCCGCCCATCATGCTGTCGGTGAAACTGAAGCAGGGAAGCGGTTTGCCCCATTCCGCATGATAACTGACCAGCGCATTTTTATCAAGGCGCTTGATCATGCGGTACACGTTCAGCGACATGTCGCGCAGGTGATCGACCAGGATATGCGAATGTTTCATGCCTGTCGAATCGGTCCACGGCGCGCATCCGTGACTGGTATTGTAACAGCTTTCTTCCCATGGCGCATCGAAATAGAAATTTCGCATTTCCGGAATCAGCAGCGGATTGTCTTTCCGGATGAATCCCGCCCAGTTGTTCAAACGGAAATTCCGGTAGGAATCGCCGTTGACGCATCCTTCGCAGTATGCGCCCGGCCATATGCCGGTATAGATCCCGCAGGTGCGGTTGTGCTTGATCTGTCGCCAGTTTTCTTCATACCAGATATTTTCCGGGGCAAACGGAGATGTGAAATTGAATGCGCTGTACCAGAAAACATGACGGAACGACTGGCGGCTTGATTCATACAGCTTCGTGAAATTTTCCTGAAGCCCATCCGGGTCTGTGGTCATGCGGTTGAAAAATTTCCATGCCGGAAAGGTCTGCTGCATTTCTTTTTTTTCGCGCATCCGCAGAACATATCTGTTCAAGGGTTTGACGGGGGTGATGACAAAGCCGAAATTATATTCCCTGGGGACCGCTTTGAGAGTCAGCGGAGAGCCGATCAAATTGAAAGACAGTCTTGCCGCTTTTGCATCCCGGTGCATTTCCGCGTGGCGGTTCTTGCTGCGGAAGTGCCAGTTCACCAGGTTCTCCGCGGAAAAGCTGATTCCCGCATTCTGGTCGCCGACCCAGAGAGTCGGAATCTTCAGCAGCGAAACGCCGAAATCATTTCCCGCCCGGCCCGTGACTTTGCTGAAAGTATCATTGTCGCGGACCATTCTGACGCGCTCATTGCGGAGCGGCAATTCCAGCGCAAGGGACTGGACTTTCAGCGGGGCTTTCGGGACAAGAGTCATTTTGATTTTCACATAGCCGTCAAAATACACGGTGAAATTGCCGGTTACGTCGAAGTTCTCATATTCGATTTTTTTGATGTATGCGGCTTCCAGTTTATTCTTCGACAGCAATTTCATTTCGGTTTTTTCCGGGACGAGCCGTTTGCCGTTCATGACAAGGACATCCGGTTCCGCCAGCAGTTCTTTCCCCTGCGAATTGATTGAACGGAAGATCACGCCTTCGTCCAGCCGGATGGTGCGTCCCCAGATTTTGACCTGTTTTGAATCCGCTTCGACCGGGATCCAGCCGCCCGGAGGCACTTCGTCTTTTTGCGGGTCAATATACGGTTTCACCAGAGGATCGTCTGCCGCGGGTACGCGGTAGACGAATTTATGGAGCTGCTTCTTATTCCCGTCCGCGCCGACATAATAAAGACAGACGTCATATTCTCCGGGCTTCACGCGTACAGGAACCAGAAGATTGAAGAAATTCGGCGCGTTTTCCGGGATATTCACGGTTTCAGCCGCCATCTGTTTTTTATCCCGGATGAACTCGGCAAGAATTTTTCCCCGTCCGGAGCCGCGCAATGCGACCAGCATCTTGCGTTCTTTGATTTTCGTATAGACAAAATCGACCGTGAGCGGCTGATTTTTCCGCAGTGTGAAATCGGTGCGGTAGAAGTCCTTGCCGTTCCGGTTCAGCGAGAGCGAGACCAGCTGCCAGTCCGCAATCGCACCTGTCCGTGTATATTTTTCGGCAAGTTTGCGGCGGATACGCTGAAATCCGTAATTGCGCGAGGTATCCGTATCCAGGATCATTTCCACGTCCGGCGCTGCCGGAATTGATATGGCGGAGGTGTTTTCCGATAAATCGTACAGTCCGGAAATCTTCATGGACGGCGCTGCCGGATCGAGCATGAGCCTTGCTCCGCCGCGCAGGTCGGAATTGCCTGTTGCAATATTGATCTTCCAGCCTTCATCATGCGGTTTCAGACCGATTCCGGCAAGTTCGATTTTCTGCGCCGCATTCCTGAAAGGGAATGAAAACTTTTTTCCGGCGGGCGAAGTGAGCTCCACACAGTCGCCTTTCTGATATTTCCGCAATGCAATGTTCAGATATTTTTCATCATAACTGACGGTATACAGATTCTGCTCAACGGCATATTCATCGGTTTTCCTGTCCGTGAAACCGGTGGACGAGAATTCTTTTTTGAACGGGACTGAAATCAGGTTTCGCGGCGGAACGCCGGAAGCATCCGACAGATATATTTTTCTGATTTCCTCAGGCGTCAGGACCACATCGTAGATCTTGAACTCGTCGATCAGGCTTTTGCGTCCGGTTTTCAAATTGTATCCCGTGGAGCTCGGACCTTCCCCGACCAGGAAATCCCGCTTCGAAGCCAGGTCTTTCTGGGGAAAGAAAATACGCCGTTCCGTCGTCAGGTGCCCGTCGACATACATCTGCATCTGCACAGAATCCCAGGTGCAGGCGACATGATGCCATTCCCCGCATTTCCATTCGCCCGGACGCGACTGCGCAAACAGCCAGAATCCCAGTTCTCCACGCAGGAAATACAGGTTTTCGCCGGTGATGTATTTGTAGATCTGAAAAAAATTCCGCCCTTCCACCGCTGAAAAGAACATGGCGAAGAATCCGGTGTCCGAACCTTTCCAGTCGAGCGGTTTGACCCAGAAGGAAATTGTGCCGCGGTCCCAGTTCAGATTTTTTTCACGGGCATAGCGGATTCCGCGTTTCCCGTGCGGAGCATCCAGTCCGACCACCAGCGCGTCTCCGCGGATCCCCCGGTCATATGCCGGCTCGACGACAGGATGCGGCGTTTTGTCGCCGGCCGCGATCTGCGGAACCGCCGTCTTGTCAAAATTGCAGTAGAAAACCGGTTCGGCCGCAGAGAGCGCAGCACAAAAACAGAGCGGAAAAAAC
>ERZ1034992.1072-NODE-1072-length-13132-cov-145.549820_pt1 | contig 13132 bp, 6 predicted proteins | sample MGYA00520695_ERZ1034992 | MGnify/ENA primary metagenome ERZ1034992 (study PRJEB33766, sample SAMN09781778) | gut metagenome | biome: gut microbiome | host: Homo sapiens | place: Madagascar | study: EMG produced TPA metagenomics assembly of the PRJNA485056 data...
AAATCGAGCTTCTCCCCTACCACGAACTGGGCAAACACAAATGGGTGGCGATGGGCGAAGAGTACAAGCTCGACGGTGTAAAACCACCGAAAAAAGAGACGATGGAGCGAGTAAAAGGCATTCTTGAACAATATGGTCATAAAGTGATGTTTTAGAACATCATTGCAGGTTGAATGTCGACCTGTAATTTTGGCTCCTTCCCCCTTCTTTTAGTTAGAATAAATAAATCAGCGTTGAGTGTATGCTCGACGCTGATTTATTGAGCTTAATTTTCGTACTGTAACTTTCCGATGCTACGTTACTACCCGTCGGCGTAAGGTATCAGCGGCTGTGGCGGTAAATCCATATCGCCCTGCCATCCGGCGGCGGAATACCGTACATAGAGCTGGAAGTGACTTGGCGCATAATCCTTCGCTTTCTGGATATCAATCGCCGTACCAACAAACCAGTTGGACGTGACGCGACGTTCAAGTAATGCCCGTGCCGTGTAACCAAAACCCTGACTGCTGCTACCACTGTTGGATTGTTGTGCTGCTTCTTCCTGCCAGTCGCTCGGGATCAGGTTCATCAGCGGATAACGCGGCATGGTTTTGGTCCGTGAGTGCGACCATGAACCTGAAGCCCCCAGCTCCCACGACCAGTTTTCCGTCCGCTCGCGCCACATCACCGGCACCGCAAACGACAGGTATTCCTGCGGGCTGTAGTAACCGCCCTGACCCAGTGAGTACTCACTCAGGTCTTTGTCGTAATGCCAGATCATGTTGTTCAGGCCAATGGTAACGCGGCGGTTATTCTCGTTGATAATTTTATAGTAATAGCCCGTCATCCAGCGCACGCGCCAGTTATCTTCGACATTTTTACCGGTTAACTGGTCGCCACTAAGCGATGCCCAGACGCCGTTTGCTTCACCTTTATCGTAGCTCAGGCTTAGCCCCACGCCGTCCGCACGCACACCGCCCCATTTTTTCCCGGTATTACTCGGGGAGTCTTTTTGCCCACCAAAGGCCAGCAAAGAACTGGAGATGGGCCGACGGTGGGCGTTAACGGTGTAACCCAGCGGCCCGATATCATCGCTGTAACTGATGCCGCCGACCACATCCACCACGTTGAAGCCCATCGGCGTGGTGCCGATATCCCAGCTCCAGACGTCATTTCGCCAGCCGACCGCCACGCTGGCACCGGAATCCGACTGGCTGCGGTTGCCGCTACAGTCCTGTAATGTACAGGTGCCCCAGTTGTCATCCCATTTGCCATCGGCATTAGTGGAGAAACTGCCGACGTTCATATTGACGAAATCACTGCGAAAGAACATCCGCCCGTCAGAATACGGCGCGTCCACCTGCAACATAGTGGTGTGCGCTTTCAGATCGGAGTAACCACCGGTGCCGCTCGATCCCCAATAATCATGCTCAAGGGTGACGTTAAGATCCTGCTGGCGATAGAGGTCCGCCGCATCGCTGCGCACGCCGCGTTTCAGCCAGTCATCTTTCTCGTCGTTACGGGTCAGTCGGGTAAAGGTGTCGTTATCCTGCGGACGCGTCGTAGTCACACCGGATGCGACCATGGCGTCTTTGTAGGTTTCCAGCGCCTGCTTTGGATCGCCCGCCTGCGCTTCAAACTTCGCACCGTCGCGCAGCACCATCGCGCTTTCCATCGACGGTGGCTGAGATTTTGCCTGCGGGATCAACTTATTAAACGTCTGCTGCGCCGCTGCGGTATCGCCAAGCTGCGCCTGTGCCAGCGCCACGCGCCGCTGTGTGTTCAGCGAGGCGTTATCGGTAGCGGGCAGTTTCGCCAGCTGGCTACGTGCCGCCGCTTTGTCACCGGCAGCAATATCCACTTCCGTCAGACCAAGAATGGCGTCGGCGTTAGTTGGCTCCCGCGTCAGGACATTCTGATATGCAGCGCGGGCGGCGGTGTAATCACGTCGCTGCTGCGCCCAGTCAGCCAGCGTGAGGTCAATACGCGTGGAAGGCGGTTGCTGGCGCAGCATCGCTTCCGCTTCAGCTTCTTTGCCGCTTTCTCGCAGGCGATTAGCGGTTTCCAGCACCTGATCGCTTTGCAGTCGATTAACCAGCTCCTGAATATTGCTGTTCCACTGCGCGCGCGGCAGGCTGTTGATATGCGCCAGCGCCGCTCTGTCCTGGTCATGACCAGAGAGATACAGCCCGTAAGCGTAAACCTGCTCCGGGTCGTTCGGCTTCTGCTGCGCCAGATTGCGCATTAACGTATCAGCCTGGCTGCGTTGTCCGGCCTGCCAGAGATCCTGCGAAAGTCGGTAAGTAATCCATACGCTGCCGGGGTCCAGCGCCAGTCGTTGCCGCTGAAGTGCTGCCGCCTGCGCCCATTTACCCTGATTTTCCAGCGCCTCCGCCTGCTGCGATAAGCGATCGTTTTGCAGACTGCGTTCGATATCATCAATACTGCGCCGCTGGCTGGCAGAAAGTGACGCAATAAACGCTTCAGCTTTTTCCGGCGATTGCTGCCGATAAATGTTCGCCAGTCCACGCACGGCGTTAGTGTTGCCGCTGTCCATACGCAGGGTCTGCTGATAATAACGTTCGGCGGCGGGGTAATCTTTTCGCGCCATTGCCACATCACCCAGCCCCAGCACCGCATAGCTGTCGGTGTTATCGACATTGCGTGCCTGCAGGAACAGGCGTTCCGCCTGATCAGGATTGTTCGCTTTCAGTGCGGCATCGCCCTGTTGGATCGCCAGCCAATAACGGTTCACTTTCAGCAAACTGTTCCATTTGTCGTTGTTGCTGCTGTGCGGGCCCAGCGCGAGGGCTTTTTCCAGATTTGCCACCGCATTCGCGCGATCGCCTTTCTGTGAATAAGCCTGGCCCAGCGCCCCCAATATTGCACCAGAGTTTGGGTTATCAATATTAAGTTTTTTCAACTGACTAATTGCCTCGTTGCGACGAGATGCAATTTGCGCCACTGCACTCCAGTATTCCAACGCCATGCCGACATCTGACGGTACTCCGTTAAATAGCTTGTCATAACTGACAATAGCCTCCTCGTATCGCCCGGAGATAGCTTGTAAACGCGCCATTTGCAATGCCTGGCGCCCCTCAAGCGAAGAAAGTCGCATGACCGTACGCGATGCTTTATATATTTTTGAATCTGGGGCGATCAGAGAAAGTCTGGCAAGTTGTTTGTGTGCTCCGTCAATATCCCCCTTGCGAAGCAGATAGCGAAACCGAGCCGCAACGACATCAGGATTATTGGGCTCCACCAATTCAAGGCGATAAAGCGACTGCTCCACCAGTTCTTCACGGTGAGAGTCTTCTCCCAATCGAATCTGTGCCATCAGCAGTTGATAAGCAGTTGGCGTGGCTTTTGCCATCGACATTACCGCCAAACCAAGAGATATGGTGAGTAAATTTAGGGTGAATTTGTGCATACCTGGACTCAATCAGGTGTTAACTCACTTTTTATTAAAAAATGAATAAGCGCAGTTCCCTGCCCTGCCTGTTTAAGGCCAGAGCAGAGAGCTACAAAGATGAATTACTGTTGATGAGGATTCAGACGACGATGGCTAATGATGCGTAGCAGACGCCAGACGACCCACGCCAGAAGCACCACACTCAGCATTGCCATTCCTGCCAGCAAAACAGGATGTTTCGCTAACATATATTGCGCGCGCTCAATCCAGGGAAGATGCCCCACATAATAGGTATCTCCAACCCGTAAACTATCGACACCTGATTCACGAATAACCGCAACTGAGCCAAATATATTGCCACGTTTTGCACTATTAATTAGCGCATTATTAAGTAACTCGTCACCACGTGCCCCCTCGGTCATTAATGCAATTACGCTACGTTGGGGATGATATGGAGACTGGAAACCAACCACCGCGGCCATTGGCGATGGAGAGATCATGCTTGTTTGTGTTTCAGTTTTTTGGTTGTTTTCATCTGTCATAATTTGTGCGTTATCAGAGTGCCGCATTGGCGTTTTTACCCAACTAGCGGTTGCATCAATGAGCAGATTAATTTGCTGCTGACCTGCAAATTCTTGCGGAATTGCCCCTATCAGCAGGATGTCTGCATCCTTATTCTGGATGGAGCTTATATCATCAGTAACTGTCAGATTAATTGCCGGAAATCCGGTTTGAGCACCAATCAATCCAAGGGTATTTAGCAATATTTCAACCTGCGTTGTACCAGGATGTTCAGGCATAACGATGACTGTTTCAGATAAATCGGCCATACGGCTAAAAGGAAAGCCTGAACTAGCAAAGGCGCGTAAATCTGGCATGGCGATAAAGTGATGATACTTTGAAAAATCGATAGTAGAATCATCAGCAATAACTGCATGGTTATTCAGAGGCCGGGAAATAATACAACTCCCGTCATCAGTACTCGGTATCGTATTAACGTACTCAAAATTGAATCGTAATTGATTAAGTGCCCCCAATGTCAGCGCCGGAATGGTAATTTTATTATTGCTATCTGACAATTCTTGCAATAACGGTAAATGTAATAGCAGTCGATCAGTAGTCGAGCGCGGACTTAGGCGAAAAGATTCAATGTACTGATTATTAAGATTAACATCAATACGAGAACCGCCTACCATTGGCGTGGTATAGCGATAGTTAATCTTCATATCAACCCCACTATTACGTAACAGAAAGAGATCAGGCGGCAAATTGAATGAAACATTAATTGCTGCGGTCTGCAGGGCACTTGCCTGTAACTGTCCTTCATAGTTTTTAAGCTCTGCGAAAGTTACAGGACGATCAGTGCGAACCCAGTTTGGCGCATCATAAGGTTTGCGTGGCAGCAGTGGTTTCACGTCATTTACAACCACACTATCGCCGCGAAACAGTATATTTCCCTGAGCGAGACCTTTTGCTGCCTGTAATAAATCTTTGTCATCGCGGCCCCAAATTACCAACAATTTGACGAAAGGATTTTGTGGATGGTTAATCATCTTAATAACAGGTGCATTCACCAACGGATGATCACGCAAAAAGTCTGGCCGTCTATTGTTAGTGGCAAAGACTATAGCATTGCTTTCCGGTAACTGATTATAAAAAACTGGAAATTGATGACCACGCCACCCCGATTGCGAACCAAACCACGAAGCGACAATTGCAGATGCTTGCTGCAAACCAGCCTCCGGTGGGCCAGCAAAAACCATCGGCAATGTATTAGTACGGTTATCTCGCGGATCAAAGAATGGCACAGGAAAATATGAAAGATCATTTTGCAGATTGAGTTTCTGGACGACCAGACCAAGTTCACTGTTACGTCCAATATCAAGCCACAAGTTATTGCTGGTTGAGATTTCACAGCTATTCTGATAATGGCCAATTAATTCAAAACGCAAACGATTAAAATCCGAGAAATACAATGGGTTAAGCGTTATTTCCGCCAACGTTTTTTTTCCCAGTTGTTCTTTGGTAATCGGTAATACTCCCATCAACTCATCATTAAGATAAACTTTAAGCTGCGACTGAACGGGGATCAATGACGGTGACGGAGTATATTCAAGCTTTAGTTTTGCATCTGAAACTATCTCATCACTGCGCATACCAAATTCAATATACCCCAGTGGGTTGACACCATTCAAAACGATGTTACCAGGCGCTGGTGATATTTGTGTAAATGGAAGTTTAAAATGATAAGAGGAATCTTTCGCATAAACAGAGACGTTAGACTTCTCTATAGCGGGTAATACTATCCCGGAGGGAGACTTATGGATTATGGTATCTAAAGCTGATGCAGCATTTGCCTGGTATAACCATAAAAACCCTAAGCAAATTATTGCAGTAATAAATTTTAAATATTTTCTTTCCATTTTAAAAATTTCAAGAGACATAATCAACACAAATAATATATTTAGTTGGTTAAATATAATCTAAAACTAATTCTCACGACTATTTTTTAGTGTCCGCAGAATATAAAAAATCATATTGTAATACCCTTTAAGAGAGATGATACATACGTCAAAAAAGCTCTTTAGTATATTATCTTGCTTAATTTTATCATTCCACTCTTGCCATAATGAATCACGTGAAAATGTTACTCTGACATAATTAATATTCTGTTCATAAGTCATTGGCAAAATCTTCAGACCAATTTTATTTTTGTAAGCATGAACAACTTTTACAGGAATATCACATTCCCCTTTATTATCACTCAGATAAAGAGACAAATGCTGAGTTTTTTCGATTTCTTTTACATCGGAGATGTGATCAACAATAACCCCCAGGCCACCTTCGGAGAAATCAATAACAGAACAGGGATAGCACCGTCCATCTGCTAGTTTTATCACACCTTTAAAAGAAACATCTATCCGAGGAGAAAAGCGGACCTGCTTTTGTTCAATAGAGACTGCCAGGGTTGCGCCAATAATAATTGTATTATAAATCAACCAAATCAAACAAAATAAATTTAATATAACAAGATGACCTTGCAATCTATAAATATTAATAACACCTATTATTAGTCCAATTAAATTTAAAATAGCAAAAATAAGATAAGGATATGAGATTCGCCAGTCAACAAATTTATTTTTTATTAACCCGCCCTTGGCAGTAACGTTAAATCGCCCTTTAGCTGGCGCAAGTAAGGCAACAAGCGTTGGTAGTGTAATATACCAGGCCAGAACCATTTCATAAATTTCATTCCAAAATGAATGTCTGTATTCACCCTGAACTCTTGAGTTAGTAAAAATAATCACAAATAGATAAGGTAGAACATAAGACATAATATCTGCAACCGACGCATCTATCAAATTAACTGAAAAGAAAATAGGACATAGTGGCGCGAATAAAAAAATCAGCCGTGGAACCCCTGATAAAAAATGCATCATGCTACTGAGATAGCAAAGACGCTGTGATAACGTCAGCCCTTTGCCCAATAATGGATTATCAATACGTAAGATTTGGATCATGCCCCTGGCCCACCGTATTCGTTGTCCGATATGAGCAGACAATGTTTCGGTAGCAAGTCCAGCGGCCAGAGGATAGCGAAGATATGCGGAGCTGTACCCTGCACGATGCAAGCGTAGCGATGTATGCGCATCTTCCGTTACCGTTTCAACTGCAATGCCTCCAACCTCATCTAATGCAGACCTACGGATAACCGCGCATGAACCACAAAAAAATGAAGCATTCCATGTATCGGTGCCATTCTGGATTAAACCATAAAAAAGATGTCCTTCATTTGGTTTCTGCCGAAATTGCCCCAAGTTTCGTTCAAAAGGATCGGGAGAGAAAAAATGATGTGGTGTTTGCAGCATCGATAGTTTTTTATCGGCAATAAACCAGCCCATCGTTTTTTTTAAAAAAGAAACGGAAGGAATATGATCACAATCGAAAATAGCAACAAATTCGCCGTTAGCTATTTTAAGCGCATTGTTTATATTTCCAGCTTTCGCATGTTCATGCGTTTCTCTTGCAACATAGCAAATACCTGACTCATCAGCAAATTTCCTGAATTCGTCTCTGGCACCATCATCAAGAAGCCAGACATGTAATTTATCTTTTGGCCAGTCTAAAGCCAGCGCTCCATAAACTGTATTCTTCACGACAGTAAAGGGTTCATTATATGTAGGTATGAATATATCGACATCAGGCCATTCTTCTTTATTATCTGGTAAAGGTATGCTTTCCCTGTTCAATGGGAAACAGACCTGAAAATAACCAAGTAATAAAACAAACCATGCATACGTTTCAGCAGCTAACAGCGTCAATGAAAAGAAGCTGTCAGGAAACTCATCAAGAATAACTGAAGAAGAGTAACGCCACCATAGATACCTTGTGGATATAAGTATACCAATACCCATTAAGATCAGGGTAATCATCCTTCCCCTGAGCAAATTGAGGAGAAAAACAGAGATACAAATGATAATCGAAAATAGTGTTTGTTGATAAAAACCGAGCGGCTGTTCAACAATTGACAAAAAAACAAAACATAGCAATATAGCAACAAAAAGAAAAATTTTGTTGTATATTTCTTTATTTTTTAAATTCATGGTACGTAACTATTCATTAATACTATGATTTGACTTTAAAAAAACGAATGAATGATGTCATAAAAATAAAATTTTAACACCAGGTTACCTGTGCTCTGCCATTTTGCTTACTTTTGTATAATCGTTCATCTGCCAGTAATTTCAGCCGTTCAATGTTATTCATGCACTCGTCAGTATTGGCAACACCAATACTGCAACTACAATTCAATCCACCTATTGAGAAATGGACTATTCTGTGCAAAATTCTTGATAATTGATTTATATCTTTATCATGATAAATAATAGCGAACTCATCGCCACCAAATCGATAAACTTCACCTTTGCTGAGGGGTAATTCATCCTTAATAAGATTAACAAGTCTTATTAGTACTTCATCACCAAATAAATGACCAAACTTGTCATTAATGGTTTTAAATTTATCTACATCAAACAGGCATAAATATCCAAAATCCTTACTCAGCATCCTGATATTATTATCAAAAACACGACGCCCAGAAGCTCGCGTCAATGCATCGTAAGTCCCGGAATCATATATTTCTCTAATTGCATCAATCTCTTCAACGTTAAAGAATAGATTTTTTCCATGCAAATTATAATGATTATTCGATAATATAGATTCTTTTTCTGACTTACCCTTATTTATGATTTTTTGCATTAATTTAATGTAATGAAAATATATTAACCCCGCAGAAATCGCCGATGTGAAAACAAACAACAAGCACATATAAATATACTTATCTTTTTTATAGGCAACAATAAACATTACTTCCGGGATATAAGAATAAGCAAGAGTGATCGCTGATTTCTCAAATACAGCATCATTAATCAAAAAATCATCACCCGCGATTTTCTTTTCATTATCATTGATATCATAAAATGAGACATATATATTTTCCCGTTCACCTGACTGATTTCTTATCAAAGCCAAATAACGTTCAGGATCTACCACTGATATCAAACTTGTTCGTTTCGAAATAGGATGAGCATAATAAATATAATATTTATTATTTAAACTAATAATCCCTCTTTCAAAGATGTTACTTATACGGATAGAAGAAACTATGCCGTCACAAAAGTTATCCCCTTCCGTTGTAACTTTGGCGCATTTACCATCGCTAATGATATAGGGACCTAGATCATAAATATATTCTGGTTTTTGAAAGTCAGCAAAACTATTGCATATCCTTTTTAACAACTCTTCCGGAGAAATATCTAACCCATAAAATACATTATTAAATACTAAGCGCCGATACTCAGACACATTAGCTATAGCAAGCCCACTATCTATGATCGATACCTTTACCGAATTGACTCGATCTTTAACGTAAATAGTATACAGATAACATGTCATTACAGAGACACATAAAAAATACAAAAAACAGATCCCTGCTGCCTTTTTTTTATACTTAAACATTGTGTTATTTTCTTTTTTTCGGTTTACTGTCTATATGCCACTCTGAAAACGGTAATGGTTTCTGGTATAAATATCCCTGAACATGGGAGAAGCCTAATTTTTGTAATTCTCTGGCCTGTCTTTCTGTTTCAACACCTTCAGCGATCACTGGCATATTTTCTTCTCGTGCAAGACTAGATATAAAACACACAACCCTGTTAGTTTCATCGAAAATACCAGAAGTAAATTCTGAATCAATTTTGATGCTATCAGGTCTAACTTTGTATAATTTTTTCAAGTCAGCTAACCCACTGCCAAAATCATCAAGGGAAATTTTAATGCCATTTCTTCTTAAAAATTTTATATTATTATAAAAACTATCATTTATATCTTTCATTGCTGACTCGGTGATCTCCAGACAGATTTATTCCGTATTTACGCCAAATTTATTAATTAAATTCAAAACGCGGGTATGGAAATCAAATTCATTTAACTGCCAAGGTGAAACATTGATATGCAGAAGAAATTCTTTCGTAATTTCATACTCACGACTAAATGAACCAAATTCACCAATAGCCGTTTCAAGAACAAAATCACCCAGTTCTTTAATTAAGCCAATTTCTTCAGCAACAGGCACGAAAACTGATGGTGGTATTGCACCATTTTCAACGGACAACCAGCGGCATAACGCTTCGGCGCCAACAACATTATTACTATCCATATCAACAATCGGTTGATATACTAAATAAAACTCACTACTCACAATTGCTTTTTTTATATTTCCAGCAACCCAAACCTTTTGATCAAGTTCATGAGCCTTAATATCATCATAAAATATAAATTCAGATTCTTTATTTTCTCGCATAGCTGTTAATGCCAGTTTCAGTTTACCTTCATAAATCGACAAACTTTCCCCTGAAAAAGTTTCACAAATAGCAACCTTATGAACATAAATATTTCTTATGCAAAAAATATGCTCAGGAAAGTTTAAAACAGATAATCGTTCTATGAACTCTTCACAATGAGTGTGACACAGCAACAAATATGTTTCAGTAGAAATTTTTACAATATCACAATATTTAGAATACTTTGCTGATATCTTTGATTTTATATCATTAATGATCTCATAAAATTTCTGACTGCCATGTATAGCCTCTACAAACTCTAATCCATAGATACAAAGCATACCAACTGCTGAATAGGTTTTATTATTAGTTTCAATGACAGATTTGTTGATATAGAAACAACTTCCTTGTTCATAGGAAACAAGATTAAGTAACCGTTCCATCCGCTCTTTGTATTTGTCACTAATGTTATTAATGATTTTTTTGAGCTCAATAATCTCACTACTGTCATTTTGCACGATTTCGATTTTATCATTTCGGTATACTGAGCTCGCTAATTTTTTCAGATGCTCAATTAGTTTACCAGAGTCGTTTCTAACCTTTTTTGTTATCTTTTCAAAAAGGTACCATAATAAACAGAAACAAACCAAACCACATACAAACATCAGTGTAAAATATTTATTTATGTTTGTGTCTTCTGCTTTTTGATAATGAAAATAATGAAATTTGACATCAGGAAGCCTGGGGAGTGAAATAATATCGTCCGTATAATTACCGTTATTATTACTTATGTTATAACGTCCAGATGCATCTCTAACAATAAGATGTAACATTGATTGTTCATTACCTACCATAATCCTTTTATTCTGTTCCATAAATAAAATATCTGCATTTCCTCCTAATTTGTCCAGGAAATTGCTAAAATATCTTTCATCAAGATCTAAATGAATTAACTTCAGAGCAAATGAATCTTTTTCTGCTTCGGCTGGTCGTAATGAAAACGAAAAACATTTTTTCCCGGCAATGCCATAGCAGTTATACCATGGTGACCATTTTGAATAAGTCCCTGTTGGTAATTTATTCCAGGGACGGGATTCAGGATCAAAGTAGTTATCGTTAATTTCACCATCAGGGCTAGTAAAAGCATGACCTGGCTCTGATTGCCCCAAAAATTTAACATCACCATTATCAGTTCGAATAAAGCTAAGATACTTTCCATTATTTAGCATTATTCCGACTAAATTAACAGAATCTATCTTTTTCATCCGATGAAGAACTGCGCGTTTTATTTCATTTTCATCGTGTAACAGATAAATGGCATCTTTTAAAGCATCCGCCTCTTTTTCAACTTTAGAAAAAAAGTTATTCAAATTATTATTGATAAGTATAAGATTAATGCGTGAAGAGTTTTCTGCTATTTTTTTATGAAAATCAATGGCTGTAATAAATGATAAAATAATATAGACAGTGACAGCGAATATAAGCGCAGTGTTAAATCTTGAGTTTAATTTTTCTGTGATGCTATACATACTGGTGTTCTGACTAAAATGTTATCAATAATTTCGATATTACATTATATAAAGTTCGGTATATGAAATGGTATTAATACTCCTCTTTATGATTTTCTGAATTAAATGATCTCCATTCTGTAAATATATCATAATGAGAAGATTGATTTTCTCTTAATTTACCAAAGTTATTATCATGCTTATTACTTTAACCAGAATGACATTATCATATATAGCGTTTATACTTTTGCATCTTCCACCCACGCTACCGCCTTTCGTTAATTTATCAACGAAATAATTTAGATATGAAAAAATCAATATATGACGCCTAAGCTATCACATTATGCATAGTTGCGACATTCACCTCTTTAATTATCCCAAAGAGGTATTAATGTGAATTCTCTATCATCCATTTTGCTGATTTATCTTTTTTCAGTCATGAGCAATCCGACTCTCTTAGCCAAAATAAATTAATAACCTTAAAATGAGGTTTAATCAGAAAGTAGTAGCCACAGCTTGACTATTAAGACTATAAATTAGCCATAACGATGGACAGATAAATATGTTAATGAATACATGTTCAATAAAACAATAAGGCACAACGCCAGGCCACCATTTTATTTTAAAAATAAAAGGCTGTGAACTATGCCAGGTATAATCTGATTCTATCGAGAGAGAATTTTTGTAAGTTACAAATACTGCAAAAGACACATTACACAAAATTTTTAACCACACAAACACCTTGTGTTCTGTATAACAGAACAATAGCTGTGGTCATTTTCAGCAAGTTTAACTAAAATTATCAAGAATTTTTTTGATGTATATCAAAAACAATAGTCTTCGCGCATCCGTTACTGCTTAACATTTACCCATAAAGTTCATATTTTCACCACACATAATCGTTCACTTCAGAACTTAAAATAATAACTTGCAAAATAACCAATAATTAAAACTATCACTGCATCTAAAAATAAAGATTAAGATAACTAAAATTCGTATTATCACGGCATCGTTTATCGCCACCCGTCTCTTAAGAAAAATTTAACTTTGCTATTATCAGTCCTCTCCGAATTTCTCTTCTATTTACTGCGATAACCCCGGCGAACCGGGGCATGATGACTATTTCTTATTCGCTTTACGCGCAAGTAACGGGAATATCAGCCCCAGTCCAACCAGGACAAATGGCGTCGCAATATTCAGCGCCAACTGAAAAGTCCACTCTGCGGTGAAGGCTTCCATTTTCGGGAAAATCCCTGTCAGGCAGGCAAAAGCGGTAAAGGTAAAACACCAGATCCCGACAGTCATCGCCAGCGGCCTGTTACGAATAAAGACATACTCTGGTTTATATTTCTGCGCCAGGCGAACGACTGCAATAAATGCAACAAATACCC
>ERZ1034992.1073-NODE-1073-length-13131-cov-223.548639_pt1 | contig 13131 bp, 9 predicted proteins | sample MGYA00520695_ERZ1034992 | MGnify/ENA primary metagenome ERZ1034992 (study PRJEB33766, sample SAMN09781778) | gut metagenome | biome: gut microbiome | host: Homo sapiens | place: Madagascar | study: EMG produced TPA metagenomics assembly of the PRJNA485056 data...
AGGGCATGTGTTCGTTGGCAGGTTTTACGCAAATCGTGAATGAAGCACGCATACCAGCGTGCGCTCTCCATCAAGACAAATAAACATTTGCCGCTGTTGGTCCTCGCAGGCCATTTACGCGGCAAAATTCCACGCGTAATCCTGGTATAAGCACTTCTGCGTCGCGGGGAGTGAATGCGGAAATATGGACCTGGACTTCTTTACGACCGTCGGAGGGGATAATGAATCCTTTGCCGCTTTTGCGATCAAAGGTTTTGACAATTCCTGTCATTTTACGGGACAAACAAATTCCTTACTGAAAATACTGCGCTGCACTATACGGGGTTAATAAAATAAAGCCAGCGATATTTAAGACCGCCGGACGGCTAAAATAAAATTTGCTTAATCTCAATTATCATGCGTTAATAGCTGCGTCGGTTTGAAAGACAGACAGCATACAAAGTAGTTTACTAAAGCAGTTCTCATTATCAGGCATTATCCCCTTCTTTTGAGTCTCTCTCCTGAACACTAAGTAGTTTCTGTATTAAAGCCCTGTTTGCCGAAAGGCCCAAAATGAAGGAAGTAAAATATGTCTAATAAAATGACTGGTTTAGTAAAATGGTTTAACGCAGATAAAGGTTTTGGCTTTATCACTCCTGATGATGGCAGCAAAGACGTTTTCGTCCATTTCACCGCCATCCAGAGCAATGAATTCCGCACGCTGAACGAAAATCAGAAAGTTGAATTTTCTATTGAGCAGGGGCAACGTGGTCCCGCGGCAGCGAACGTTGTTACGCTCTAAGGTTGCCGTTATTACTCAACATCTCCATTTCCGCTGTCCATGTTGTCATGGTTCACAGTACCGCACATCGGCATTCGATGTGACGGAGCGAAATCCTTTAGGGGCAAAGTGTATTTTTTGTAAATCGACGATGATCACCTTTGATAACGTCGCGCTGCAAATACGCACTGAGCATGCGCCGCTGGATTTCACAAAATAATATCAGGCTCCCTCGTGGAGCCTTTTTTATATCTGCCTTATTTTTCTTCAACGTTGTATGTATAGTAAGCGATAACCTGTTGATTATTGAATCTTTCGGGGAGATGGCTTATAACATTTCTTACCTGACCAGGGTACCGGGAACCAACACCTTACTGGCGTGTTGCTGTCATTTAAGACCAGAAGAGGTTAACAGTGAATATTGAAGAGTTAAAAAAACAAGCCGAAACGGAAATCGCTGACTTTATCGCGCAAAAAATCGCCGAACTGAACAAGAATACAGGGAAAGAAGTCTCTGAAATTCGCTTCACCGCACGAGAAAAAATGACCGGGCTTGAAAGTTATGGTGTCAAAATCAAAATAATGTGATTTTGTGAACATCACCCCGTGCGAGGTGATGTTCCGCTTGTTGCTAATTTAGTGACCAATCATTGGCGCTTGCGGAATTAAGCGTCGGTACAATTCCTGCGGCACCGGGCTTTGCCATACTCCCGCATACATTGCGTAACCAATCACCGCAAACATAATCCCCAGAACCAGTAGCGTCATTAACCAGCCAGACAACGCAAAGGCTTTTTTATTTGCCGCAGGTTTTTGCAGTGAAAAGGTCAATGTTGAGGCTACCGGACATGACTCTACGCAAGTCATACAGCCGGTACATTCCACTGTTCGTACCTGAATTAATTTATCTACCGGGATCCGTGATGGGCAATTTTTTGCGCATTTGCCACAGTCGATACAACTTTCGGCATTGCGACGAATCTTAAACGGCGATAATAGCGAAACCACGCCCATCAGCGCGCCATATGGGCAAAGATAACGACACCAGGCATGGCGAATAAACAGGCTGGCAATCAGCAAAACGGTCACGCTGATTAATGTCGCGGTCCCCATATGACGAAAGAAATCGAGCATTTTAACGTCCATCACCACGCTGTAGGGCGACAACATAAAATAGTGAATCGCCTGAGCGGGCATCAATAACGCGATATAGAGAAAAAAACTCAACAGCAAATACTTTACACCGCGCAGAGGAATATCCAGCCAGCGGGGAAGGACACATTGCCGACCAAACAGTTTGTTACCGAGATCGCCGATTAATTCAGAAAGCGTACCAACCGGGCATAACCATGAGCAAAAGGCCTTTTTGAGTAATAGACTGATGACGATAAAAGCGACCAATAACAGCATCGCGGCGGCGTGGACGGACGGTAACTGACCTGTTGCAAGGCTATATTTCAGATTCATCAGACCGGCAATCGGTAGCCAGCCTTCGATACCTCCCGGTCTGGCGACAAATGTCGTACTACCTGCCGTTTCGTAATAGCGCACCCAATACCAGAACGTGATGGCAATATAAATATTCATTGCCAACAGTAATAATTGCGTCGCTTTACGCCAGGTCGTGGCATTGCGCCAGTCATTCCACGGTAATTTGCCGCCCGTCGTGCCTGGCCGCCGCTGCCAGCGGGTTCTTCTTTTCTCTGTCATGATTTTGCCAGTCCGTTAAGTTGCATACCAAATGCCACTATTCTAGTTGTTCTTAACTGGCTGATATTGATTCAAATCGCGTTCAGGTCTTTCTTATTCAACCATGCTTCCAGAGCGGCAACACTGCGTGTAATTTCTTCATGTGGAAGGGGGGCAGATAATGGCTGCTGCTCCAGTTGTGCGCAAAGCTGGCTGGCGCTACGCATTCCCAGACTTGAGCAACTGCTTTTTAGCTGATGTGCGGCACGCTTTATTTTTTCGCTGTTCTGGCTGGCGCGGGCAATGTCGATTTCATCGAGAAGCGGCAGGGCATGTTGTTTAAATAATATCAGCCATTCGTGGATCTTCTCCGTCCCCATCAACTGAGCATCTTCATTGAGTTGCGATACATCCAGCGGTTGATCGTTATTGACTTGCAGTTGGAGATAGTGCGCCAGTAACTGACCGAGCACTTCACGCGGAACCGGTTTAGGGATAATCCCGCGAAATAATGAACTGGTACGCTGGCGCAACGTTTCGTCGATGACATGAGCGCTAAAGCCAATCAAAACCAGCGACGGATATTGCTGTGCCAGTTGCCGGGCAAGCGTAATGCCGTCGATATCCGGCAGATCAAAATCCACCAGTGCGGCAGCAAACGGTTCGCTATTTTGCAACGTCTCTATCGCGTGCGCGGCATTTCCTACCGCAACGACCTGCGCCCCACTGCTGTTCAACATCTCAACGGTAATCCGCTGGGTTAGCGGGTTATCTTCAATTAACAGCAAACGTAAACCGTCCAGACGCACCGCCTGATTGACTGTTTTTGGCACGGGTGCAGTGGCAACACGTAACGGCAAACGTAAACAAAAACAGCTTCCAGCCTCCAGCGTGCTGATGGCGTTCAGTTCGCCACCCATCGCCTGGGCCAGACGGCTACTGATAGTCAGCCCCAGCCCGGTGCCGCCGCGTTTGCCGCTTACCTGCACAAATGGCTGGAAGATTTCTGCCAGTTTCGCGGGATCAATACCGCAGCCGCTGTCTTCCACTTCGACCAGCCATTGCTCGCCATCAGTGCGGCTACGTAAAACGATCTGCCCTTCGTCAGTAAAACGCAGGGCGTTGCTCAACAGGTTGGTTATAACCTGACGAATACGTCGCGGATCGCCCATTAACGCGCTCGGGACATCGTCGGCAATTTTAGTTGCCAGGCAAATCGGGCGACCTTTCACCCGTCCGCTCATTAATTGCAGGGTACTTTCCAGCAGCGGGCGCGGTTCAAAGGGTTCATCGCTGACCGAAACATTCTTGCCACCTGCTTCGATAGCCGAATAATCGAGAATATCGTTGAGGATGGTCAGCAACGATTCGCCAGAGTCGGTAATTGCCCGCAAATCATCACGCTGGGCACAAAGTGCGGGGTTATCTGCCAGTAGCTGTGCGGTGCCGAGAATACCGTACAGCGGTGTGCGGATCTCATGGCTCATCGCCGCCAGAAACGCCGATTTTGCCTGGCTGGCTTTTTCTGCTTCCGCCCGTGCCTGTCGGTGTTCTATCACCAGTTCCTGCAATTCAGCTGTACGCGCTTTGACCTGCGCCGCCAGCTGTTCACGGTGGCGATTCAGTGCATGAACACTGCTGCGAAACGCATCCATCAGCCGCCCGATGGTGTCCAGCTCCCGCACGCCAGCGGTTTCCGGGAAAGGGGAGTTGATATCACCGTCCAGCAGCCGTTGCAGCGCCTGCGTTTGTTCGGCAAGTGGACGCGTGACTGAGCGATAAACCACGCGCCAGAGGATCAGAATCAGTGCGCAAAGTGAAACCATCCCCAGCAATAACAGGCTGTATTGCCCGCGTGCACTGGCTTTTTCCAGATGCGCCAGTCCGTGCTGATTACGCAGCTCAATGGTGTCGACCAGCTGACTGACTTCGCTACTAAACTGCGCGAACTGGGCGATGTTATTTTGGGCGAGAGTTTGCAGGCGATTGCTGATTTCACTGTCCTGCTGATACAGCGCCAGCAAATCGCTATATTGGCTAACGGTAGTTAACGTTGTTGCGACCTGAGCACGAACTCCCGGATCTTCAATGCGTATTTGCCGACGTTGCAGAATTTTCACCGCATTATTGAGCTGGTGTTCCAGCGTTGCTGCATTTTTCTGGATCTGCTCCAGCCCAAGATTCATCACCATTTGCTGCACCCGCAGGGCGCTAAGGCGCAGTTCATTCATCTGGTTAACATACTCAAGATCGATATCAATCAGCCGATCGAGTGCACTTTCTGCGGCCTGACGCTGATGTTGTTCGATCAAATCGTAAATCCCGGCCTGGGTCGCTCCGGCGGAAGTTGCCGCATTATTCGCCTGACCTTGCGCCAGGCGTGCGATTTCATCGGCGGCGGCGACTATCTGCTGACTGAGTCGCTGTTGTTGCTGGCGCAGTTGCAAACGCTGCCCCACCAGTTCCCCTTGCTGACGTAACGAACGGGAGATCTCCTGCTCCTGTTGTTCAATAGCGGTGGTATCAAAACCTTGTTCCCGTAACGCTTGCAGCAACGCATTAATCTTCAGGCTTTGTGCGGTGAGCATTCGCCCCTGCGCCTGCCACATCTTTTCGTTATCGGCACTGGTCAGGTTCTGCGCGGCGAAAAGTTCCCAGGCGCTGGCTTCGCTCAACTGGCGCGCCATATTCATGGTAGGAATCAATGCCTGAGTGTTGTCTTTTTCCACCTGGCTGATAAAGCGCAGGTTGTACCATCCCACCAGGGTACTGGTCAGGGTTAACAGCGCCATCAGGGCAAAGCCCATCCAGAGTCTTCGGGTCAGGGTTAAATTCACGGTCGGTGCACTTAAGGTGAAAAAGGTTGAGTCGCAAAGCGGAATGCATCTAGCATAAAGCCTTATTATTGATGAGGCTATCATGCGCGTACTGCTATTGTTACTTCTTTCCCTTTTCATGTTATCGGCATTTTCGGCTGATAACCTGTTGCGCTGGCATGATGCGCAGCATTACACGGTGCAAGCCTCTACGCCGCTTAAAGCCAAACGCGCATGGAAACTGTGCGCGCTTTATCCCAGCCTGAAAGATTCATACTGGTTATCGTTGAACTATGGTATGCAGGAGGCTGCTCGCCGCTACGGTGTGGATTTAAAAGTGCTGGAGGCAGGCGGCTACAGCCAGTTGGCTACGCAGCAAGCACAAATCGACCAGTGTAAACAGTGGGGCGCAGAGGCCATTTTGCTCGGTAGTAGCACGACGTCATTTCCCGACCTGCAAAAGCAGGTAGCAAGTCTGCCGGTGATCGAACTGGTAAATGCTATTGATGCTCCCCAGGTGAAAAGCCGCGTTGGTGTGCCCTGGTTTCAGATGGGCTATCAACCAGGGCGATATCTGGTGCAATGGGCGCACGGTAAACCACTGAACGTGCTGTTGATGCCCGGCCCCGATAACGCCGGGGGCAGTAAGGAGATGGTAGAGGGTTTTCGCGCAGCCATTGCCGGAAGTCCGGTACGTATTGTTGATATTGCGCTCGGTGATAACGATATTGAAATCCAGCGTAACCTGTTGCAGGAGATGCTGGAGCGCCATCCAGAAATCGACGTCGTTGCCGGAACGGCCATTGCGGCAGAGGCGGCAATGGGGGAAGGGCGTAACCTGAAAACACCGCTTACCGTGGTGTCGTTTTATCTTTCACATCAGGTGTATCGCGGGCTGAAGCGGGGAAGAGTGATTATGGCTGCCAGCGATCAAATGGTCTGGCAGGGGGAACTGGCGGTTGAGCAGGCCATCAGGCAATTACAGGGGCAATCGGTGTCTGATAATGTCAGCCCACCGATTTTAGTTCTGACGCCGAAAAATGCCGACCGCGAACATATCCGCCGCTCGCTGTCACCGGGGGGATTTCGTCCGGTCTATTATTATCAGCACACATCAGCGGCTAAGAAATAACCTTCGCCATGTTGCGTCACCAGTAAATCCGCGCTGAGTTTATGGCGTAAACGACGAATTAACACATCGACGGTGCGCAGGTCAGGGTTTTCCACCCGACGCGCAGAAAGCATACGCAGCAGACGTTCACGGCTGAGAATTTCGCCCGGATTAGTCACAAATGCCACCAACATTTCATACTCTGCGCGGGTCAGTTTAATTGGCTCGCCATCTCTCTCCAGCGTATGGCGCGACACATTCAGGCAATAACCCGCAAAGCGATAGCAGTTGTCCTGAGTGAGCGGTTGCGCCTGTCGCGCGAGGTCGATTCGCCAGAGCATATTTTTCACCCGTACTACCAGTTCGCGCAGTTCCAGCGGTTTGGTGACGTAATCGTCTGCGCCCATTTCCAGCCCAACAATACGGTCAATCCGATCGCTGCGTCCCGTAACCAGAATAATCCCCACCGTTGAGCGTTCTCGCAGGGCGCGGGTTAACATCAGGCCATTTTCATCGGGTAAGTTGATATCCAGCAGAATTAAATCTACCGGCTGATTCTGCATAATTTCCCGTAGCCCGGCACCGCTCGCCGTAACGGAAACGGTATACCCCTCCTGAGTGAAGTAGGATTGTAATCGCGCCTGGGTAACCGGCTCATCTTCAACAATAACAATGTGATGTGGCATCAGAGGGTTTTACTCATTCTGTTCATATCTGTTCATATTCTGCCGTAAGCCGTTCATCCTGACCAGTGCCGCTGTTCATATTTACTCATTAAGATCGCTTCACTAAACCATAATTTTACAGGGGTTATTATGCGGAAACTCTGGAACGCGCTACGCCGACCCAGTGCTCGTTGGTCGGTACTGGCGCTGGTCGCTATTGGGATTGTGATTGGCATTGCGCTGATTGTATTGCCACACGTTGGGATCAAAGTCACCAGCACAACCGAATTTTGTGTCAGTTGCCACAGTATGCAACCGGTGTATGAAGAATATAAACAGTCGGTGCATTTCCAGAACGCCTCCGGCGTGCGAGCTGAATGCCATGACTGTCATATCCCGCCGGATATTCCAGGCATGGTGAAGCGCAAACTGGAAGCGAGCAACGATATCTACCAGACCTTTATTGCCCACTCTATTGATACACCTGAAAAATTCGAAGCCAAACGCGCGGAACTTGCCGAGCGTGAATGGGCGCGAATGAAAGAAAACAACTCGGCAACCTGCCGCTCCTGCCATAACTACGATGCGATGGATCATGCGAAGCAGCATCCTGAAGCGGCACGTCAGATGAAGGTGGCAGCGAAAGATAATCAATCCTGTATCGACTGTCATAAAGGTATTGCCCACCAGTTACCGGATATGAGTAGTGGCTTCCGTAAGCAGTTCGATGAGCTGCGCGCCAGTGCTAATGATAGTGGTGACACGCTGTACTCCATTGATATTAAGCCGATTTATGCGGCGAAAGGCGATAAAGAAGCGTCTGGTTCTCTGCTGCCTGCTTCGGAAGTGAAAGTCCTTAAACGTGACGGCGACTGGCTGCAAATTGAAATCACTGGCTGGACGGAAAGTGCAGGACGTCAGCGTGTACTCACCCAATTCCCAGGTAAACGCATCTTTGTTGCCTCGATTCGTGGTGATGTGCAGCAGCAGGTGAAAACGCTGGAGAAAACCACCGTTGCCGACACCAATACCGAGTGGAGCAAGTTGCAGGCTACTGCGTGGATGAAGAAAGGCGACATGGTGAACGATATCAAACCGATCTGGGCTTATGCGGATTCGCTGTACAACGGCACCTGTAACCAGTGCCATGGCGCACCGGAAATCTCCCACTTTGACGCTAACGGTTGGATCGGCACGCTCAACGGCATGATTGGCTTTACCAGCCTCGATAAACGTGAAGAACGCACCTTGTTGAAATATCTGCAAATGAATGCGTCTGACACCGCAGGTAAGGCTCACGGCGATAAGAAGGAAGAAAAATAATGAACAATAACGATCTCTTTCAGGCATCACGTCGGCGTTTTCTGGCACAACTCGGCGGCTTAACCGTCGCCGGGATGCTAGGGCCGTCATTGTTAACGCCGCGCCGTGCGACTGCGGCGCAAGCGGCGACTGAGGCTGTCATCTCGAAAGAGGGCATTCTTACCGGGTCGCACTGGGGGGCTATCCGCGCGACGGTGAAGGATGGTCGCTTTGTGGCAGCAAAACCGTTCGAACTGGATAAATATCCGTCGAAAATGATCGCCGGATTGCCGGATCACGTACACAACGCGGCGCGTATTCGTTATCCGATGGTACGCGTGGACTGGCTACGTAAGCGCCATCTGAGCAACACTTCCCAGCGCGGTGATAACCGTTTTGTGCGCGTGAGCTGGGATGAAGCCCTCGACATGTTCTATGAAGAACTGGAACGCGTACAGAAAACTCACGGGCCGAGTGCCTTGCTGACCGCCAGTGGTTGGCAATCGACGGGGATGTTCCATAACGCTTCGGGGATGCTGGCGAAAGCTATTGCCTTGCATGGTAATAGCGTTGGTACGGGCGGAGATTACTCTACCGGTGCTGCGCAGGTGATCCTGCCGCGCGTGGTTGGCTCAATGGAAGTGTATGAACAGCAAACCTCCTGGCCGCTGGTATTGCAGAACAGCAAAACCATTGTGCTGTGGGGCTCTGATTTGCTGAAAAACCAGCAAGCGAACTGGTGGTGCCCGGATCACGATGTTTATGAATATTACGAGCAGCTAAAAGCGAAAGTCGCCGCCGGTGAAATTGAGGTCATCAGCATCGATCCGGTTGTCACATCCACCCATGAGTATCTGGGGCGCGAGCATGTGAAGCACATTGCGGTTAACCCGCAAACTGACGTGCCGCTGCAACTGGCGCTGGCGTATACGCTGTACAGTGAAAACCTGTACGACAAAAACTTCCTCGCTAACTACTGTGTAGGTTTTGAGCAGTTCCTGCCATATCTGCTGGGTGAGAAAGACGGTCAGCCGAAAGATGCCGCATGGGCAGAAAAACTGACCGGCATTGATGCCGAAACCATTCGTGGGCTGGCACGGCAGATGGCGGCGAACAGAACGCAGATTATTGCTGGCTGGTGCGTACAGCGTATGCAGCACGGTGAACAGTGGGCGTGGATGATTGTCGTTCTGGCGGCGATGCTGGGGCAAATTGGCCTGCCAGGTGGTGGTTTTGGTTTTGGCTGGCACTATAACGGCGCAGGCACGCCGGGGCGTAAAGGCGTTATTCTGAGTGGTTTCTCCGGCTCTACGTCGACTCCGCCTGTTCACGACAACAGTGACTACAAAGGCTACAGCAGCACCATTCCGATTGCCCGTTTTATCGATGCGATCCTCGAACCGGGGAAAGTGATCAACTGGAACGGCAAATCGGTAAAACTGCCGCCGCTGAAAATGTGTATTTTTGCCGGAACTAACCCGTTCCATCGCCATCAGCAGATCAACCGCATTATTGAAGGCTGGCGCAAGCTGGAAACGGTTATCGCCATAGATAACCAGTGGACCTCAACCTGCCGCTTTGCCGATATCGTACTGCCTGCGACCACGCAGTTTGAGCGTAACGATCTCGACCAGTACGGTAACCACTCTAACCGTGGCATTATCGCCATGAAACAGGTCGTGCCGCCGCAGTTTGAGGCGCGCAACGACTTTGATATTTTCCGCGAGCTGTGCCGTCGCTTTAATCGCGAAGAAGCCTTTACCGAAGGGCTGGACGAAATGGGCTGGCTGAAACGCATCTGGCAGGAAGGTGTACAACAGGGCAAAGGACGCGGCGTTCATCTGCCAGCGTTTGATGACTTCTGGAATAACAAAGAGTATGTCGAGTTTGACCATCCGCAGATGTTTGTTCGCCACCAGGCATTCCGCGAAGATCCGGATCTCGAACCGCTGGGCACGCCGAGTGGCCTGATTGAGATCTACTCGAAAACCATCGCCGATATGAACTACGACGATTGTCAGGGGCATCCGATGTGGTTTGAGAAAATCGAACGCTCCCACGGCGGGCCCGGCTCGCAGAAGTATCCGTTGCATCTGCAATCTGTGCATCCGGATTTCCGACTTCACTCGCAGTTATGTGAATCAGAAACGTTGCGTCAGCAATATACGGTAGCGGGCAAAGAGCCAGTGTTCATTAACCCGCAGGATGCCAGCGCGCGCGGTATTCGTAACGGTGATGTGGTACGCGTCTTTAACGCTCGTGGCCAGGTGTTGGCTGGAGCAGTGGTTTCTGACCGCTATGCACCCGGCGTGGCACGAATTCATGAAGGGGCATGGTACGATCCAGATAAAGGCGGCGAGCCTGGTGCGCTGTGCAAATACGGTAACCCCAACGTGTTGACCATTGACATCGGTACTTCGCAGCTGGCGCAGGCGACCAGTGCGCACACTACGCTGGTGGAAATTGAGAAGTACAACGGAACAGTGGAGCAGGTAACGGCGTTTAACGGCCCCGTGGAGATGGTGGCGCAGTGTGAATATGTTCCCGCGTCGCAGGTGAAATCATGACCACGCTGACAGCACCACAGATTGCCTGTGTTTACGCCTGGCTGGCGCAGTTGTTCTCCCGTGAGCTGGACGATGAACAACTGACGCAAATCGCCAGTGCGCAGATGGCTGAATGGTTTTCGTTGCTGAAAAGCGAACCGCCGCTCACTGCGGCGGTGAGTGAGCTGGAAAACCGTATTGCCACTCTGACAGTACGTGACGATGCCCGTCTGGAACTGGCCGCTGACTTTTGCGGTCTGTTTCTGATGACCGACAAACAAGCGGCGCTGCCTTATGCATCGGCCTACAAACAGGACGAGCAAGAGATTAAACGCTTGTTAGTTGAGGCGGGGATGGAAACCAGCGGCAATTTCAACGAACCGGCAGATCATCTGGCGATCTATCTCGAATTGCTCAGCCATCTGCATTTTTCGCTGGGAGAGGGGACCGTTCCTGCGCGAAGAATCGACAGTTTGCGGCAAAAAACACTGACGGCACTGTGGGAATGGTTACCAGAGTTTGCTGCGCGTTGTCGTCAGTATGATAGCTTTGGTTTTTACGCGGCACTAAGCCAGTTATTGCTGGCGTTAGTGGAGTGCGACCACCAAAACAGATAACGTCGTTTGTGCGCCTGAAAAGACGCGTTTAGCGTCGCATCAGGCATTAGGGCGCAGTTGCCGGATGCGGCGTGAACGTCTTATCCGGCCCACAGGAACTGTAATCTTTGTGGACCGGTTAAGATGCGTCATCGCATCCGGCAAACACACATCACGGATGAGCTACAAACCGGGAAAGCCGCTGGCGCAGCAGGCGGTTTTCCTGCTTCAGGTGCGCAATATCATCCATTAACGTCAGCGCCACCGCGATCCCCGGCCAGTCCAGAGCCAGTTCATGACGCAGGCGTACCGCACGTTGCACCACAATGGCGGCATGGTCGTCAAATACCCAGGTTGTTTCCTGGATCTCACGCGGTTCAACCACCCCCAAACCGACAATTTCATTCAACTCCTCTTCAGAGATGCCGGTATGCAGGCAAAATTCGGTAATAGTAAAAGTCACTGTAACATTAGCCATTATGCTTTCCCCCAATCTTTACGTGGATCAAAAGACGACTGGGCGTCTGCCAGTTGCTGCCACAGCGCGGCAGTGTTTTCATCCGGTTTCGGCGGCATCACGATTTTCAGTACCGCATACAGATCGCCGGTCTGTTTTTTGCTCACCAGACCTTTGCCTTTAACGCGCAATCGTTGCCCGGCCTGGCTGCCAGGCGGGATAGTCAGCAAAATGCTTTCTTTCAGTGTTGGAACGGTGACTTTAGTACCCAGCGCCGCTTCCCACGGGCTAACCGGCACCACAATTTCCAGATCCTGGCCGACAATATCAAACAGCGGATGTGGCGCAATATGAATCACCAGCCACAAATCGCCATTTGGACCGCCGTTTTCGCCCGGCGTCCCCTGGCCTTTCAGGCGGATACGTTGACCATTGCCGACCCCTGCCGGGATCTTCACATTCAGCGTTTTCGGGATTTCCTGTTCGATCATGCCAAAGGCGTTATAAACCGGCAGGTTATAGCTGATGGTACGCTTATGCTCAGTAAGCGTTTCTTCGAGGAATACCGCCACTTCGATTTCAATATCGTGGCCGCGTGTGGCGGGGCGTTGACGGCTCTGGCGGGCATGCTGACCGAAAATTGACGAGAAGATATCGTCAAAATCTTCGGCGTTAAAACTCTGACCGTCTCCATGCTGGAACTGACGGCTAAATTGCGGATCGTTGCGATGTTGCCACATCTGATCATACTCAGCGCGACGTTGTTCATCACTCAACACTTCCCAGGCTTCAGCGACCTCTTTGAAGCGGGCTTCGGCATCCGGTTCTTTGCTGACATCAGGATGGTATTTGCGGGCTAGTCGACGATAGGCGGTCTTGATTGTCTTGAGATCGTCCGTCGGTTTCACGCCCATGATGGCGTAATAATCCTTTAATTCCATAGCGTTATCTCGCGTAAATCAACACAAATTGAAGGAACCCCTGTAAGGTAACTCCTATAAGTGTAGGGTAATCCTCAAAATTTCATATGCCAACACAGAATATGTTATTGAAATCATCGCGGAGAGGAGGTCGCATCAAAGTGGGGTGCTGAACATATTTTAAACAGGTGAAAAAGGGTGAGCGATTTTTGATAGTTGAACCAGGCACTTTAAGTTTAACTAGGGCGTCATTATTTATTAAATTTTAT
>ERZ1034992.1075-NODE-1075-length-13108-cov-12.047728_pt1 | contig 13108 bp, 17 predicted proteins | sample MGYA00520695_ERZ1034992 | MGnify/ENA primary metagenome ERZ1034992 (study PRJEB33766, sample SAMN09781778) | gut metagenome | biome: gut microbiome | host: Homo sapiens | place: Madagascar | study: EMG produced TPA metagenomics assembly of the PRJNA485056 data...
CCACGTGCCGATTTCCTTGGCGGCATCCGAAACCGCAAAATATGCCCCCACATCCTTGATTTTTGCAGTCTTAAGCCATGTTTTTGCGATCATCTTTACCGCCGTCCGATTGGCAGCATCAAAGACCAGCACACTGCCGGTGAAAGCGTCCGCCATCCCCCGCACCAGTTCCCGGACCTGCTGGGTCAGAAAGTAATAGAACACCCCGGAGGCAAAGAACGCCGCCCCGCGGGAGGCATCGATTTTGGTAAACCATGCGGTGTCTTTCAGGTCGCAGGGGATATTTTGTTCTCGATCCCCGGCGGGCAGTAGCTGCTGCCGCAAGGCAATCACATCCGGGAAGTCCAGATTATAGATCTTGCATCTACCGTTGTCGCAGGTTCTGCCGGTGTTGTCCAGCCCGCAGCCCAGATTGACCACCGCCGCATTGGGGTGGCCTTTCAGGTAATCCCGCACCTCGAAAGCAAGATCACTCTGCCGTGTGGCCACCTCCAGCGCACCAAAGCGCTGCATCAGGCTGCGGGAGTTTTTCTCTGCCTCTGAAAAGTCGTAGTCGATCTGGTCGAGCAGACGAACCGCTGTTTCATCCCTGTAAAGGTTCGGGTACAACTCCGTACACAGCTTCCGGGAATACAGCGGGAGGATCAGCGTCTCCTGCACGGTGTTTTTCTCAATTTTACATTTCATAGGTTTCTTCCTCAGCGAATAAAAACTGTCATAATTGTCGCCAGCATAGCCGCTATGACCGTCATGCCTATCGCCATGTGCAGGATGGATGCAAAAATACCCGTGCTTGATGCCCCTACTTCCGCGCCGTGACGCAGAGCCACTTTTTCTTTTTGTGTATCTGCACCTCGTGAAAACCCGCCTGCTCCAGACATGCCTTTAATTCAATGTCCTTGTAGATGGTCATGCCGCCGATGATCTGCGTCCACCTCTCGTCCTTGTCCGTATCGCCATTGCTCTCGTTGCAGATAAGAATTGTCCCGCCTGGCTTCAGCGTCCGCCAGACCTCACGGAAGCATCGGGGCAAATCAGGCCAAAAATAGACGGTCTCAAAGGCCGTGGCGGCATCGAAGTAGCTATCCTCAAACACCATATCCGCCACACTGCCTTGCAGAACGGCGCAACGCCCCTCCTGAATTGCAATTCGGTTGAGCTTTCTAGTCTTCTCCACGCTGACGGGCGAATAGTCGACGCCCTTGACGACGCCATGCGGGCATTTTTTCAGCAGCCGTTTTATGTTCGCCCCGCCGCCGCAGCCGCAATCCAGCACCTTGGCGTTTGGCGCAAGTCGTAGAAATCGAAGTCCCCATCGCGCCACAGGGCTGTGGCCCAGATTCATCATGGCAACCATAAGTTTTCCGCCGAGGCCCACGGGCTTGCGGGTGTTTTCAAAGAACGACATCTGGCCCCTCCGATTTTGTGCATTCCGCATAGGTCAACGGGAACGAGGCCTTCAGCACCGCGCTTTTCTGCACCGCCCAGCCGTTTTGACGCAGGAAACGCAGGTATTCCTCGCTTGTCCACCTGCTGTGGAGGGGGAATCCCGCCATACTCATGAAAAAGGCTTTTGCCTTGCCGGAAACCGAGTTCCCCGCGTGGGTGAAGGTTGGAGCGATGAGCAAGCCGTCGTCCTTCAGCACCCGCCTGATTTCTTGCAGGGCCTTTTCCGGATGCGGCACTATGTGAAGCGCGTTGGACGCGATCACCACTTCGAAGGACTTCTGCGCATAGGGCAGGCGGAACATATCTTGTACGGAAAAGTGCAGTTTTGCGGATTGATTGCCCCGTTTCGCTTCAAGGATCATCTTTGCAGAAGCGTCCGTAGCCTCGATGTGCGCCGCCGCATTCACGATGCTCTTTGCGATAAGCCCCGTGCCGGTGGCAACCTCCAGTACGGTTTTTGCTTCCACTACCGGCCGGATCAGCCCATACATCTTCTCATACGCCGCCCGGTCGTTTCGCATGAAACGGTCGTACCGACTGGCATTCTTGTCCCAGAAACCCTTGCGTTCATGCATGGCTGTCGCCCCCAAACAGTTAGAGCTATCTAACTATAACACACGAATCATGAAGTAAGATAAGGCTAACCTTATTTTCTTGGCTGAGACGCATCTCTTCGGTTTTCGCTTATAACGGCGCGAGTCAGATACTAGGCTGAAGCTGAAGAAGGAGCTTGGCGGACAGGTAGGTCGATACCGGTTCCCGGAACGGTGATCCAGCCAATTACACCAGGGCCCTAGTCATCGAGTGGGAATAGATAATTCCTTGGTTATGGGGGTATAAATTTGATTTCCTTTAGGATAAACCCCCATGATTATATGAATTGACCTGCTGACTCCAATGAAGATTGGAGGGTAACGGCAAGGGGTGACGGCCCAGCGAGTGTTATTTTGCGAGCTATACGCATTGAAAGCGGCCTTTCGTGGTATAAACTACTTGCCGGAAGCCGCGGCTTTCAGAGTACGGCTTACGTGTACGTTTAACCTCCGTGGGCGACGGGGTGCCGCAAGGCGTAGAATATCGCCCACCTGTAGGGGCCTGCAGCGATGCGGGCCCCGTCTCGTATGAAGGGGGCGAACCGATGAAGATCGTATCCATCTCCCAGGACTTCTTCGACCTCGTCGAGGGCGACCGCGAACTTATGCTTAAGCACAATCGTCCCTGCATCGTGGTGGTGAGGCTGCGTTTCCGCGGGAAGCGCAGGGACTTCGCCGTGCCGCTGCGTTCCAACATCGCCCCTAACGTGCCCAAAGATCAGTACTTTGCGTTGCCACCCCGCCCCACGACGCGCCCCGGCTGCCGCCACGGCATCCACTACATCAAGATGTTCCCCATAACCAAGGCCTACCAGCGCCGCTTCAGGACCGAGGGCTCGGCCTACTACGAGACGCTCCAGCGCATCATCGACGGCAACACCAAGCGCATTGTCTCCGAGTGCCAGGCATACCTCGACCGCTACGAGCGCGAGGGAAGGCCTCGCTTTGCCGTCGACATCGACCGCATCGTGGGGCTGCTGGAGGGCGAGAAGTAGGGCACCTCGGCTCAGTCTCGAGCCATACGGAGTCGCTCCGCATTTTTGAACGCCGCGTGTGCGTCCCAAATACTTGAGAAACAAGCTGTGAAGTGTGGTGGCGCGCCCGTGGCCGTGCATAGCCGTCACCATCAGCGTCTACGCGGCGTCGGCTTCAAGTGGAACTGACGCCGCTGCTGTATATGGTTTGCCTTGCTGCAAATGGCGATCAATGTCCGCGATGCTTCTGTTTGCGCTTCAGTTTTCTCTGCTCGTAGCGCGCATCAGCCTCTTCCGCGCGGCGTCGGCTTCTTGCATGAGCTGATTCCTGCTTCATCGCTTCTTTCTGTGCCGCGAGCGCCTGCTGCGCCTTGGTGCTCATCGCCGGCTGCTTGAGGGTTTTCGCCGCCTCGCGAGCGCGTCGCTTGGGGTTCTTTGCGGGCTTGCTTGCCTCAGCCGGTTTGTCATCGAAGAGCGAGAGCTTCTCCCATTTGCCGACAACGAATTGCAGAATCTCCTCATCGGACGGCTCCGCGCCGAAGACGATGCGGGCGACGCCGTACCTTCCGTCCTCGACGTGCTCCGCCAGCCCGACCCAGAATTGGCCGTCGTGATATACGGTCAGGGTGGATGACACGCTGATCTGCATGGCTGGTTCCTCCTTTATGTAGATGACCATGCAGAGAAGGGACAACCAAGGAGGCAGGTTACTGATGCGGACTCCCGCACGCCCACGACTACCCGACGGGGACTGTGTTTTCATCTCTGGTGTCCGCATTGTAGCACGCGCGGACGCGCTCCGACATTGCTGCCGACATGGCGCGACCGGGATTCGCTCCTTATCGGTTTCGAAACTTAAAAAAAATTCGAGTTTCGAAACCGAGAGGGAGCGGATGACGGCATGGGTGGACCGCGCTACGTACATGGAGCGGCTCTGGGCGCTTGAGGGCGCCCAGAGCCGCCTCTTCATCGACGAGGTGCAGCTGCGCGAGGGCTTCGAGATGGCAAGTAACAGCATTCGCGCACGTGGCGGGTGGATATCTGGCTCACGGTGAACTGGCGCCAGGTGCGCGACGGCTGGCGCGCCGACGCGCCCGCGAACGGCATTCCGGCCGCGCGGAGGTCCCAGGCGTGCCGGAAGAGCTGGCGAGGCTGCTCGCGGAAGAGAAGGAAGAGGGCGCCGAGGACGGCGCCCGCAAGGTCAAGGAAGATCGGGCTGACGTCGATGAAGAGGCATGGTAGGTTTTCCAAGGCGGCACTAAAGGTCACGCTGAGCTTTTCGTCTGACTGATCCACGCCGTGTTCAAGTGGGCGATGTGAGAAGAGGCGGGCAATTGCCCGCCTCTTCTTCTTGGTTTCTAATCTTCCTGATCATCGATGAGCCAGCAGTCGGTTCCGTCCGTGAGCAGCGTCCTGGCTGTTCGGGATGCCGCTGCGATACGTTCGATCTCGCCTTTTCGATCTTCGGCTTCGGACCTCAGTTTCGACTCTCCCGAGCGTAGGCTCGTGCGCATCTCGACCTTAGCCTCGAGGAGCTGCTCCTTTGCGGCGGCTCTAGGCGTCTGGGAGACCAGCCTCTTGAGGGCGTTCCCCTGGGTGCCGCGAGGAAGCGCGATGGGCGCCCCCTTCATGCCCCCGATCTTCATCTCCATGAGCGCGGCGAGGACCTGCCTCTTTTTCAGGAAGCCCTGAGATTTGTCGAGGATCCGCTGCTCTTCGATGAGGGCGCTGCGGTCGTCCATGCTGCCGTCGTAGTACATGCGCGTCATGGCGAGCGCCGACAAGGCCTGGAGGCACATGCCGAACTGGGCCTCGTAGGATTGGATCTCTTTAAGCAGCGGTTCGAGGTCCTTCTCGCGCTCGGCGGCGCTCCTGACCCCGTCTTCGACGCCGGCGAGCTGCTCGGTAATCCAATCGATTACCTGGCCGACGTCGTTGTACCTGCCCTCGATCTCGTTTCTTGCCGCCTGGCGCGCCTCGGCGGGCTTTTGGAGGTAATCGTCGTGTAAGGCTGCGTAGGTTCTGGCGATATCCAGGGCGTTTTTGACCTTCGCCTTCTGATCGCCGGCGATCATGGAGGCGATCGATTCCAGCTTGGCGTCGATGCGCTGGAGGCTGTCGCTGATTTCGGACATGTACGCCTGACCGACAACCATCGCCGCCGCGGCAAGCCCGACGCTGGCGATCTGCGCGGGGCTGACCCCGGTGGCTTTGAGAGAGACGTCGCCGCTCAGACGACCCTTTGGGTCTCGGACGAGGGCTCTCACCGCTTCCGGATTCTTTTTCGAGGCGACGAGGTCCTTGAGGCTGTAGCCTTCGGGAACCTCGACTTTGTAGAGTTGCTTTCCCTCGACGAGGTCTATGACGTCCGAGGCGAGACCGAGAAAGGCGTCCGTCCGCTCTCCGATGCCGGCGTTGTTCTCTTTGCTCGCATTGGTATTCGCGATGACCTTGATACTGTCGAGGTCATCGATCGCAACAACTTCGACGCTAATCGGCGCAAGTTCTTTATCGCTCATGCTCTTAGTGCCTATCTCGCCTCATCGGAGCGTGCCAGGACGTCCCATTTGTTGTACGAGTTCTCGGCCTGAAGATCCCTGACGAGGGCCTCATAGCGGCTCTCGAGGTCTTTCTCCTCACACGGAAAGAGCAGGATCATCATGGGTCTTTTGAACTTGAAGTCGGCGTAGACGTCGACGTTGCCGAAACCGCAAAGCTGGGTGTATATGCTGAAGCCCATGGATTTGCCGCAACCGACATAGACGTCCTCGTAGGCGGAAGGGTCTTTCTCGCGGGTCGACTTCATCGTGGCGATGGTGTAGCAGCCGGCGATTGCCATGTACCCATCGCTGAGATCAGCTACGCTGGTGACGCTGTTCTCGAAGTTCTCGAAGAACTCCTTGGCGGAGATTGGCGGAAGCGAGCTTGCCACGGCCTTCTTGCGGGCTGCCTCGAGTGACTTTTGCTGCTCCCTCTTGTCTTTGATTGCCTGGCCTTTTGAAAGGAAGGAATCCCTTGCTTCTCCCAGACTGTCTGCTGCCTGCTTTCCCCTCTGTTGCCCCCAATCGATTAGAGCGGGCCCGTATTTGTCCAAGGCGGGTTCAAAGAAAGGCAGGACGTCCTTGCCGATGTCGATGGCCCTTTTGACGTCTTGCAGCTTTATCTTTCCCAATTGCGCACCTCTGTTCATGGACAACCGGGAGCTCGTGGAGCAGCTTCCGGTGGTGTCTATTTCATCAAGTGCGTTAATTATCTCACCATATGCAATACCCCTTGCCGAGATATGGCGGTAAGGGGTCGAAGGGTCCTATTCGATTGCGGTTTCGAATTGCCGCTTCTAGTCCCGGTCGTCGTCGCCTGCTGCGCAGCCGGCGACGACGACCGGGACTGAGCACGGCGCAAACAACAAGCAACAACCAAATACAACGTTCAATCCCCTCGCAACGCGGCGACATCCATGCTTGTTGGAGCCTGTGAGACGCCAACACCCTCTGTCTGGTATGCGCCCATCGCATGCAGTGGGATAATTGCAAAATGAAGAGTATCCCATGTGAGAATTGCATCCCCTATATGGAATGCAACTCTCTAAACCAGGAGGATAAGATGGACGACGGAAGCCTGGAGCAGATTAGGTCGAAGACAAAGGCGACCATTCAAAGTTGGAGCGAAACCTGCGGACTAGCCCCGGAGGGCGTTACCGACAAGTTTGATGCCGCCATGCTCAACTGGATGAACGATCTGACGGATTCACTGGATATCTGGATAGCCAAAAGCCTTGATATGACGGACGGCGAGCTGATTCTTGCCTGGACCAATCTGGGCGCCTTGGTTGAATGCTGGCTACGCTTTTTCTACTGCGCCTACTACGAGGACTACATGAAGAGCCCGAAGCTTGGAAAGAAAGGCAAACCGCTTGAGCCCGACGACAAGGCGATGACCTTCGATTACCTAATCCAATACAGCAAGGGGATACTCTGGGACAGCCTCCAGGATCCGCTATATCTTTGGGTACATCAAATCCAACACTACCGAAACGCGATTCATGCATTCAGCTATAGGGAGATTGGACATCCAAACGATTTTATCTTGAACATCGGGCAATACTCGCTCTTCGTAGACGAAGTTATCGACAGATTGCCGCCCATTAAAGAATACAGGCAGGATTTGCTGTCCGACTGCTATTAGCCAATTTGGCGAAATGGCTCTATTTGGCATTCCCGTATTCTGCACTGCGAGGAATTGGCGCGAGGTTGTCTATGTCCTCACGCACTAGGCGTTAAGTCGCTTTTCGTTAGAGCGGCCGGGTCGGACGTCTCCGATCACGTCGATTTGATCGATTCTGAGTTCGGGAACATTTGCGATGAGGTGGAGGAATGCGGGCTCGTCGAGGTCGGTAAGATTGCTCGAGGCTTGTGCCATCTGAGCACTTCCGCCTACTGCGTCGCCCGAGAAGCCCGCCTTGAGGAGCGCAGGGCAGTCCATTATTTGTACTCGCGTGAACTTGCCGCAAGTCCGCGGTTGCAGCCAGTGACGCACAAGCATGATAAAGCCCTTTAAGGCGGCGCTTAAGGTCGAAACAAAGACACCTGCTACGATTCACTTCGCAAAACAAGTGCCAAAGGGTGAAATCAGCCGTTTTAGCATCCATTTCATGTGGCTCCGAGCCTCAAAACAAATCCATTTTGTCCCCGGGACAAAATGAAACTGTGGGCACGCGGTTTCGAAATAGTTCGCATATTTGTTCCAAGTTTTGTCCCAAACGCCCACGTGAAGATATGCAGCGGGATTCGGTGACAAAATGGCCAAGCCCAACCACCCAACTGGAGTTGACTGGAATGGCATGGTGGTAAAGGGCATGGTGGTAAACGAGCGTGAAAGAGTTGGAATAGAACAGGTGTTCGATTCTATGGTATAATGCCTGCCAGCGGGGCACGGTTTCTTCCGAAGCCGCGCCCCGCTGCTCTATTTGAACCGATATCGGCGGAAGCCCAAGCTCAGGGGGGGTGGTTGCGATGGCATACGATTTCAAGAAGGAGTTTAGAGAGCTCTACAGGCCGTCGGGCAAACCGGGTATCCTGATCGTTCCGCCCATGAGCTACGTCGCCGCGCGGGGCAAGGGCGATTCCAATGCCGAAGGCTGCGAGTACCAGAGCACGTTGTCGCTGCTCTACGGCATCGAATATACCATCAAGATGTCGAAGAAGGCCCGCGAAAAAGCGAAGGCTATTTCGACTTAGTTGTTCCGCCTCTCGAGGGCTTCTGGTGGCAAGACCGCGCCGATGGCGAGATCGATTATGCGTGGATGGACGACTTCAACTTTATCTCGTGCATCCGCCTGCCCGATTTCGTCACTCGCGAGGACTTCGACTGGGCCGTTTCGGAGGCTGCTGCTAAAAAGAAGCTGGATTTCTCGGCGGTCGAGCTGCTGAGGGTCGACGAGGGCCTTTTCGTTCAGTGCGTGCATACCGGGCCTTACGACGGCGAGCCGGCGACCGTAGACGCCATGCGCGCATTCGCGGCGGAACAGGTCTACGCCCCCGACTTCTCCGAGGCCCGCCTACATCACGATATTTACCTCTCCGACCCGCGCAAGTGCGCGTCGAGAAGCTCAAGACCGTGATCCGTTATCCCATCAAGTTGATTTGGCCAAACGGACGACGCCGCGCGGTCTAGGCTCCCGCAATTGCGGGCTGGAAGGCACATCGCCTTATCGGCTTCATTGTTTTTTCAGGGGTGCGCACATAAAGACTTATGCCTCATCGTCCCTTTCGCCTACCAGTCCGACGGCGGAACCCGGTCATCGCGATGGGCTTCGCCCCAAAGGCAGAGCTCGTCAAGCACCGGCATGAGCGACAAGCCGCGCTCGGTCAAGCTGTACTCCACCTTCGGCGGTACCTGGGGGTACTCAACGCGCTTGACAAGACCATCGGCGACCAGGCCCCTCAGCGCAGAGGTGAGTGACTTGTAAGTGGCGGGCGCAAGCTTGCGCTTCAGCTCGTTGTAGCGCGTCGTGCCGTCCAGGTACAGGCAGAACAGAACTGGCAGCTTGTACTTGCCCTCTATCAGGGAGAACGCGTACGCAAAACCAGTGTTCTCGATGCCGTTGCGCGCGAACACAACCCCCTCTTTCGCCCCTGCCATGGACCCTTCCTTTACGCTCTACTTTAGTAATGTACCTATCTTGAAGGTGCGTACTCGCATCTTCGACCGGTATCAAGCATACTACTTCACAATTCGAGAGAAAGGTGGAGCCACCATGAAGCACCAGGTGAAAATGACGGTAATCGACAAGAAGCTGTTCCCCGAGTTGCAGGAGCGCTACTGCGCGGACAAGCAGGCGGGAGCGTGCCCCTGCTACAACGTGGGCGACGAGTTCCTGTTCGAGCGCGACGGCGACAAGGACCATTTCTGGCAAGGCGGCCTCGGCACACTGACGAGAACCGATGCCGACCCCGACACCGTTGCCGGTGGCCCAAGGCGCCCTCACTGCTCCGAGGCGTGGGATGCCGTCTCGCGCTACATCTACACGGGACTGCAGGGCGGATCGATTATGCGGGGATGGATGGAGCGGGAGAATGAGATGATCTGCTGCTGCAACGATGGCACGCGCCCGGTAATCTTCAAGCTCGAACGCATCGACATCCCCGAAGGGGACGAATAGCGTGATAGCCGCCGTTCTTTCCGCTACTCGGACAGTTTGCGAAATTGCAGGAATGACCGCCTTCGGACCTTTTGGTTCGGAGGCTTTCTTTTTGCACTCCTACCCCGAACAAGACTCCTCGCCGAAGCCCCTTGAGCATCGGGCGCCACTATCGAGCGTGCGCGTTCTCGTAGGCCTCTTTAATCTCTGCCGGCAAACCGTCTGGAATCAGCGCCTTCAGCTCAGCCTCGTTGTCGCCTTGGTTTAGCTGCTCGTAGTACCAGCATTTGAACTTCAGCATGTCCAGCGCGCGGTTCATGTTCGCGATCTCCGACTCCATGTGGGCCCTGCGGTCTTCGAACATGGCCTTGCGCTGGGGGTATGTAGATGGGCCTTCCGCGCACCATTCCATGAACAGCCGGATGTCCTTGATCTCCATCCCCGCCTTCTTTAGGCATTCGATAACTCGAAGCGCCTCAAGTTCTGTGTTGCCGAATTGGCGAATGCCGGACGTCCGCTCCAATCCCGGGAACAATCCCTGCTTGTCGTAATATCGCAGCGTTGAAGTTGGCAAACCGAACATCTCCGACACCTGGCCGATTGTGTACATGGCTCCTCCGAATTAATCCCAAGTTCATTCCTTGACCTAAAGTCAGGTTTAGGTATTACCTTCATTCTCGTCAATATAAATCGGGGGCGCAAGGGGTGTTCCGTAATCGCCGAGCATCCCGATCTGGAGCAGGCGCGACAAATGGGCATGGGAATCTAGCCGGACTGCTTGGCAGCGCGGAAGCAGATTTGTGCCTAATACCATCGACAGGAGGAAATAAATCATGGCAATTAAACAGACGGCGGGCAGAGATGCTCTAGGGGAGTTCGCTCCCAAATTCGCACAGCTCAACGACGACGTGCTGTTCGGCGAGGTGTGGAGCCGAGAGAGTGAGCTCTCCCTGCGCGACCGCAGCGTGGTGACAGTGGTTGCCCTGATGTCGCAGGGACTGACGGACTCTTCGTTCAAATATCACCTGACGTCCGCAAAGAACAACGGCGTGACTAAGGCGGAGATAGCGGAGATCCTTACGCACGCGGCGTTTTACGCAGGCTGGCCCAAGGCATGGGCGGCCTTCCGCATGGCGAAGGAGGTCTGGGCGGACGACGATGCCGCCGACGCAAAGGCTCAGCACCAAAACGAGATGGTTTTCCCTGTCGGTGCCCCCAACGACGCCTTCGCGAAGTTCTTTATCGGTCAAAGCTACCTCGCGCCCCTTTCCACCGAGCAGGTTGGCGTCTACAACGTGACGTTTGAGCCTGGCTGCCGCAACAACTGGCATATCCATCACGCCAAAAGCGGTGGCGGGCAGATCCTCGTCTGCGTGGCTGGTCGAGGGTTTTACCAGGAGTGGGGCAAGCCGGCACAGGAGCTGCGTCCCGGCGACGTGGTCAACATCGCCCCGGGGGTGAAGCACTGGCACGGCGCTGCGCCCGACAGCTGGTTCTCGCATCTGGCGCTGGAGGTTCCGGGCGAGGAGACCTCCAACGAGTGGCTGGAGCCTGTGGGTGATGAGGAATATCTCAAAGCGACTAACAAAGAGGCTTAAGCCTCGCCGCGCTACCCGTCGCGTTGCTGTGCCGCCGAGAGCAGGGCGCCCAAGTCGGCCCGGATCGCCTCCGCCTTGCTTCCGAGCTGCAACGGAGCCGAGCCGCTCGAGATGTTGACGCTCAACAGGTGCGCATCCGGCAGCTTTGCGGTCATGCTCCAGAACGGGAGCGTGATGATGCCGGGGGTCATCTCGCCCACGCCGAGCTCCAGCAACAGCACGCGGTGATCGCTGTGCTCGCGCACAAAGTGCTCGTATCGTCCGAGGCTCTCGCGCCAGGCCGCACCCTGCAGAAACGTGTCGTCGCGCACCCACGGCACAAGCTGCCAGCCGCAGTGCGGGCATCGGGGGATATCCTCGCTGCGGATCTCGAACCCCGACATGCCGGCGAGCATGCGCTCGACGTAGGGCTTCGCGTCGAAGAGCTCGTCGCAGCATGGCTGCTTGCACTGAAGGTGCGCGGCGCTTCCCTGGTAGTTGCAGATTCTCTCGGCGGGAAACGTCTTCTCGACCTGGGTGTCCACGTTGGTGCTCAGGATAAAGTAGTCCTTGTGGCCGACGAGAGAGCGCAGGTCGAGGTAGGGCTGTGAGGCCGGCTCGCTCAGCATGAAATGGATGTATCGCGCGTAGTAGGCCCATTGCTGCTCGAGGCTGGGGTAGAGGTGGTAGAAGCCGTCGAAAAGGCTCTTAAAGCCAAATGCCCGCCGCCAGTCATCCATTCCGGCACGTGTCATGCCCGCACGGTTGTAATGGTTGAACCCGGCGGCGCTCGACATGCCCGAGCCGATGCCGACGATGATGGCGTCGGCATCGTCGATAAGGCTTCGAAGCCTATGCGCCTCCCTTTCTAGAGGCGGCATCGGGCAACCTCCTCGAAAGCCGGGGCCATATCGCCGTCAACGAGAATCGTCTCGCACGAAGCGTCGGGCGCCATGGCCTGGCTGTAGTTGAACACGATATAGGTGGCGTGCTCGCAGGCGTTCGCGATCTGAGCGAGCATGCGCTTTATGACGCCGTTGCGCAGTCCCACGCCAAGCTCGAGGATGGCAACCCTGCCGTTGCGATGGGCTCGCACAAGGCGCGCAAGCTCTTCGAGCTGGGCCGCGGCGATGGCGTCTGGATGAGTGAGACGCAGCTCGTCGATCGACGTGCGCGTGCTCCCCTCCGTCTCGAGCACGCGGTTCTCGTCGAACCCTGCGCGCGCAAAATGTCCGTCGATATTGCAGGTAATCACGAAAGAGTCCACATGCTCCGTAAGACGCCGCAGCGTGTTCATGAGCGGGCTGGGCTCATATTCGAGATACTCCTTTTGATGGAAGCGCTCAGCCCATCGGCGTCGCACGTTTGCATCTGGGGAGGCGAGCCCCTGCAGTATGCAGCCGATGCCGTCGGCCTGGGCGAGGTCTCCGTATGTCTCCCAAAAATGATAGTCAGCGCGAAAGAGGTTGAGCCCCTCCGCCATGTCGAGCCCGTTGCTGGCGCCGATGACGATCAGATCCGCCTCGGCAAGCGCCCGGTCGATGCGAGCTGCTTTCGCTGTTTCCACGCGCTACCTTCCCAACGTCTTGTGCACGTCGGCGAGCACGTCGGCGATGTCGGCGCGGATCGCCATGCCTCGGTCCTCGATCGCGCGGGGGAGAAACTGCGTCTGATTGTTTACGGCGATGTAGCTCGCTTGCGGCAACTGCGCCGTGAGGGCCCAGAACGGCTCCTGGATAAATGCAGGCGTGATGCGGCCCACGCCCAGCTCAAGGAAAAGAATCTTCTGATGCGCGTGCGCGTCGAGCCAGTCGGAGACCTTGCGGTACTGCTCCTCGTAGAGCTCGCCCTGCAGGAAGTTGCCGTAGCCGCGAA
>ERZ1034992.1079-NODE-1079-length-13094-cov-6.193420_pt1 | contig 13094 bp, 6 predicted proteins | sample MGYA00520695_ERZ1034992 | MGnify/ENA primary metagenome ERZ1034992 (study PRJEB33766, sample SAMN09781778) | gut metagenome | biome: gut microbiome | host: Homo sapiens | place: Madagascar | study: EMG produced TPA metagenomics assembly of the PRJNA485056 data...
AGACGACCTCGGAAGGCCACTCCGTGAGCAGAATGCGCCGTTTCACTCACGAGACAACCTCGGAAGACCCTTCCGTGAGCAGAACACGCCGTTCCACTCACGAGACAACCTCGGAAGACCTTTTCGTGAGCAAATCGCACTGTTTCGCTCACGAGACAACCTTGGCAGACTCTTTCGTAAGCAGAACGCACCGTCTCGCTCACGAGGCGACCTCGGAAGACCCTTCCGTGAGCAGAACGCGCCGTCTCACTCACGAGACAACCTCGGAAGACCCTTCCGTGAGCAGAATGCGCCGTCTCACTCACGAGACAACCTCGGAGCTGTCGTGCGCTACAGGAACTCTACGGGGACTCTACGGGCGCTCCTCGATGCCGCCGAGGTTCGACCAGAGCCAGTGGGACTCGTAATAGGACTTAGTGCCTTTAGGAACCGTCACCTTGACGGCTGAGCGGTCTGTGCCGTTAAAGAAAAAAGATGACATTTTTGTTGTTATCTCGTCAACATCCTCCTTGGTCTTCCGGTTCAGTTCAAGTACCAAAGGAGTTTTGCATGACACAAATGTGTAGATGTCTATGGATTTGACAGACTCAGGGATAACTATCTTATCAACATTTGTTCGATGAATAGAAGAGTACCCAATCTTCGTAGTGCCTTCCTTTATCACCACCGTACCGGTCTTCTTTTCAGGAATCCAACTCAGAATCTCTCTCTCTGTCCGACCCACGTGCATATACAAAGCCTTGTCATACAGATAGCAGTAGTTCTCTTGACCTTCCCTCGGCGCGGTTGTGATAATCTCAAGTTTAGAACAAGCTTCAAACACCGGATTTGAATCATCAATATTTTCTAACGTGGAAGGTAAAATAACACGTTCAAGATTCCCGCTATAATAGAAAGCATAGGCTCCGATCTTATATATCCCCTCCGAGATAGTGACTTTCCTTAGGTCATCGCACCCTTCAAAGGCCCTATTCCCGACCCCTTTGACGGTATAGGTAATCCCGTCATACTCAACCGTACCGGGAACCACGACATCTCCCGAATACTTGCCTCCGCCCGGGTTACCGGTCACCTCGACGAAATCCATAGAGTAACCTTTGGCGGTCTTGTAGAACAGGCCGCCAACCTCGAACCCGGAAGAGAATTCTTTCACGGTGACGGTGCAGCCTGACCTGAAGCCGCCGTCCTCGGTGACCGCGCTGACCTTGGCCACACCCGCCGAAACGGCTCTCACGTTGCCGTCGGAATCGACCGTGGCCACGGACGGGTTATCCGACTCCCACCTCACATTGCGGTTAGTGGCATTGGACGGGGCGACCGTGCAGGTAAGTTTGGTTGTGCCGTTCGCGCCGATCGTCACGGACCACGGCTTGACATCCACACCTGTCACCGGAACCACCTTGGCCTTCACCGTCACCTTGCAGGTCGCCGTCTTCCCGCCGTCCTCGGTCGTCACAGTGACCACAGCCTCGCCGGCCTTCACGGCAGTCACCTTGCCGGCGCCGTCGACCGTGGCGATCTCCGTCTTGTCCGAACTCCACGTCACCTTCCGGTTGTCAGCGTTGTCGGGCTTCACCGTGGCCGTAAGCGTCTCCGTCTCGCCCTCGGTCAATGTCAGCTCGGTCTTGTCCAGAGTGACCTCCGTCACGCCTACCGCCTTGGCCTTCACCGTCACCCTGCAGGTCGCCGTCTTCCCGCCGTCCTCGGTCGTGACCGTGACGGTCGCCTCGCCAGGCTTCACGGCAGTAACCTTGCCGGCGCCGCCGACCGTGGCGATCTCCGTCTTGTCCGAACTCCACGTCACCTTCCGGTTGTCCGCGTTGTCGGGCCTCACCGTGGCCGTAAGTGTCTCCGTCTCGCCCTCGGTCAGGGTCAGCTCGGCCCTGTCCAGAGTGACCTCCGTCACGTTTACCGCCTTGGCCTTCACCGTCACAGCGCAGGTGCCGGACTTGCCCTCCGCCGTCGCGGTGACGGTCGCGGTGCCGGGTCTGAGGCCATGGACGGTGCCGGCCTTGTCAACAGTGGCGACGCTCCGGTCGGACGACGACCACGCCACGGCCCTGTCGGACGCGGCTTCGGGAGAGACACTGGCGGACAGCACCGCAGATTCGCCCTCTATGATCTCTATCCGGGACGGGGTGACGGCCACGGATGAGACTCCGGCCGTCTCCTCCCTCTTACCGCAGGAGGTGATGAGAAGGATGGCGGCGGCAGCCGTCAGCAGCGCGCGCCGTGTGTGTAAAAACGCTCATATCGATTGATGTTTTGGTTATAGTCTCGTGAGTCCTATGAGTTCAGCGATGCTTTGGTAAATAACTTGGCGACCATCGGTCACACTTTCGGTCTGTATCCCGCTCCTGCCTTGCGTCACCGGCACGGGACGTGACTCCGTGTGGCAGGCTTCAGGACAAAAATAATAAAAATTTCCAAATATCAAACGAATATGCCGGATATAATGGCCGCACGACCATGCAACCGGCCACCTGAACCCATCCAACGACAGGAGCAGGGGACGGCGCCGAGCTCTCCGGGAACGATGACGCCTGACTGTCCCGCACCCGAAGGTGACGCGCGGCACAGTCAGGCGACTCTTCCGCGCCTTCCCGTTGCCCAAGGGCGCAGGGCAGAATGAAGTATGGATGAAGGAAACCCTTCGGCAACGAAAACCACACTTATCGTTGCCCAAGAGTGCAGCACGGCGCGCTTGGGCAACGCTTTCGTGCTTTATCGTCGCCCGAGGGTGCAGCACGGCGCGCTTGAGCGACACTTTCGTACATCTTCGTCGCCCGAGGGTGCAGCACGGCTCTCTTGGGCAACACTTTCGTACATCTTCATCGCCCGAGGGTGCAGCACGGCACGCTTGGGCGACACTTTCGTACTTTTTCGTCGCTCGAGGGTGCAGCGCGGCACGCTTGAGCGACACTTTCGTACATCTTCGTCGCCCAAGGGTGCAGCACGGCACGCTTGAGCGACACCTCCGCGCGTTTCCGCCGCCCGAAGGTACTGAGCAAAAGACGTAAGGTTGAATCTGACAAAAAAAAAGAAGAAGTCTCCCCAAAAAAACGAGGGAGACTTCGGTCGGGTGCCCAAAGCCGGGCTCGAACCGGCACGTCTTTAAAGGACATTGGATTTTGAGTCCAACGCGTCTACCAATTCCGCCATTCGGGCATATTCAGGCAGTAGACTTTCCTTTGGAAACTTCGCACTTCCGCTGCACTTCCGCTTCAAAGGATTGCAAAGTTATTGAATTTCCTCCGATATTCCAAAACATTCAACAAAAAGCTTATGCGAAAAAACGCGTAATCCCTCTTGTCCGGCAAAAAGCACTTATACCGGATAAGTAACCTTCAAACAATAAGCCGCATCATATTAAGGAATCTTTTCGGTCTATTTCTCTTTTTTCATCAGTCATGTGCCACCGGCACACTCCTTCTTCGAAAAAGATCTATCCTCGAAAATCTTCTCTTAGAAACAGTTTTGAATTGTTTGTTTGAAGGTTAAGAGCAAGCTCTCCCCCCCCCAGACTGTCTGAAAAGTCTCGACGAGAGCAGAAAAGTCCGTGCCCCACTACAGGGGCGACAACAAATTTTCAATCCTCGGAGGTGGTAATTATACTTTTAAGACAGTCTCCCCCTGCTGCCCACCTCGGCAACCCGGACAAGTTCGATTGCCCTCGGTTCGGGCTCTGGGTTGAGAGTGAAAAACTTCAGGTTCGACCGCTGGGTTGAGAGTGAAAAGCTTCAGGTTCGACCGCTTCTTCCAAGGAAGATAGCGAGCGGTGCCGTCTGACTGAAGAAGCGGGAATAAAATGAAGATTTTTTCACCTCAAAGAACATTTCAAACAATTCAAAACAGCTTCTTAATCTGAAGTAACTTATTATTTTCATGTTCCTAAACACCGCTGTCGATGCATCTTATCCGGTGGAAAGCCGTTTGGCCGGACAAACGTAACCGTTGATGTGACTTGTCCGGCGATATGCTTGTTTGCCGGACATTTTACGGTTCAGAAGGAACGGCCTTCCTGATCAGATAGGCAAAAGGTGCCTGCGCTCTGATTCACTGCGCATCATTTTTTCTGAAAAATCGATTCGGCTTATGAGGAAAACTGATTATATTTGTACGGTTTAAGCCGACAGCCACCACAAGAGTTGTGGTTTCAGGCACGGGATCCGCGACCGTCCGACTTGCGGAAACGACATAGAGCTTTTGGTCCGGAAACGGGCTGGCGAAACATATCATATTTTACGAAATTATTAAGCTCAACAAAATGAAGCACTTTTCTTTACCAAAGGACGGTGGATTGATTGAGGAGAACCTGCCTAAGAGCATTCTCCATTCCTACGAGAAGATCACCACCGAGATTTCCGATGACGCGAACATCGGAAGTGACAAGGTGGCAGACATCATCGTCAAAGCCATCAAAGACCACGAAAGGGCGGCTCTTCCGCGTCCTTTCAAACTCGGTTTGACCACAGGAACCACACCTGTGTCCCTCTACAGCAACCTGACAGAGCAGTTCAAGGAAGGCAAGGTCTCCTTCGCCAATGTCGAGGTGTTCTCCATTGACGAATATTACCCATGCGGCAGCGACTCCGCCCAGAGCCGCAACCACAGGCTCCACGCCGAATTCCTTGACAATGTGGATGTCAAAAAGGAGAACGTGCATATTCCTGACGGAACAGTCTCAAAGGAAGAGGTATCCGACTATTGCGCCGAGTTTGACAAGATCGCCAGAGGTCTCGACCTGCTTGTGATCGGTGTCGGCGAAGGCGGCCAGATCGGTTTCAACGAGGCCGGCTCGTCAGAGAAGAGCCGCACACGCACCGTTCCGCTCTCATACCAGTCCAGAAAGAGACAGGCCCGCAATTTCAACGGCGACATTTCCGTCACCCCTAAGACCGCCATCACGATGGGCATCGGCACGATGATGAGCGCCCGCAGGATCATCCTTATGGCCTGGGGCGAGGACAAGGCGGCTGTGGTAAAGAAAGTCGTGGAGGGCGACATCGATCCGGCCTGCCCTGCCACCTGGCTTCAGGAACACGACAACATCACATTCTACACTGACGAGATGTCAGCCTCTATGCTGACCAGACTCGTCGCACCTTGGATGGTCGGTCCTTGCCAGTGGACACCGAACCTGATCCGCAAGGCCGTCGTTTGGCTCTGCCAGAAGGTTCATAAGCCAATCCTCAAGCTGAAGCAGCAGGACTATTTCGAGAACTCCCTCGGAGAGCTCATCGAACTCTACGGGCCGTTCGACAAGATCAACATAGACGTTTTCAATGACTTCCAGCACACCATCACCGGATGGCCGGGCGGAAAGCCTGACGCTGACGACACCACAAGGCCTGTCAAGTCAACTCCGTTCCCTAAGAAGGTCCTGATTTTCTCCCCTCACCCGGACGATGACGTGATCTCCATGGGAGGCACATTCATCCGTCTCGTGCATCAGGGACACGACGTGCACGTGGCCTACGAGACCTCCGGTGACCTGGCAGTGCACGATGACGTTGTGCTTCAGCATATGGACGCCGCCTACCAGCTTGGATTCGGAGACAAGTTCGACGAGGTAAAGAAAATCATCGACTCAAAGAAGCCTGGTGAGCCTGAGCCTAAGGAGCTTCTCGCCATCAAGGCGGCCATCCGCCGCAGCGAGGCCAGAGGAGCGGACAGAAGCTTCGGCCTCAACGACAACACCAATGTCCACTTCCTCAACCTGCCGTTCTACGAGTCGGGCGGAGTGACGAAACTGCCTCGCACACAGAAAGACCTTGACATTATCAAGGAGCTGATCGTCAGGATCCACCCTGACCAGATCTACATGGCAGGTGACCTCGCCGACCCTCACGGAACGCACAGGGTCTGCACCGAGGCCGCCCTTGAGGCCATCGAACAGCTCAAGGAGGAAGGCAACGACTGGCTGAACGACACCACCATCTGGCTCTACAGAGGCGCCTGGATGGAGTGGGAGCTCTGGAGAGTGGACATGGCAGTTCCGATCAGCCCGGACGAGTTGATCGAGAAGCGCCACGCGATCTTCCGCCACCTTTCCCAGAAGGACATCGTGCCGTTCCCTGGCGATGACCCGAGGGAGTTCTGGCAGAGGGCCGAGGAGCGCACGCAGAACACCGCAAGGTTATATGACGAACTCGGAATGGCCGAATATCAAGCCATCGAAGTTTTCCTAAGATTGAAATAACATATTAAAAGAATATCATCATGAAAGTAATCATCAGAGACACAAAGAAGGAAGGCTCTATCTGGGCCGCCCATCACATTGCCGCCGCCATCAAGGCAAAGGCTGAGAAGACCGACAAGCCATTCGTACTCGGACTGCCTACCGGCTCCACTCCTCTGGATGTCTATGCCGAGCTCGTCAGAATGTACGAGGCCGGAGAGATCTCCTTCAAGAATGTCATCACATTCAACATGGATGAATATGTAGGGCTTCCTGAGAGCCATCCGGAGAGCTACCACAGCTTCATGCACAAGAATCTGTTCGACAAGGTGGACGTTCCGGCCGGCAACATCCACATCCTCAACGGCAACGCTCCTGATCTCGCCAAAGAGTGCGAGGATTACGAGAAGGCCATCGTGGCTGCCGGAGGAATCGACCTGTTCCTCGGCGGAGTCGGCGAGGACGGACACCTCGCGTTCAACGAGCCGTTCTCTTCCCTCAACTCCAGGACAAGGGTCATGACCCTCACCCAGGACACTCTCGAGGTAAACTCCCGTTTCTTCGACAACGATGTGAACAAGGTTCCTAAACAGGCCATGTCAGTCGGTGTCGCCACAGTGTGTGGTGCCAAGGAGGTTCTCGTCCTCGCTTTCGGCGGCAAGAAGGCCAAGGCTGTCAAGGACGCCATCGAGGGACCTGTAAGCCACTATGTCACCCTCTCTGCCCTTCAGCTGCACGAGAATGGTGTCGTTGTGCTTGACGAGCCGGCCGCCGGTGAGCTCAAGGTCAACTCTTACCGCTATTTCAAGGCCGTTGAGGCTGCCGAGAACAAATAGTGCGTGGAGACTAACAACTTGTAAATCAGAATAATAAACATTATCCTCCCGCCATATCCGACGGGAGAATATTCATTAAAAGCCAATCAATCAGCATGTTATCCTCCACAATCATCGCGGCGCTCCTGGCCATTGGCAGCGCTTTGGGAAGCAATGGGTATGGCAATACGATAGACAGTCGCTTCGACAAGCTCAGCGACCGGACAGACAAGTACACCTTATATCAAGTCATAAGCCAACCGGACGCAGTCCCTGCCGAAGCGACCGATAACCTGGTACCAAGCCAACCGGACGCTGAGCCTGTCGAAGCGTCCTTATCTTCCAGCGAAAGTCCGGCACAGGAATATTCAGTAAAGGAACGGTGCGAGCGTTACACAATGAAAAATCAAGGACTTGAGCGGGAATATTACCTCTACCGTCCGGAAGGATTGAAGGCCGGGGCTCCTCTCGTGATAGTCCTGCACGGCTACGGCGGCTCGGCCCTCAAGGGAAAGAAAGCGATGATGGATGTCGCCGACAAGAACGGATTCGCTGTCTGCTACCCTCAGGGTATAAAGGATCCGAAAGGTAAACCGGGCTGGAATGTCCGCTACCCTTCACAGGAAGGAATGAAGACCGATGATGTCAAGTTCCTCATCGCCCTTTCCAAAGAACTCCAGAAGAGATTCGATCTCAGTCCAAAGAATACATTCCTCACCGGAATGTCCAACGGCGGCGACATCATCTACCTGATCGCGATGCGCGCTCCGAAAGCCTTCAAGGCTATGGCCTCGATCGCCGGACTGCAGTTCAACTGGATGGAGACTGAATATTCCTACAAGCATCCGCTTCCTTTCATGGAGGTTCACGGCACACAGGACCACACTTCCGAATGGCTCGGCGACCCGGAGAACAAAGGTGGCTGGGGAGCGTATATCCCCGTTCCGGCGGCGGTCAGCAGAATCATCGCTGTTAACGGTTGTACCGAGGAATATGTCACCGAGCTTCCTCGCCGCGAGGGTCGTAACCAGGTCACCCTCTATCAGTTCAAGGCCGGCAGGCCGGCGGTGAAAGGCGGCAGACCCACCGAAGTCTGGCTCTATAAAGTCGAAGGCGGCGACCATTCCTGGTCCGACAAGGATATGGACACCTGCTCCGAAATCTGGCGTTTCTTCAGCCAGTGGATTGACTAAAATGGCTTAACTAAAAGCCACATCTCTGAGGCCACATCGCTCTGATGCCAGGCACAAATCCGCAATTCATTGAATGTCAGAAGGTGTAACATCACCTTTTGACATTCAATATTTTACAAAGCAGTGCCCTCCAAATCCGCCTGGCAGCATTTACAAATATATTCATTTACAATCAGTTGACAATTATACCCAAAATTTTGTGAATGTGGGGCAAAAAGGCTAACTTTGTGATATTCTTCACCGCTTGCGGTGAAAGCAAGTCCCTTCCCCGAGGGAAGGGATTTAGGGTAGGGGTAACGTAAAATGAAGTGGGTGGGCAATCACCTTCGAACGTGAGATAATATTTCGCAGCAAGTAATTGCCTACTTGCGAGAGTCGCGCTAAACAGAACTTGCAAAGATGTCCAATTACCGCATTTTCGTGGAGAAACACCCGGAGTTCCAGGTGGAGGCAAAGAGCCTCCTGGGGGAACTCAACGAGAACCTGCAGCTGGAGCTGAAAACGCTTCGGCTGCTTAATGTTTACGACTTGTTCGGATTCACGCCCGATCTTCTGGAGAAGAGCCGCTACAGCGTCTTCGGAGAGATTGTGACCGACTCTGTCACAGATTCGATCGATCTGGACGGAGCGAAGTACATCGCTGTCGAGTACCTGCCGGGCCAGTTCGACCAGAGGGCGGCCTCGGCTGTGGACTGCGTGCACCTGATCGACCCCACGGCGCGGATCAGCATAAAGAGTTCCAAACTTCTGATCGTGGACTCCGACGCCTCCGAGGAGACGCTTGAGAAGATCCGCCACTACTACATCAATCCGGTGGAATCCCGCGCGAAAGACCTGAGCAAACTGGCCGACACGGAACACGCGGCGGTCAAGCCGGTTCCCGTGCTGGAGGGATTCAGGAATATGAGCGGGAACGATCTGAAAGCATATTGCAAAAAGATGGGCCTTGCGATGAATGCCGACGACCTCGCCGAGGTTGTGAAATATTTCACCGAGGAAGGCAGGGATCCGAACGAGACCGAACTCAGGATTCTGGACACCTACTGGAGCGACCACTGCCGCCACACGACATTCACGACGGAATTGGAAAGCATCGACGTGGAGGATTCCTTCATCAAGGAGGACATTGACGGGACGATGGCCCTGTACCTGAGGATGCGCTCAGAGACAGGCCGCGAGAAGAAGGGACTGAACCTGATGGATATGGCCACAATCGGGGCGAAATACCTCAGGAAGAACGGTTTGCTGGATGACTTGGAGGTCAGCGAGGAGAACAATGCGTGCAGCATATTCATAGATGTGGATGTGGACGGGCAGACCGAGAGATGGCTGCTGATGTTCAAGAACGAGACCCACAACCACCCTACGGAGATCGAGCCGTTCGGCGGGGCCGCCACCTGCCTGGGCGGAGCCATCAGGGATCCGCTCTCAGGACGCTCCTACGTCTACCAGGCAATGCGTGTCACCGGTGCCGGCGACATCTACAAACCTGTCAGCGAGACACTTCCGGGCAAGCTCCCGCAGAAGGTCATCACCAGGAAGGCCGCCCAGGGATATTCCTCCTACGGCAATCAGATCGGTCTTGCGACAACCCACGTCCGTGAGATCTACCACGAGGGCTACACGGCCAAGAGAATGGAGGTCGGAGCGGTTGTCGGAGCGGTGAAGGCCGGGGACGTGAGAAGGGAAAGCCCTAAGGCCGGGGATGTCGTGCTGATGATCGGCGGACGTACCGGACGCGACGGAATCGGAGGAGCCACAGGTTCCTCAAAGGAACACACGGAGGAGTCCCTTGAGACTTGCGGAAGCGAGGTACAGAAGGGTAACGCTCCGGAGGAGAGAAAGTTGGAGAGGCTTTTCAGAAGGCCGGAAGCCACAAGGCTGATCAAGAAGTCCAACGACTTCGGGGCCGGCGGGGTGAGCGTCGCCATCGGTGAGCTTGCCGACGGTCTGGACATCTACCTTGACCGTGTTCCGGTCAAATACAGCGGAATGAACTCCACGGAACTGGCCATCAGCGAGTCCCAGGAAAGGATGGCAGTCGTAGTGGAAGCCAAGGACGAGGAGGAGTTCAAGGCTCTTTGCCACAGCGAGAACATCGAGGTGACACACGTGGCCGAGGTCACGGACACCGCCAGGATGAGGATGTTCTACGGCGACAAGGTCGTTGTGGATCTCACCAGAGCGTTCATCGACAGCGCCGGTGCGAAGCATTATTCAAAGGCCACTATCGGAGCGGTCGAGGACAGGGATCCGTTCTTCCGCGACGTTCCGGGCAAGAACCTGAAAGAGAGAATGTTCGCCAACCTGCAGGATCCGAACGTGACCTGCCAGAAAGGCCTTATAGAGATGTTCGACTCCACCATCGGCCGTTCCACCGTGCTGATGCCGTTCGGAGGAGAGCTTCAGGCCACAGAGACGCAGGTCTCCGTCCAGAAGCTTCCGGTGAAAGGCTACACCGACACCGCCAGCATGATGGCGTTCGGCTTCAACCCTGACCTCTGCGAATGGAGTCCGTACCACGGGGCGGCATATTCATTCATCGAGGCATGCAGCAAGGTCGTCGCCGCCGGCGGCCATTGGGAGACGATGAGATTCTCCTGCCAGGAGTATTTCGAGAGGATGACTGCCGACCCGAAGGTCTGGGGCAAGCCGACCGCGGCTCTGCTCGGGGCGCTGAAGATGCAGAAGGAACTTGGCCTCGCCTCCATCGGCGGAAAGGATTCGATGAGCGGATCGTTTGAGACTGAGAGCGGTACGATTCACGTGCCACCGACCCTCATCGCGTTCGGCATCACTCCGGTCAATGCCGGCAATGTGATCTCGCCGGAACTCAAGTGGGAGGGTGACAGGCTCTATCTGGTGAAGCATACGCCTCTCGCCAACAAGATGCCTGACACGGAGCAACTCAAGAGGAATTGGAATAATATTCAGGAAAAGATAGAGGACGGCACGATCGTGGCCGGTTGGGCGGTAGGATTCGGTGGAGTGGCAGAGGCGCTTTGCAAGATGAGCTTCGGCAACGCGTTCGGGTTCGACGTCAACCTTTCGGAGGACGAGCTGTTCAATCTAAGCTATGGTTCCATCGTGGTGGAGACCGACGGCAGCGCGCTTGATTTCGAGAACGCGGTCGAGATCGGCACCGTAACTTCCGGTGAGGACGGCAACGTCCGTGTGAACGGGATCAAACTTTCCATCTTCGAGATGATGGATTTCAACGCGTCGCTCTTCGAGAAGGTTTACCCCGCAGTCAGCAAGCCAGACTTCAAGAGGCTGCTGCCTAAGGGCATGGAGGGTGTGAAGCCGTTCAAGGCAAAGAAGGCAGATCTTGAATATAAGGGACCGAAGGTCGATAAGGTTATCGCCTACCTTCCGGTGTTCCCGGGCACAAACTGCGACTACGATTCGGCGAAAGCTTTCCGCAAGGCGGGAGCCGAGATCCGCACTTCCGTGTTCCGCAACCTTTCGGACAAGGATGTGTTCGAGTCAATCGCCGAGATGAAGAAGAACATCGAGGATTGTCAGATCCTGATGCTCAGCGGTGGCTTCTCGGCCGGTGACGAGCCGGACGGAAGCGGCAAATTCATCGCCAATGTACTGAACAACAAGGACATCGCGGAGGCGATCGAGGGACTGCTGTCCCGTGGTGGTCTGATTTTAGGAATATGCAATGGTTTCCAGGCACTTGTGAAGTCGGGTCTGCTGCCTTACGGTGAGCTCGGGAAGGTGACGAAGGACTCTCCTACCCTGTTCCGCAACGACATCAACAGGCACATCTCCCAGATGGTGACGACCCGTGTGGCATCCACGAACTCTCCTTGGCTGAGAGGGATGGCAATCGGTGATGAATATACTATCCCTGTAAGCCACGGCGAGGGCAAGTTTGTGGTCAGCGAGGAACTAGCGCGTGAGTTGTTCGCCAACGGGCAGGTGGCGTTCCAGTACGTTGATCCGCTGACGGACGAGCCTACGATGGAGTCGCCTTACAATCCGAACGGATCTTACTATGCGATCGAGGGCATCATCAGCCGCAACGGGCAGATACTCGGAAAGATGGGTCACAGCGAGAGGTACGAGAGGAACCTGTTGAAGAACATAGAGGCCGACCTCGAGCAACCACTGTTCGAGAACGCCGTCAGGTATTTTATCGGGTAATAAATGAAGAGGAATATAATTCACGATGGGGTGTCCATCAAGATCTTCGAGACGGATGACCCACAGAAAGTGATCATACATTTCACGGATGAGATCACGGCGTTCAACAAGATCAAGAAGGCGGTGATCAAGGACAAGGGGATCTACTGCAACGGGATTTCATGCGAGATCTCCAGACTGTTGCAGAAAGGTGGAGTGCCTACGCATTTCATCGAGCAGATCTCTGACACTGAGCAGCTTTGCTGGAAATCACAGGTGATCCCGATGGAGGTGATCGTCAGGAATGTGATCGCCGGCTCGATGGCCCAGAGGCTTGGGCTGGAGGAAGGTATCGTGCCTAAGGAGCCGGTCTACGACCTCTGCTACAAGTCGGACATCCTCTGTGACCCGATCATCAACGACTACCACGCCGTCGCCCTCGGCCTCGTGAGCAAGGAAGAACTTGAGCGGATATATTCATTGACAAAGCAGGTCAACAGCATCCTGACCCCGGTCTTCAAGGAGATCGGTATCACCCTGGTGGACTTCAAGATCGAGTTTGGCCACCTGTCGGACGGACGGCTCGTGATGAGCGATGACATCACTCCGGACAGCGCCCGCTTCTGGGACATCGCCACCGGCGAGAGACTCGACAAGGACCGTTTCCGCAGGGACAACGGCCACGTCGGCGAAGCCTACAGGACGGTCTACGAGCGTCTGACCGGCAAAAAGATTGACTGACAACTATTTATTATTTCTGAATATGAGACC
>ERZ1034992.1081-NODE-1081-length-13086-cov-4.034763_pt1 | contig 13086 bp, 11 predicted proteins | sample MGYA00520695_ERZ1034992 | MGnify/ENA primary metagenome ERZ1034992 (study PRJEB33766, sample SAMN09781778) | gut metagenome | biome: gut microbiome | host: Homo sapiens | place: Madagascar | study: EMG produced TPA metagenomics assembly of the PRJNA485056 data...
CTGAAAGGTTGACGGCAGAGATTCGGAGAATTTACAGAAAAAACGTTACGTAGCCACGCGATGAACCTGAAACTGCAGGATGAGGCGGCGTTCCAGTCGGAATACCAGAACGATCCGCTTCCGGAGGACTCCGAGGATGACGGGCTTCTCTCCGTGGACGAGATCGCGGGGAAAGTGAACGGGCTGGCGCACGAAAAAGTTCCGCTCACCTGCGATAAGCTCACCATGTTCATCGACGTGCAAAAAGCTCTGCTGTTCTACGTGGTGATTGCTTGGGATGATAATTTCACCGGAGCGGTGATCAACTACGGCGCGTGGCCGGACCAGCATTGGCGGCAGTTCTCGCTCGCGGACGCGAGTCCGACCATCCAGACCAAGTTCCCGAAGGCGGGCTTCGAAGGGGCGCTGTACGCCGCCCTGGACGCGCTGACAAAGGATTACCTCGGCCGGGAATGGGAGCGCGAGGACGGGGCGGTTCTCAAAATTGAGAAGGCACTCATCGACGCGAACTGGGGGCAGTCCACTGACATCATCTATCAGTTCTGCCGACAGAATGTTCACGCCGGGGTGCTGCTGCCATCGCACGGACGGTATGTCGGCGCGAGTTCCAAGCCCATGACGGAATACCGCAAGCAGCCAGGCGACCGGCTGGGACTGAACTGGATGATGCCCAACGTGGCGGGCAAACGGGCGATCCGGCACGTCATATACGATTCCAACTACTGGAAAAGTTTTATTCACGCCCGGCTCGCAGTCTCGCTCGGCGACAAGGGAAGCCTCTCGCTCTACGGCAGGATTCCCGGCATTCACCAGCTGTTCGCGGAACATCTGACCGCCGAATACCGGGTGAAGACTCAGGGGCGCGGGCGCTGGGTCGATGAATGGAAACTGAAGCCGGAACGCAGCGACAACCACTGGCTGGACTGCACTGCCGGGTGCGCGGTCTGCGCTACCATGCTGGGTGCGACGCTCCCGGAACTCGGTGCGGTCCGACCCGCGCCGCGGGCGAAAATCAAACTCTCCGACCGGGTGATCGAGACTTCATTGCAGGAGACGGCTCCCCATACCGGCAGGATTAAACTTTCCGAACTCAGAAAGGCGAAAAATGGATAACGAAACCATCAGACGGATCGCGGCGATTCTGGCCGCCGCGATTATGCGAAAAAAGTTGCAGAAATGAGCTCAGAATGAGTTGCTATCCCACTCGACGAGAGCTTATATATAGCACGAAATTCTGAGCAGGAGATTTTTATGGCGAAAGCGACTCAAATAAAAAACAATATCCGCGTGGAACTCGCCCGGCTTCAGGTGATGGAGCTGGACGAACTGCGGACCAAATGGCGCGAACTGTACGGCAAGGAGCCGCCCGACTGCGGGAAGGTATTCTTCCGCCGACAGCTCGCATTCCGAATTCAGGAACTGCAATACGGCGGCATCAGTGAATCTGTGCAGACAGCGCTGACCGAGATCGGCAATACGCCGAAGCCGCGCAAGAATGCCGGGGGAATCCTCCCCGGCACTCGCTTCGAACGGAACTGGAAGGGCAAGGTCTGTGTGGTCGTGGCGACCCCGGATGGCTTTGAATACAACGGACAAACATATAAATCCCTTTCCGGGGCGGCCTTCGCCATCACGGGGACGCAGTGGAACGGGAAGAAATTTTTCGGGGTGAAATAATGGAAGAAATAGTCAGATGTGCCTGCTATACAAGGAAATCGGTTGAAGACGCAACTTTGGACCGCGACTTCAACTCGCTGACTTCGCAGCGGGAGGCCTGCGAAAACTACATCGCCAGTCAGAAAAGCAAGGGCTGGGTCTGTCTGCCGGAGCATTATGACGACGGCGGGTACTCCGGCGGCAATATGAATCGCCCGGCGATGACCCGGCTGAAAGAGGACATCAAGGCCGGGAAAATCGACATGGTAATTTGTTTCAAGATCGACAGATTGAGCAGGTCAATTCTTGATTTCGCCGAGTTGCAGAAGTTCTTCGAGGAGAACAATGTACACTTTGTCAGCGTCACGCAGGACATCGACACTTCCACCAGTTCCGGACGGATGCTTTTGAATATCCTGATTACATTCGCGGTGTTCGAACGGGACCTGATTATCGACCGCGTAAAAACGGCCATAGAGGGCGGGAAAAAACGCGGAAAATTCTGCGGCGGCGTCCCGATGCTGGGCTACCGTTCCGATCCGTTTACCAAGAAACTTCTCATCGACGAGGAAGAAGCGAAAACGGTTCGGCTGATCTTCGAGAAATACATGGCGCTGGAGTCTATTCAGGCGACGGTCGCGGAGATCAACCGGCTGGGCCTGAAAACCCGCGAATGGGTGTCGGTCAGCACCGGCAAGAAGCATATGGCGAAACCGTGGAACACCTCCTCCATCCACCGGATTCTCACCAGCCCGATTTATGCCGGGTATGTATCGCATTACGATACCAACTATGAGGGCGAGCACGAGCCGATCATTCCCCGGCCGCAATGGGAGAAGGTTCAGCAGATGCTCACCGGAAACAGTCCGGTGAAGCGCGGACAGAAGCGCCAGCGGAACAGTCATCCGTTCTCCGGGCTGGTCCGGTGCGGACACTGCGGCTGCGCGCTGACCCCGACTTTCACGAGCAAGAGGGGAAAGAAATACTGCTACTACACCTGCTCGGCTCTCAACAAGAACGCGGCCCACGAATGCACGGTAAAACGGATTCCGGCCGGGGATTTGGAACAGACCGTGATCTCCCAGCTCGTCGGTCTGTTCCGGGCTCCGGCGATCCTGCTGGAAACCTTGAAAGCCGTCCGGCAGAAAGAGGAACTTCTGCTGCAGAACAGCGAGCGCGACTGCGAGATGCTGCAGGCGCACCTGACCGAGCTGAAACAGCGGGCGCTGAAAGAGGAAATCGACTACGACGAGGTCAAGAAGGCCGCGACCCTTCTGGCGGAGACGAAGCGTAAACGCTCACTTCTGCGCGAACCCACCACCGAGGACGAGATCATCGCCGCGCTGGGCGATGCGGCGGGGTTGTGGGAATTCATGTTTCCAGGAGCGCGGCAGGAACTGTTGCAGCTGGTCGTTGGAGACATTACGGTCTATCCCGACAAACTCAGCCTTACGCTGAAAATCGACGGACTGAAAGACCTGGCTTCGGAGATGGCGGCCAGCGGCTACTTCAACGAGCCCCACGGCGATGCAGCTCCGATTCCGGAAAGTCAGCAGGAGGTGCTGGACGATGGTTCCATTCGCCTCACCATGAAACTGGAATCAAAGCGAATCGACGGACATCGCCGGGTGGTGATCCCCGCTCCCGGTGCGGAACAGCTGAAACAGACATCGCTCCTCCGGGCGATCAACACCGCCCGACAGTGGATGGACATGCTGATCAACGGCGAGGCGAAAAACGTGACCGATCTGGCAAAGCGGCTCGGTTTGAAAAACGGCTACGTCACCCGCATCCTTTCCCTGAACAGCCTTGCCCCGGACATCGTCGAGGCGATCCTCGCCGGGATCGAACCCGATGGGCTGTCCATCGCAAAGCTCACCGAGCAGCCGATCCCGGAAGACTGGAACGAACAGCGGCGGCTTTACGGCTTCCCGGAACGGTGACCCCACCACGAACTCGCGGCAGGAGAAATCTTGCCGTCTTTTTTCGTTTCCGGGGCTCTGTGGCGCGAGTTCGCGGCAGGGCCGAGAAACAGGCCGGGGCGCGGAGAACGGGCCGTGTCGGGGCGATTTCGGGCGGTCCCGTGTAATCTGCTGCGGCGCAAGGGAAAAAAGTTGAATAAAAAACCATACAGAATGCATAATTTCCCTTGATTTTTTATGGTTTAAGATGTAAATTAAGGCGCTGTATTGGACTCTGCTTGTTTTGGAGATTTTCGTCTTTTTTTTGCCATTTTTCGGAACAAAGTGTAAGAAAATCGAAAAAGCAGGTAGTCAGAACATAGGACGGATGAGGAGAAAACGAAATGAGCGAATACGGGTTATTTGACTTTTTCTTTGACGACAGTCGGGAACGCCGTCATCAGGAATACTTGGAACGGCAGGCTCGTCGCGAACAGCGTCATCAGGAATACTTGGAACGGCAGGCTCGTCGCGAACGCCGTCATCAGGAATACTTGGAACGGCAGGCTCGTCGCGAGGCTAATCGGGCCGCGTATTTTGCTCGAATCTCCAGCAACGTGCAACGATTCCGTGAACAATATGGAAAAATATTAAACGAGATTCGTCAGCAGGGGTTGGATTCCTTCATTCAGGAAGACTTTCGTTCGATTTGTGAAAAGGTTCAGCAGTTGGATCAATTGCTCGCCCTTGAGGATGTGGAAGCTGCTCGAGATCTCTCATTCGAAATTGGCCAGTCTATTCATGGGTTAATTCCGCGAGCCCGCAGAGAGAGACAGCAGCAAGGTCTCAATGGAAGACGCGCGGGGACAGGACAGCAGGATTCTGAAATCAAGCGGCAGGCTCGACAGGATTTCATTGAACAAATGAGAAAGAACCTTGAACTGGATAAGGAAGATAATCCTGCTGCCGTCCAAGATGCAATCAATAAACTGGATGACCTGCGTGGCAGAACCGAATCAATGTCTGACACGGAATTGCAGGACGAATTGATGTCCGAAAGCGATAAAGTCGATGGCGCAATTGCTGATGAAACCGTTCGTCGTGAAGTAATCAAGGCTATTTATCTGACACTCAAAAAAACAGGTTTCATTGTCAGCGATCCCCAACTCACGGGAGATGTCGTTCTGCTTCGTGCAAGAAAACCTGCTGGACAGCAGGCTGAATTCAAGGTGGAATTGGACGGGTCTTTAGCTTTCAAATTTGATAATTATGAGGGCCAGAAGTGCAAGAAGGACATTGATGACGTTACTGCTTTACTCGAAGACTGCTATGGGGTTAAATTAAGTAATCGGAGGGTCCTTTGGTCCAACCCGGATCGCATTCAGAAAGGCAGTAAAGATAACCCTGCTGGCGGCGGTAAGGAACAGTCTTCGAATTAAAAGGCAAAGGATACAGTGCTATGGCAGATATTCAGCAAGCGTGGATTGAAACATTACGACGTGAATCCGGGATACGCCGTGCGATCATTCTTCATGGAGAGATCTTGGATGTTTATCCGTCTCCCAGGAATAATCAGGACTACGTGCCGATCCAGCCGATTGTCTGCACGACACTTCGCTCAAAAGGATTTTCCGATATTATCTTATGGGATACCTTCGAAGGCGTAAAGAATATAAAGCCCGAACGCTGGGAGGAACTGCAGAAGGGAATGATGTCCCCCAATGCAAAAGACAAGTCATCAGATCCCAAAGCAAAACCATATGATATGGGCGATGTCAGTTTGGATGATACGCAGCAGCCCGCACAAGGCGCTGTCCCACCCAACATTGACGATTTTTTGGCCGTTGTCCATTTTTATTTAACCCATCAAACACAATCCCGTATCGCCTTTATCCTCGACTGGTCTCAATACTTGTTCACATCCAACGCCTCCTTAAGTGAAGAGGATCGCAAAAGGCTTTTGATGCTTTCAAAATCCATCAACAATGCGCCCCTTTCCTTCAGAAGTAAGGAAGAAATGAGTTCTCCCGATAATTTGCTCATTTTAATTGCCTCAAAACTCGAATCGATCCCTTCCGTTTTTTACCAAGGCAGTGCATGCGTAAAGGATATTATCGTCACTGGCCCCGGCCGGTCAGAGCGAGAAGCCTTTTTGGACAGGGAACAGGCAAAGTGGAATTTGGCACAAAATCCGATGTTGAGCAAGTCAAAGTTTGCCGACTTCGTTGATGCTACCGATGGGTTCTCCATTCGAGACTTGATTCAGTTAGCGCGCCTGTCTCAGCAGACCCCGAAGGAACCGCTGACTCCAGAGAAGATAGTTAACCTTTACCGATATGGGGAACAGAAGAGTCCTTGGGAAGACTTGAACCGAGATAAGTTGCGGAATATTGCAGAAAAATTAAAGGAACGTGTCAAGGGGCAAGATTATGCGGTCGGCAAAGTCCGGCAGGCTATTATCCGAGCTTACTCGGGACTCGCAGGTGTCCAACACAGCAAGAAGCAGCGGATGCCCAAAGGGACGCTTTTCTTTGTCGGCCCTACCGGAGTGGGAAAAACTGAGCTTGCGAAGTCTCTGGCAGAATTCTTGTTTGGTGATGAGGAAGCCTGTATTCGATTTGACATGTCCGAGTTTAATCATGAGCACAGCGATCAGCGTCTGGTGGGAGCGCCTCCCGGATATGTAGGCTACGAGGAGGGCGGACAGCTGACCAATGCCGTAAAAAGGCGTCCGTTTTCTGTCCTGCTTTTTGATGAAATCGAAAAGGCTCATCAGAAGATTTTGGATAAATTCTTGCAAATCCTTGAGGACGGTCGTTTGACTGATGGTAAAGGTGATACGGTGTCTTTCGCGGAAACTGTGATCATCTTTACGTCAAATATCGGAGCTTCTGAAATTAAATACTCCGACCCTTCCGGAAACGTAAAAGACGAAGAAGCCGTCCGGCGGGAATTCATTCAGAAGGTTCGCGAACATTTTACCACAGAGCTTAAGCGACCTGAACTGCTCAACCGGATTGGTGATAACATAGTTCCATTCAATTTTATCACGAATGATGATTTCCTCTTCGCCATCGCCAAGGCAAAACTCAAACCGGTCAAGGAGACTCTGAAGGAAAAATACGGAATCACGGATGTCGTTTTTGCCGATGAGCGCAGGGCGCTGACGGCAATTCTTTCCTCACTTGACAAATCAATGGGCGGTCGGGGAGTCCTCAACGAATTGGTGCGCACGATCATTGATCCATTGTCGATCTTCATCTTTGAAAACGGAACTGAGACTCACGGGAAACAACTGGTTGTCGTTCAGCCGGATGAATCCCCCGTATTCGAGTTCCACATGGTGGACTGACTAATGGCAAACATCAATATGGCTCAGTATCTGGAAAACACCGAGGTCGAAGGCCCCGGTAAACGTTTTGCCATCTGGGTTCAGGGATGTCAACGTCACTGTCCGGGGTGCTGCAACCCGCAATTTCTTGATTTCGTACCCCGAACTATCATTGAAACGGAAAAAGTTTGTGCTTATATCGAAGAATCAAAACGCAGTAATGGGATCGAAGGGGTCACTTTTTTGGGTGGGGAACCGATATTGCAGGCAAAAGGACTTTCGGAGATCGCACGTTTTTGCCATGAAATCGGATTGTCCGTAATGGTTTTTACCGGCTACGTGCGAGAGGATCTTCTCCGGGAAAAACTTCCATATGTCGATGAACTTTTGCATTATACCGATCTGCTGGTGGATGGAGCATTCGACCAGAACAAACCGGAAACGAAACGCAACTGGGTCGGTTCAACAAATCAGCGTTTTCATTTTATGACAGACTTTTACAAAAGCGGCATCGAGTATGATGAACGTTTTTCGCACGGCTTTGAGCTTCGCATAGACTGTGACGGCACACTTCAAACAAATGGATTCCCGTGGCAGGATGTAGTAACAACACGATTATCTCATATTCAACAAAAACCTTCAGGAGGTAAAAATGGCTCAGATGATTTTTAACCCAGGGCAGTTCACCACTCAAAAGGCAAAACCCCTTCCGATATTTCTGCTTTTGGATACCAGCGGAAGCATGAATTTAGTCACGAATCCGGAAGAAGTCCGGAGAACAGGCCAAACTGGTTTTGTAGACGGGAATCAGGTGGAATTTGTCGAAGGCGGGATCACACGGATCTCGGTCTTGAATGAAGCTGTTAAGAAAATGCTGCACACTCTCGCAAAGTATGAGCGTGATGCAACAGAATTTCTTATTGGTATCGTCACGTTTGGCGCAGATACCCGTTTGCTTTTGCCCCTCTCTCCAGCTGGTGACGTTCGTTTTACAGATCTTGAAGCAGATGGAGAAACGCCATTGGCGAAGGCGCTGGAAATCACCAAGAAAATAATTGAAGATAAAGGCCAAGTTCCGAGTCGGTCTTTTCGCCCTCTGATTGTAATCGTCTCGGACGGGGAGCCAGATGCCGGATGGGAAAAGACGTTTGACGATTTTATCAAGAATGGTCGTTCTGCCAAATGTGACCGTATGGCACTGGCTATCAGTCAGGAAGCCAACCGTGATATGCTGGCTAAATTCGTGGAAGGAACGGGACATTCAGTTTTTGAAGCGGAAACGGCAGAACAGATTACTGAATTCTTCAAGTTCGTCACGATGTCCACGGTTCAGCGCACACTTTCTCAAAACCCCAACCAGACACCCAAGGATGCAGATGTTGTCCAGCCCCCTCCGCCGCCTGCCGCACCTGCTAAAGCTGAAGTCCCCAAAGAGGCAGCCCCAGACACGCAAGAGGATGATGACGAAGAGGGGTACTGGTAATGGCCCAAATGCTATTTAATCCAAATGCGTTCACCGCACAAAAGGCAAAGCCAATGCCAGTCGTCTTGGTGTTGGATAACAGTGGAAGCATGAGTGGGGATAAAATACAGCAACTGAATGCGGCAGTGCATGAAATGATTGAAACATTCAGGCAGACAGAGTGTTCGGATGCTTCATTCATGGTCGCAATCATTACTTTTGGAACCGGAATTCACCTCCAGCAGGAAATGGCAGATGCAAGTCAGATCCAATGGACGGACATTCCTATCAGCGACATTAACACCAGTAAATCATGGAACGGAAAATTTGATGATTCAGAAGCACGAGGAACCCCTCTCGGGGCAACTTTGAAAATCGTGAAATCCATGATTGAAGATAGGACAATCATTCCGTCCAGAGCTTATCGGCCTGCAGTTATTCTGGTATCAGACGGACATCCGACCGACAGCTGGAATGCCCAACTCACTTCGTTTATTCAGGATGGGCGCACTGCAAAGTGTGACCGCTGGGCAATGGCGATTGGAAGCGATGCCGACGAAAAGACTCTTCAAAAATTCATCAGCAATGTATCCAATCTTGATGGGACCCCCAGAAAGCTGCTCTATGCAGGAAACGCTGCAACGTTGCGCGACAATTTCAAATATATAACTATGACAGTGACAAATACAGTGGCAGTCATGTCAAAGTCAAAAATTTTGAAAGTCCAGCCCATTACCGTCAAAGCAACGTCTATAGAGCGTAAGTCGACGCCGAATCCGCAAGAACAAGACAGTATTGGCGAATCCGCCACCCCGAAAAATCCTAAGCTGATGCAGAAGCCCAAAGATCCGCCAGAGGAAGAGGAGACAGACAGTGACTTCGAGTGGTGATCTCCCGACATTTTACATTGTATGCGACACATCTGGATCGATGGCCGAAAATGGGAAACGGATGCTGATTCGTAGTATCGCGCGCACAATAGAACAGTACATCCGCCTCGGCTATGGCAATGGAATACTGAAACTTGTTTTTTGGAATGAAACTGCATCTCTGATAGAATGGAATCCTGATGATGATTTTTCAGAGGGCATCTTTGAGTGTCACGGCTCCACAAACGCTGATGCCCTTTGTACATTCTTCGACTCTGCGCCGGAGGGAAGGATCATTGTTCTGAGCGATGGCTGCTGGTCGGGAGAGAATGCAACCGTTTTGAAAAGATGGCGGCGGAAACTGCCTCCGGATATGTTGAGAATCATCAAAATCGGCAGCGAGGCCGGTTCTTTTTCAAAACGGGAAGATGTTTTTTCTCCGGATGAGATCCTCCCCATGCTTGACGGGTGGCTCCCGCTTCACGGTTCCACTGTGAAAAACGATGAGGCAGACGAATGGTAATGAGCAACTGGAAAACCTTTGGAGCAAGTGTTCGTGGGCCAGGGCACATGCGATCCGGTCTACCCAATCAGGACGCTCTTAAAACCTACCGCAACACATGGGGCGATGTCGCCGTTGTTTCTGATGGAGTTGGTTCCCTTCGGACTTCCGAGTATGGTTCCAAGGCTGCCTGTCGAGCAGTTCTCCGCGCTGCGAGGCACTGGACGCAAATGGATGAGAGGACAGATCGTCTTCTTGCGGAAATCCATCAGAATTGGCTTGCCGAAGTTGAACCATTTATTCCAGAGGAAAGTTCAGCCACCTGTTTGTTTGTTATTCGACCAAAGCAAGGAAGGATTGTAGTGGGCATGCTGGGAGACGGTCTTGCCGCTGTGATCAGAACGGATGGTTCATATGAAGAACTAATTGATAATAAAGAAGATAATTTTTCAAATCAAACGGCTGCATTGTCTCGAGAAACAAAAATCAGTCATTGGAAGACCTTGTTGATGGATCAAGATGAATGCTGTGCGGTAGTCCTCTGCACCGATGGCGTTGCTGATGATCTGTTACCAGAAAAACGATCTGATTTTGTCCGCAATCTGTATGAACAAGGGCAGAACTTTGCAGTGGTCACTTTGGTAAGAGGTGTTCGCAAAATGCTTGAAAACTGGCCCGTGCCCAAGCACTCTGATGACAAAACGCTGGTATGTATGTGCAGACAGCAGGAGGGGATATGAGTACGAAAAACCCCCTTTATTTAGCTGACGAATATGGTAATGTTCACTATCTCGCCGATGAATTGGCTCGCGGCGGACAAGGAGTTGTTTACCGCACATCAGACGATGATCTTGCGATCAAGCAACCATTGGACGAGAATGGTAATCCGGATAAAGACGTGGATTTGCGTAAAACCTTCCAAAAGATACGAACCTTGGAGCTTCCCAAGGGAATACCACTCTCGTTGCCGCTGGCAATCCTTCGAGATGCGCCCGGTTATGTGATGAGGTTATTAAACGGGATGAGCCCATTCTCCGGATTTTCTCTTGATGGGGAACAGCGTATCGAAATGGAAAAAAATGAATTACCCCAGTGGCTTGGGGGGATTCCAGATAAGAAATTTGCTCAAGATTTGGCATACTACGCAGAGACCGGTTCCACCTGTCGACGCCTTTATGCACTTTTCAAATGTGCATCTATTCTGGCTCGTTTGCACAATGCTGGTATTGTTTATGGCGATATTTCGCAGAACAATGTCTTTATCAGCAAAAATATTCCTGGGGAATGCTGGTTAATTGATGCAGATAACCTTCGTCTTGAAATCCCTTCGGGGGGGCACACTGTCTTTACGCCGCGCCTCGGAGCCCCGGAAATTGTCCAAGGCAAGGATTCCTCCCGGCCGAGAACTGATTGTTGGGCTTTCTCCGTTATGGCATTTCAAATGCTGGCGCTTTGTCATCCGTTTATCGGGAAAAAGGTCTTGGAGCCGGATGATGATTGCGGCTGGGATTCTGAGCCGCCGTCTTCGGATATGCCTGCCGATTTGGATGAACAGGCCTATGCAGGATACTTACCCTACATTGACGATGAAGATGACGACAGCAACGGTTTTCAGGGCGGCCTGCCGAGGCAGCTCGTGCTCACCGAACCACTTTCCAGGTTATTTCAGGAGACATTTGGAGCTGGGCGGTTACAACCGCATCGGCGTCCTTCAATGACATTTTGGGCGGTAGAGCTGGCCAAAGCATTTGACAATTCTGTCTTGTGCCCCAATTGTCGCATGAGCTATTATTTTATGGCAGATACTGTTATGTGTCCGTATTGCCAGACACCCAGGCCCGGCCTTGTCGTTGCGAATACCCCGTATTGGAGTAAAATACTCACCGCACAAGTTGCGATGATGGCAGGAAACCATCTGAATGGCTCAGCGATGGTTGAAACAGATGAAGCAACTTCATTTGTGATAGATCTGCCGCATCGACTCTTTAACGCATTCTCTTTAACATCAGCAGATTCGACAGCATATAGTGCCTTGGTAGATCTGAAAAACAAAACAGTTACTCCTCCCCGAGGGGCAAAAACGCTTCCGTCAGATCTTACTTTTGAATTTGTCATCCCCGAAGCTCTGAAACATGAGACTTCTCACAAAGGAGCTGCGCAATGAAATTTTCTGATATCTTTGCTCCCTCATATAAGATCCGCATCAAAGCATTGCGGGATCAGGAGATTTTGCCGGTTGGCGATGTCCTTTCCCTCAAAACGACCCCTCGCCGTGGGGAATTTGAGTTAATGACGAAGGATATACTCACAAAAATCACACCGGTTTCTTCTGCTGAAATCAATTTATTATCCAATATTCTTTCTGTCGGTCAAACTACAATTGCACAACTTTCCGCGCCTGCCCCTGATGGTAGTGTGGAATTGAACATTCTGGTGTTCTTTGGAGAACAACTGGAAATGGGAGAGTTGGAAATCGGGCTGGATGAAACTGCGGTAGAAAGAACCAGATCGAGAAGTTTGGCTGAAGCGATCCAGTTTTTGAGTGAGCAATGTATCCTCGAACATGGAGGAAAGACATATTTTCTCGTCGTGGCCGGAGCTTCATCCAAAATTTATCTGGAGTCCGGGATGAAAGACGAGTCTCCCCAAAAGGGAAGCGCGGGGGAAACCGCTGACAATGGGGATATGTCAAAGAATGATTCCGGTGATGATTCCGGTTATTTTGCGGAGCCCTCCACATCAAGAGACGACAAAAATGAATCGGAGGATCGCAAGTTTGCCATTCTCGGTGCGGAGTACCAGTTCGCACTTACTGAAAAAGCGAAAGGAAATGGGACTACCATTTTTCTGGCCAGAAAAATAACTCGTGTCCGGAATCGCCGAGAGGACTCCTCGCTTCGTCTCGCATGCGGGAATTTGATTTTCAAAGACTGGACAGCTGCAGGCGAATTGGGCAGTCTTGCCAGGAGCCAATTGATAAAACTGGAGCAAGAAGGAAGCGGCTATCTAAAAAAATGGGACGAATTCGGCAATATAGAAGGGGAAATATTTCTCGACAGAGCTCGTAAAGTTGGTGCGATTTCATTTTCGATTAAAGAGGAAAATAAGGATGGCACGATTACGCTCCAAAGCAATAGTGACTTTACGGAGGATCAAAGATCAATACTTCCGGAAATGGTGGAATTGGAGGTCGTTAACGACGATGAGCTCCCGGACTTCTTGAATAATCAGTCTATCTCATTTGCAAATTTCTCAGACGGAATTGCAGATCAAGCTGATGCGGAAACAATATTGGGGAAGAAGGATCAAGGAAAGAGTGTTCGCGGAACTTCCCTCAAGGTTAAATCCGTAAATTTAGGAAGAGG
>ERZ1034992.1082-NODE-1082-length-13083-cov-7.139315_pt1 | contig 13083 bp, 11 predicted proteins | sample MGYA00520695_ERZ1034992 | MGnify/ENA primary metagenome ERZ1034992 (study PRJEB33766, sample SAMN09781778) | gut metagenome | biome: gut microbiome | host: Homo sapiens | place: Madagascar | study: EMG produced TPA metagenomics assembly of the PRJNA485056 data...
TGAGTCCTAGGCCCTTTCGACACCACCTATATTGCGAATCAGCACCGCCGCCCACCCGACCGAATATTGCCGTTCGGCACCGCCATTAAATGCCTTCCCGCGCATCCCCGTTACGCTCGGGCTGCCATGCAGTCCAGAGAACGAGGAGGTTCCACATGGCGAGAAGGATCAGGGCCAGGGAGGTCCTGAGGCTGAGGTCGGTGAACGGGCTTTCGCAGAACGCGATCGCCCGCACCGCCCACGTCTCGAAGCACAGCGTCCAGGACGTGCTGGAAGCCGCGAGGGAGCGGGGCGTCTCCTGGGAGGACGTCGAGGGGATGTCCGAGGAGGCCGCCTACGCGCTGCTGTTCCCCGGCAGGGGCGACGCCGGGCCGGTGCACGCCGACCCCGACTGGGCACGCGTCCACCGCGAGCTCGCGAGGACCGGCGTCACGCTCAAGCTCCTGCACGCGGAGTATGCCGACGGGTGCGCGGAGGCCGGCGCGCCGTCGATGTCCTACGACAGGTTCTGCAAGCGCTACCGCCAGTACACGGTGTCGCGCAACGTGGTGAGCCGCGTCGGGCACAAGGCGGGCAGGAACATGGAGGTCGACTGGTCGGGGCCCACGATGCGGCTCGTGGACCCCGCGACCGGCGAGGTCAGGAAGGTGTACCTGTTCGTGGCCCGCCTCCCGTTCAGCCGGTACAGCTACGTCGAGCCGACGCTCGACATGAAGCAGGATACATGGCTGCTGTGCCACGTGCACGCCTTCTCCTTCCTGGGAGGCGCGACGCCCTGCATCGTCCCCGACAACCTGAGGACCGGCGTCACCGCCCACCCCAGGGCCGGGGAGCCGGTCCTGAACGCGGCCTACGAGGAGCTCGCCGCGCACTACGGCTCCGCCGTGATCCCGGCGAGGGTCAGGAGGCCCCGCGACAAGCCGAGCGCCGAGAACGAGGTCTGGGCCGCCGCGACCTACGTGATAGCGGCGCTTCGCGACGAGGTGTTCACCGACATGGCGGCCCTCCGCGCCGCCGTCGCCCGGAGGGTCGCGGAGCACAACGACGCGCCGTTCGCCAAGCGCGAGGGCTCGAGGCGCGAGGTGTTCGAGGAGGTCGAGCGCCCGCTGCTGAGGCCCCTACCGGCCGAGCCCTTCGAGGTGTGCGAGTGGGTCTACGGCCGCAAGGTCCAGGCCAACTGCCACGTCGCGCACGCCCGCAACTACTACTCGGTGAGCCACCTGCTCGTCGGCTCGACGGTCGACCTTCGCGTCACCGAGGGCAAGGTGGAGGTCTTCTCCGGCGGCGAGCGCGTGGCCACGCACCCCAGGTTCCCGTCCTACGCGAGGAACCGCTACTCCACGCGCGGCTCGGATATGCCCGAGGGCAGGGCGTGGTCGGACTGGGACGCGCCGCGCATCCGCGCCTGGGCCTCGAGGGTCGGGCCCTCCTGCTCCGAGCTGGTGGACAGGGTGTTCGCCTGCTACGAGTTCGACGAGCAGGGCTTCAACGCCGCGCTCGCCGTGCTCAGGCTGTCCAGGCGCTACACCCCGGCGAGGCTCGAGCGGGCGTGCGGGATGGCGCTCGCGACCGGGAAGAGGTCGCCGCGCTACCGCGACGTCGAGCCCGTGCTGAGGTCGGGGCAGGACAGGGCGCCAGCCGGCGAGGCGTCCGGGGACTGCGGCTACGTGCGCGGCGCCGGCTTCTACGGGGAGGAGTGAGCATGGACGTCAACGCGGAGACCGCCCGCAAGCTCAGGGAGATGGGGGCGGCCGAGCTGCTCGCCGCCCTCTCCGCCCAGGACGAGGCTGTGTGCGCCGGGATGGCGTTCGCCGAGCGCGTCCAGATGGCGGTGGACGAGGCGCACTCCGACTTCATCACGCAGAAGGTCCGCAACCTGACGAGGAGGGCCGGCCTCAGGTACCCCGAGGCCGACGTCCGCTCGGTCGACTTCTTCGAGGGCCGCGGCCTCGACAGGGTGGCGGTGGCCGAGCTCGCGACCTGCGGGTTCGTCGGGCGCGGCGAGAACGTGGTTCTCCAGGGCCTCACCGGCACGGGCAAGACCTACCTGGCCTGCGCGCTCGCGAAGGCCGCCTGCGCCAGGAGGGTGAGGTCGTGCTACGTCCGCCAGCCCGACCTCGAGGACCTCTGGCGCGAGAGCCGTGACCGGCCCGGCGGCGAGCGCAAGCTCGTCCGCAAGTACGGGGCGTTCGGCCTGCTCGTGATAGACGAGTGGCTGCTCGACAGGCCGGACACCGAGTTCAGGTCGATGCTGCTGGAGCTGATGGAGCTGAGGTACGGCACGGCCTCGACCGTATTCTGCACCCAGTTCAAGAAGAAGGACTGGCACCCGAGGCTCGGCGGCGGGGTGCATGCCGACGCCATCATGGACAGGATCGTGCACAACGCGGTCTGGGTCGACATGGGCGAGGCCAACATGCGGCAGCGCCGCGGATAGACCGGTAGCAATAAAAAAGCACCGGGGCCAGTGTCGGCCCCGGTGCCCAAGCGCGATATCGGCGGTGCTGTTTCGCGATATTCAACAGTGCTCAAGCGAGCAAATACTCAATAATTAAGGGCAACAGGCGACTACTCAATCCCCCGCTGCCCTCCACCATCAAAGCCATGATTCTTTAAGGCCCGCTACTGCCCCTGTGCCCTGTAGCGGGCCTCGGTGGCCTCCTTGGCCGGGCGCCACCAGGACTCGTTGGCGACGTACCAGTCGACGGTCTGCTTCAGGCCCTCGGCGAAGTCAGTGTGGGCCGGCCTCCAGCCGAGCTCGCGCTGGAGCTTCGTGCTGTCGATGGCGTAGCGGCGATCGTGGCCGGGGCGGTCGGCGACCCAGTCGAAGTCCTCGGGGTCGCGACCCATAGCCTCGAGGATCATGCGCAGGACCGTGATGTTATTCTTCTCGCCGTCGGCGCCGATGAGGTAGGTCTCCCCCATGCGGGCGCGGGTCAGGATGTCCCAGACGGCCGAGGAGTGGTCCTCGGTGTGGATCCAGTCGCGGACGTTCTCGCCCTTTCCGTAGAGCTTGGGGCGGACGCCGTCGATGATGTTGGTAATCTGCCTGGGAATGAACTTCTCCACGTGCTGGTAGGGGCCGTAGTTGTTGGAGCAGTTGGAGATCGTGGTGCGAAGCCCGTAGGTGCGGGTCCAAGCGCGGACCAGCATATCCGAGCTCGCCTTGGTGCTCGAGTACGGGGAGCTCGGCTTATAGGGCGTCTCCTCGGTGAACTTGGCCGGGTCGTCGAGCGCCAGGTCGCCGTAGACCTCGTCGGTGGAGACGTGGTGGTAGCGGATGCCGTGCTTGCGGACGGCCTCGAGCAGGCGGAAGGTGCCCTCGACGTTGGTGCGGAGGAACGGCTCCGGATCGGCGATGGAGTTGTCGTTGTGGGACTCGGCGGCGTAATGGACGATCGCGTCGTGGCCGGGCACGAGCCTGTCCAGCAGCTCGGCGTCGCAGATGTCGCCTACGACGAGCTCCACGCGGTCGGCGGGAAGCCCGGCGATGTTCTCGGGGTTGCCGGCGTAGGTCAGCTTGTCCAGGACGGTCACGTGCACGTCGGGGTGGTTGTTGACCACGTAGTGCACAAAGTTGCTGCCGATGAAGCCGCAGCCGCCCGTGACGATGATGTTCTTCGGTTCAAAAATCTCAGGCACGATTGACTCTCTCGACTTCATCTGCAATTGACAAAATATACTTACCGTAATCTGTTTTCTTCAGCTTTTCACCCAGGCGGCGCAAGTGCAGGCAATCAATGAAGCCCTGCCTATAGGCAATCTCCTCTAGACATGCAACGTAATACCCTTGACGGCTCTGAACCGCCTCAACATACTCGGCAGCCTTGAGTAACCCGGTGGGAGTGCCGGTATCAAGCCATGCCATTCCACGACCCATAAGCTCAACAGACAGCTCGCCCTTATCAAGGTAAGCGCTGTTAACGCTGGTTATTTCAAGCTCCCCCCTTGCCGAAGGCTTTACCTCAGCTGCAATGTCGGCAACCTGACCATCATAGAAATAGAGCCCAGGCACTGCATAATTAGATTTTGGAAATTGCGGCTTTTCCTCAATTCCAATTACTCGATTCCTAGAGTCGAATTCAACAACACCAAATGCTCGCGGATCCTTAACTGGGTATCCAAATACAACTGCGCCACCATGTTGTTCAACGCTGCATTTCGCAGAATTGATAACCCTAGAAAGAGACTGGCCGTGAAACAAGTTGTCCCCGAGAACGAGCGCACAAGACTGCCCCGCTAAGAATTCGCGGCCAATAACAAATGCTTCAGCAAGACCTCTAGGCTCCTCTTGAACAGCGTATTCGATCTCCATACCAAGTTCAGAGCCATCGCCTAATAACGTTTTATAAGAGGCCAAATCCGAAGGATTTGTAATTATTAGAACCTGCCGAATACCAGCAAGCATAAGAACGGATATTGGATAATAGATAAGTGGTTTATCGTAAATGGGCAACAGCTGCTTATTGACAACTTTAGTAATAGGATGAAGGCGCGTGCCAGATCCTCCCGCAAGAACGATTCCTTTCATTTGAATCACTCCTCAATCATTTAACGGCATTCAGGCGCTCGCTATTTGAATAAACACGATTGACAAAACGAGCAATAGGCTCAGGCCAAAGCTCGCGTAAAATCAACAGCGTTTCTCCTGTGCGAATGTTATCATCCAAATTCTTAGAAGTAGCTGAATCAGCGTAAATCCTATGTCCCATGAGAATTTCAGGGATATAACAGAAGCGCCCGTCGGCGAACGCTAGCTTTACCCATGTCTTGTAGTCACAGCTGTCACGAAGCGTCGTATCAAACACTCCCGGTCCCAATAGCTCCTTATTTAAAGTAACCGAAGGGCAACATATGGGGCACCCAAATCTAAGTACAGCCTTCTTTAGGAACACTGTACCGTTGTTAGGCAACAGAAATAGTTGATTCATAATACGCTTAATAGCAAGCATTAAATTCGAATTTACCCGCGAGCCATTTCTAATCTCATAGTAATCAGTGAACGCAATAGAAACGTCGTTATCCGTATAACGGTTAAAGCAATCAATTGTTTTCTCTAGAAATTCTGGAGAATAGCAGTCATCCTGATGGGCAATGGTAACAAGCTTTGAATTAACGCTGTCGTAGCCAAAGTTCCAATCATCACCAGCGTAATGAGGCTTGGGGTTAATAATCATTTGAACGCCACACTCAGAACAAACAGCTTCGATATACGGAGACGGGGTTGAGGTTGAGACAACAACATTCGAGGACACAGTCTGATTCTGAAGTGAACATATTGTTTTTGCCAAAAACGGATTATCCTTATAGGCACAAACGACAAATGTATGATCAGCCGAGCTGTATGACATCTTAGGCAATCTCCAAAATTGTGTTAATCTTCGTAGCATCTCCCCAAACAGCAGGAGAGTCATAAGGGCGATCTGGATAGGCGCCGTAGTCCAGCCTGATATCCAATTGATGCTCATCAATAAAAGACTCAATCTTGTCTCCTAGGGATACTGGAACCCCAGAACAACAGTTGATTATGCCATTAATTTTATCTTGCATAACGACGGCAGCAATTTGTTCTGCTAGCTCATCGACAGAAATGAAATCATATTTATTTTTTCCCGAAGTAAACGGAAATTTCGATTCTCCAGCAGCATTAGCCCGAAGCAACTTGCCGAAAATAGACCTTGAGTTAATATCATCTCCGTAGATATAAAATCCTCTAATCCACTGGCAAACCACCCCGCGGTCTTTAGCATATGTGAAAAAAGCCTGCCTTAATGCGTTTTTGCCTATACCATATAAACCCTGAGGATTACATGGAGTGTTCTCATCAATGGCGCCTTCCCAATATCCAACTTCATGCATGGTGCCCATGCCACATACATGCTTAACACCGGTATCAATGGCGCGTTTCAAAAAGGCATAATGAAGAGGCATGTCATCCAAGTGGGACGAAGCGTTATGATCGAATCCGTTTCTCCAAGCCAAATGAAGCAAAACGTCGGGAACAATGTCAAAGGAATCGAAGCTAAACTCGGAAGATAGCACATCTCCTTCGATATAACGTACGTGAGAGTTATCACTGAAAGCGCTGGAACTAGCGCGATCGACCGCAATAACATCTGCACCAAGTTGACTCAGGCTGTCAATTACGTGCTTTCCGATATATCCATTAGCGCCAGTGACCATAATCAATTTCGACACTATTTGCCTCGCTCAACACTCTAAGTACAATACGTATAAACAGTTCAAAGAATAGCAGAACGGAGAGCATCGATGTTTATATGCGGCAATAATTACACCATTGGAGAGATGGGGAAACTCATCTATTCAACAATTAAAACTAGAATTTTCTTTCCAGGAGCACGTCTAATTAGAAGTCCCTTTTATATTCGTGGAAAAAAAAGAGTGACCTACGGAGTGGGTTTTACAACTGGATACGGCTGTCGTTTTGAGGCAATCCCCACTTCGAAAAACGACTCTAATATAAGAATCAAGATTGGCAATAACGTCCATATCGGCGATCGAGTTCACATTGTTGCCGCTGACACCGTATCCATCGGAGACAATGTGCTCCTAGCGTCAAATATCTTCATTAGCGATTGTAATCACGGTAAGTACTCGGGTGATAATCAGTCCTCGCCTACGATACCACCAGACGAACGGGAGCTGCACGGCTCACCCGTCAGCATCGGCAATAATGTTTGGATTGGCGAAAATGTTTGCGTTTTGGCTGGTGTAACAATTGGAAACGGTGCAATAATTGGCGCGAATTCAGTAGTCAACAAAGACATCCCGACTAACACTATCTGCGTAGGAGCGCCCGCTAGGGCTGTCAAGCAATTCGACGGCGCCCTCAACCAGTGGAATTCAATTTTCCCCTCGAAGTAAAACATCTGAGACGGATCAATGAGTATGGGCTTAATAACTGAACCATGTTAGCGCCGGGCGATTTTAGCCGCTAATAGTCAAACGATTTTGACCAATCCCGGTCACCGAATAATGGCCACCGTGCCTCCCCGCCGCCACTACGCTGGTGGTGCCAACACGCCGGCGTTAGGAGGACTATTGAGGTGAACGAGAGACACGATGACCTACAGGAAATTATAGACGCGGCGCTCCGGGAGATGGCCGCGGAGGAGGGCGACGGGTTCGACCCGCAGACATGCAACCTCGCTGAGTTCTGCAGGAGGACGGGGCTCACCCGCTCCCGCGCGAGGACGGTCAGGGCCCACGGGTTCAGGGCCCTGCCCCACGGGAACAGCGGGAGGAGGACCGCGTCGGGCGTGCTCGCCGGCCACACCGGCCTGGTGGACGACCTCCTGCGGAAGGGCGTCACCAACTCGCAGGTGATATTCGAGCGGCTGCTCGGCCAGGGCTACGCCGGCGGCCTTACCACGGTGAAGACCTACATCGCCGCGCATCGGGACCTCGTGCCCGCGAAGAGGCGGCAGGCGGCCCCGCAGGGCTGCCGCGGGCAGCGCTTCAGGACGGCGCCCGGAGAGGCCTACCAGATGGACTGGGGCTTCGTCGCGGTCGAGCGCCCCGGCGGGGAGCGGGCGCGGATCGCCTGCTTCGCCATGGTCTGCCACCATTGCGGGAGCGCCCACGTCGAGTTCTTCCCGAACGCGCGCCAGGAGAACCTCCTCATCGGGATGCTGCACGCGTTCTCGGCGCTGGGCGTGCCCGCGACCGTGCTCGCCGACAACATGAAGAGCGTGGTCGTCCGCCGCGATGCCGACGGCCGGCCCGTCTGGCAGGCCGACTACGCCGAGTTCATGGGCGTCGTCGGCTTCCGCACCAGGCTGTGCAGGCCGCGCCACCCCTATACGAAGGGCAAGGTGGAGAGACTCGTCCGCTTCGTGAAGGGGAACTTCCTCGCGGGAAGGTCCTTCACCGACCTTGACGCCCTCAACCAGGAGGCCGCCCCCTGGTGCGCCGAGCAGGGAGGCCGCTGGCGGCGCCCGGCGGCATGCGTCCCGATGCGCGAACACGAGGCGGCATGCTCAGCGAACACCAGGCCGCTCGAGGTCACGGCCGAGGTCGAGCGGTTCCTGTGCCCGCGCCGGAAGATCTCCTTCGACGGCTTTGTGAGCTTCGAGGGGCACCGCTACGGCGTGCCCTACTGGTACGTCCGCCGCGAGTGCAGGGTGAACCGGGAGGGGCGCGTGGTGCACATATACAGCGACGACCTCTCCCGCGAGCTCGTCGCCCACGCTGTCGGCACCGGCGCCGACAGCTGGTGCGAGGGGCAGTGGGAGACATCGCCGGCGCAGCCCGAGGAGCTGCCGACCCAGCCGGTCGGGACCGTGGTCGAGCAGATCGCCCCGCCCAGGACGAAACCCGGTTTCGAGAGGTTCGACTTCGGGAGGGCCGAATGATGGCGGGCGCGGGGGCGAGTCCCTACGAGCTCGCGAGCGACGCCGCGTCGAGGCTCGGGATCGCCGTCGGGGCGGAGGAGCTCGCGACCCTCGCCTCGGACCTCGACCTCGGCGACGGGGAGATGGCCGCTGTGGCAGCCACCTTCTCCTACCTTGCGGAGAAGAGGAGGCTCGCCTCCATCGAGACGCTGCTGAGGTTGAGCAGGCTGCCCAGGCGCGAGCCCAAGACCTTCGAGGGTTTCGACTTCTCCAGGATCCAGGGCCGGGACGCGGCCGCGCTGGGCAAGCTCCCGTCGCTGGCCGACCTCTACGCGCACCGCAACGTCGCCTTCGTCGGGCCCGGCGGCATAGGGAAGACGCGCCCCGCGCAGGCCTACGGGCGCGAGTGCTGCATGCGGGGGCTCAAGACCTACTACATAAAGGCGACCGAGCTCAGGGACAGGTTCCAGAAGGCCGTCCAGCGGGGAAACACCTCGCGGGTCGTCTCCTCGCTCGTCAAGCCGTCGTGCCTCATCGTTGACGAGGTGGGAAGATGCGTCTACGACAGGCCGTGCACCGACCTGTTCTTCGATGTCGTCGACAGGCGCTACGAGAAGGAGGGGCCGAACGCGATGATCCTTACGAGCAACATCGCCCCGAGCGGGTGGGATGAGTTCTTCACGGGCGACGACACGCTCCTCTGCGCCCTCGACAGGCTGTTCGACAAGGCGTCGGTGTTCGTGATGCGGGGCCCGAGCTACCGCGGCAGGGGGCTCGACACCTACTCGGTGGAGGCCGTCCCCCAGGCGGTGAAGGTGAGGGGGATCCAGCCCGAGGGGATGTAGGAATGCGATAGAAAAGTCATAGATGCGGGCGTGTTGGCTAAAATGGGTCGGCCGGGATTGGTCAATCTCGGCCGACTATATTTGGCTAAATTATTCCGACGCTAACAACCACCATACTCATATCTGATGCGATTAGAAATAAACGCAGCTTGTAGGCCATATATTATGTCCAGATAGAACGCTGTGTTATGTTAATCCATACCACCCTGCCGCCCGCATCGTAACGCTATCCTCCCGCGTCAGTGTTACGATGCGGCCACCGAGCGGGAAGCCAATGTCCGCATCGCTCGGAATCGTCGCAAACTCCTCAAGCACCATCCTCTCATCGCCTGAATGCGCACCGCGGCTGGAGGCCGTGACACAAAGGGTAATCAAATCCAGCCTCGAGCTTAAGGACACGATTGAGGCTGCAAAGAATACAAGCCGGGTTCCAGGTTTCTGGACGCCAGGCAGACTTGTTTGAATCGGACTCTACATCAACTTTTTTTGAAGATAACTGAGACATGACCGACAAGCTTGCTGAAACGCATCATCGGCAATCATTTAACTGAGAAATTACCAATCTCGTTACCCGCGAATGATTGGAAAGGCGCCTAGCAAGCTGAAAAAATGAACTATCCGCCCAATCTGTTCGGCTGAGACATAAACCTATCTCTCTCTATTTAATCGACGGACAAAAAATGCAACTGCCAATAATAATCCTAAAGTAAAGCTAATGGACACTGTATAACTGACACCATTCGACCCAAAATGATGAATAAGTCCCGATGAAATGCAATAGGAACACAAAAGTGCTGCTGTTGTAGACAGAAATGCACCCCATATTTCCCTTATTACGGTAAGAAGATCGTATGAGAAAGCAAATAAAGTAGTCAATCCGGTCGCAACAACAGCAGGAACAAGAAAGCTAAGACCTTTAGCAATCGAAGGCCCGAACACCAGTAAAAGAACTTTATCCCCAAACAAGATACATGCTATTGATATCGCCATCGTAAACATAGCAATGAATGCTGCAACTCTCAGGTACTCAACAATAAACTCTCTGCGTCTGTGCTCATGCCATTTTTTAGCAAATCCAACCATCAAGGGACTATATAAAAATGATGCAGCAGCTTGGACAAGAACAGTTGGCGTAGCAACGGCAGCATAAACACCAAGTTCTTCTGTCCCCTTTATTTGCGCTAATTGTTGACGCGAAATTGAAACGACTGCGCCAAAAAAAACTGCAATTAATACAACAGGTAGGTACTGTTTTAATAGCTTAAAAACTAAAGGTAATTGAATTTTAGGAATAACGGAACCAAAAGAAGATGCATGGCGAGCATCGTAAAACCAGGTAACAGCTATACAAAATAATGCTAGCGAGAGAAACGCAACATTAATTGATAATCCAAAATACAAGGGTGTTGAAAAGAACAGTAAACCCCCTATACCGCGAACCGCTTGAGAAATCCCAATGAAGTCCATCCTTTCGGCTTTTTGATCCATTCCGTAAAACACGGCACAAAACGCTTCGTCAGCTTTAAAAAGCAGCCATATTACTGTTGAAAACAGTAGCGACAAATCAGAAGTTGACAGCATGAGATATATAACAATTGGTATAAAAGCTAAGACCACCGTAATATAACGAAATGCAATATACTCTGAAGATGATATCTCAGAGGTCAAGTCTGAGATTTGAATTGTGCGCATATTATACGTTGCAAATGGATAGTAGATGTTTCCAATTGACATCGCAAAAGCCAGAACACCAGAATTTGCGTAGTTGCCGGATACCAGAACAACTGTAATTGTCATTAGCCACAGGCATGCCTGATATATTAAACAGCCCATGGTGTTCCACAACATATTCTGTCTTACTGACAAAGAAGTAGTGCTCAAAGTAGATCCTAATTTAATAATGACTTATAAAAGGCAAAAGTGGATTCAGCAGTTTGATCCCAGCTAAAATTACGGACTCTATTCAAACCAGATTCAACAAGCGCATTAAAATCATAGTCAAAAGAGCATAGGCTCTCTATATGATGCGCAATAATTGAAGGAGACACTTTATCCAATAAAATACATGAATCTCCTGCAACCTCTGGAATAGAACTTTTATTTTGCGCAATAACAGGACACCCTGAAGCCATAGCTTCTAACAGCGGTAGTCCGAAACCTTCATACTCCGATAGATATAAGAGAGCGGCAGAGGAATTATATAGACGCGATACTTCGGAGGACTCAGGATAAACATGCGAAACAAAACGACCAGGAAGATACTCACTCAATAAACGGACCTCGTTATCATTGAGGGGTGCCCCAATGATATGCAGTTCTACATCATTTAATTTGGATACCGATTCAACTGCCAGGCCGAAATTTTTATAGGAAACCGATCTGTTTCCAACAAATACCACCCTTTTATGCCTTTCAGTATCATTGTAACTATAGGATTTAGTGTCATAGCCTTGTGGGATAATTTCTATATTCTTTTTTCTCGAGCTTGGGATGTATTTAAGAAGATCATTTTTTGTACTCTCTGAAATACAAATTACAGCATCCGCATGATTTACGGCGGCTTTCATTTGATTTAATTGAAAGTGCTTCACAAACCCAGAGAAATACTTCATGCAAATAAAATCATGAATTGTAACAACATTAATAGCATGTTTATTGGGGGTGGTCCTAAAATAGGATGAATGAAAAATAGAATTTCTATCAACTTTTACTCGACTCACCTCATCCATTCTTAGAGGAAGATTGGAGTAGATGCACCTACATGAATCAATGCTACTCTCAATAGGCTTTCTTTGAAGGTTAAGTCGAGAATCAGACCTATCATGGAAAACTATATCGAACAATCCCGAGTCGACAGCGCGCGATATTAAATTTGCCCAGTAGATAGACCCGCCTCCAGTTTTCTGCAAGCTAAAGACCAAGTTATCGAAATCAATTGCAATAGATGCGTCCATTTTTTCCGCCTTTCAATTTCAAATAAGATGAGAGAAGCTTAAGGAAGACATTTCATAAATAATTAAACCAAAGAAATAAAACAAAGAATGCTCTCTGTTCTGCGATGTCTACTGATTAATTTAACTGATAAAGAGTATTAAGCAGATTTCTAATTTTTTTTCCGTAAAGTGGATCTGAAGCCCATTTTCCGCTTAAGTCCTCAACAAAAGGCGCACTTCCCCTGCAAACTAAAGAGAAGCGAGGGTCTATACACTCATTATTTAAGGAATCATAGGAAGAATATGCTTTTAGATGTTGAACTTGTGCGCGTATACCCATTTGCACCGAACTATTACCGAAAGAATTAAAAGAAGCTCCGGAAATACCCGAATCTAGGGCACCAATACCTGCAAAATTGCACTGTTCAGCAGAGACTTGAGCGCCGAAATTAAGCCACCCAGTTTCAATCATGGCTTGAGCAAAAATTACATCAGGATTAATACCCTCTGCTATGCCCTCGTTATAAATAAAATTACAAAACTGATTAATATCATTTGCCCCATATTTTGCATAAATATGGGACGGGAATTTCGAGCGCGAGTTAAATAAAGCAGCCATTTTTGAAGCGGAAGAATTCGACGCGGAAGAAATTGGAATTTTTAATGCATCGCAATAAATTGAATCAGCCTTTAATCTGCTAGTAAAAGACCCGAATGTTGCCCAAATCGAAACGGAGTAAACACCCGCTTCGCCGAAGTCGGCCGCGGCTGCGATGGACGCGGACCAGGAGCCGTCCGAGCCCCTGTTCGCCTGGTACCAGCGGACGGAGCCGGAGGGCGACACCACCTGGAAGGCGGCGTTGGAGGGCTCGGCCGTGAACCCGGATGCGGATGCGGAGAGCGCCCCCGACCCGGTGCCGAGATCGAGCTTCACCTCGGGCCGCGAGACCT
>ERZ1034992.1083-NODE-1083-length-13073-cov-6.561991_pt1 | contig 13073 bp, 10 predicted proteins | sample MGYA00520695_ERZ1034992 | MGnify/ENA primary metagenome ERZ1034992 (study PRJEB33766, sample SAMN09781778) | gut metagenome | biome: gut microbiome | host: Homo sapiens | place: Madagascar | study: EMG produced TPA metagenomics assembly of the PRJNA485056 data...
GAGAAAAAAGAAAGAAAAGAGCACCGGAAGCTGTTCAATTTCACTTGGACAAAACACTTTCTGGGCAAGGTTGGAGAGACAGTCGGAGGACTGTACGATGAAATGAATAACGAAGAGGTTTAACAAGACAAGATTATGGGCGACATGATTGACGATTTGATAGATATAATTGAGACCTGCCCGACGATGACACCCATCCAGTCGATGATCAAGGTCATCGGAGTTGGTGGCGGTGGCTGCAACGCCGTGAACTACATGTTCAGGGAAAAGGTGGAAGGTTGCAGTTTCATCGTCTGCAACACTGACCGTCAGGCACTTGACGGAAGTCCCGTCCCTGTGAAGATACACATCGGGGACAACGCCCTCGGAGCCGGAACCGATCCGGCCAAAGGCCGCAAGGCAGCACTTGAGGCACACGACCAGATTGAGAAGGTGGTGCTTGGAGAAGACACCCAGATGCTGTTCATCACCGCGGGAATGGGCGGAGGCACCGGGACAGGAGCCGCCCCGATCATTGCCAAGATGGCCAAGGACAAGGGTGTCCTGACCGTCGGTGTGGTCACACTGCCGTTCGAGAACGAAGGCGAGAACGCCATGTCCCGCGCGATCGACGGCATCCATGAGCTCGTGAAGAACGTGGACAGTCTTCTGATCATCAACAACGAGAAGCTCTACGATTTTTTCGGCAGCCATCTCGTGCATGAGGCGTTCCCGAAGGCGGACGAGGTGCTCTCCACCGCCGTGAAAGGAATCACCGAGATCATCAGCCGCCCGGGCTACATCAACGTGGACTTCGAGGACATCAAGACCATGATGCGCAACAGCGGCATGGCCCTGATGGGTTGCGGCACAGGCTCCGGGAAGAACAGGATCGAGGATGCCGTCAAGGGTGCGCTCCAGTCCCCTCTCCTGAACGACTTCGACCTCAAGACGGCAAAAAGTCTGCTGATCAACATCACCTGCGGCAAGAACGACAAGGGCCTCACGATGGACGACCTCTCCGAGATCAACCACAAGATCTCTGAATATACCGGGAATGTCAAGAAGTTCAAGACCGGTCTGGTCTGGATGACAGATCCCGAGATCGGGGACAAGATTCAGATCACCGCCATCGCCACCGGATTTAAAGTCAATGACTTGAGGAAAATCGCAAGGACAGACCTCGGCAACATGATCCTCATCGGCAAGGACTTCAAATTCGAAAGGCAGCCCCTGCCTGAACCTGAAGACGAGATCAACCTCACCGGAAAGGTGAAGATCATCGGCTACAACACCTCAGACAACGTGAAGCGTTTCCATTTCGACCCCGACAAGAAACCATCTCTCGCCGTGGAGCATGGCCAGAACATCGCCGAACTGGAACGGGTCCCGGCCATCAAGCGAGCGGACCGTTCGGAAAAGGAACAAGGATAAGCCATTCCATTGACATAAGTAACCTTCAAAAAATAACATGCATCATCTTAAGGAATCTTTTCGGTCTATATCTCTTTCATCAGTCATGTGCCACCGGCACACTCCTTCTTCAAAAAAAGATCTATCCTCGAAAATATTCTCTTAATCTGAAGCAACTTATGAGTCCACTTGAAAAAGTTTTTTTTTGAAAAATATGTGTCATTTCCTGATTTTGGTTGACTCCGATTGGTACTTCCAACGGGGGTAAAAAGTGGCGAATGGTACTTTTTCAAGTGGACTCAACTTATTATTTTATGTTCATAAGAAGATGAAAAAAGTAATCGGAATAGGAGAGACCGTCTGGGACGTTTTTCCGTCAGGGAAACGCCTCGGAGGGGCTCCAGTGAATTTCTCGTTCTTCGCCAAGGAATTCGGCGCGGAGGCATATCCCGTGACAGCCATAGGAAACGATGCCCTCGGTGACGAGACTTTGGAGGCATTGAAAGCCACCGGGCTGAATCTCGGTTATATTCAGAGAAACGACAAGCCCACAAGCAGGGTGCTGGTCACCATGGATGATGCCGGAATTCCTCAGTACGAGATTGTTGAGGGCGTTGCTTGGGATGCGATGACCTGCGATGACAGAACACTGGACCTGTTCCGTGACGCCGATGTCGTCTGCTGGGGCACTTTGGCCCAAAGAACCCCTTGTTCGCGGAAGAGCATAATGAATATGGTTGCTTCCGCCCCGGCCTCCTGCCTGAAGGTGTATGACATAAACCTCAGGCAGAATTATTTCACCCGGGAACTGGTCGAGGAATCCCTGAAGTCCGCCGACCTCCTGAAACTCAATGAGGACGAACTGCCTATTGTGGCAGGAATGTTCTCGATTGAAGGCGGTGCCGAGGAACGTGTCGCCAAGCTGATTCACAGGTTTTCCCTGAACACGGTCATATTCACTCAAGGCTCGGAGTGCAGTGAGGTGTACGGAGCGGAAGGTCTGCTCTCACATCTGCCTACCCCTAAAGTCAAGGTTGCTGACACTGTCGGCGCCGGAGACTCTTTCACAGCGACTTACGTGATGGCAAGGCTGAACGGGGCGACCATCAGGGAGGCTCATCACCTCGCCGTCGGTGTGGCCGCCTTTGTCTGCACCCAAAGCGGAGCGGTCAATCCCGTCCCCGAGCGACTCAAAACATTCATGAAATATTAGAACCGACATATTCAAATTTAGACATGAAAAAGAATTTTCTTTTGTCCATCGCTCTGCTGGTCAGCGCGTTCGTGTCAGCTCAGCCGGCGCCGGGCAGTTTCAAACAGACTTGGAAAGTAGGGCCGGACTGGCTCCGCAACGGAGTTATCTACCAAGTGTACCCGTCCTCCTACAAAGACTCCGACGGGAACGGAATCGGTGACATCCAGGGTGTGATTTCCAAACTGGATTACATCGAGAGCCTTGGTGTCTCGGCCATCTGGTTCAATCCGCTTTTCGTCTCCGGTTGGATTGACGGAGGCTACGATGTGATTGATTTCTACCGTGTTGACCCACGCTTCGGGACCAATAACGACCTCGTCGAGCTCATCCGGAAAGCCCACGACAAAGGAATAAAGGTGATGCTCGACCTTGTGGCCGGACACACTTCCGACAAGCATCCGTGGTTCCTCCAGAGCGCGCAGGACAGCAACCTCCAGTACTCCGACTACTACATCTGGTCCGACCGGCTTCCGGACGCGAAGGCCGGGAAAGACCTTGAGGCGATGCTGAAAAGCCCTGACTATATGCAGAGCACGATCGGCAAATGGATGAAGAGTGAATATCCCCGCGATAAATTCTATATGAAGAATTTCTACGCCTGCCAGCCGTCCCTCAACTACGGTTACGCCAACCCGGATCCAAACCATCCGTGGGAGCAGGGCGTGAACGAGCCGGGACCGAAGGCCGTGCGCCAGGAACTCAAGGACATCCTCGCCTTCTGGTACGGCAAGGGAGTGGACGGATTCCGCGTGGATATGGCCAGCAGCCTCGTGAAGAACGACAAGGACAAGAAGGAGATCCTCAATCTCTGGAGAGAGATCCGTGAATGGTCCGACAAGAACTTCCCTGACCACGTCCTGATGGCGGAATGGGGTTCTCCGAAATATTGCCTCGCGGCCGGCTACAACGTGGATATGGACCTCAACAACACGAGGGCGCACAACCGCAGGATGTACTTCGACAGAAAGCATCAGGCCGATGGCGGAAGCTACTTCTCTTTGAATGGCGGCCAGCCGTCCGTCAAGGACCTCTACGGCAACGCTTGGCCGGAGAACAAGGTTGACTCCAAGACCACGCCGGCGCAGATGCTCAAGGAATATTACGACTACTTCACCGATTGCGTCGAGAGCACACGCACGATGGGCTATTTCGCCAGCATCACCGGCAACCACGACCACCTCAGGATCAACACAGGTGCCCGCAATACTCCCGAGCAGCTCAAGGTGATGATGACGTGGGTTATGACGATGCCGCTTCCGATCCTTTATTACGGTGACGAGATCGGAATGCGCTCGCTTGTGGATATGCCGAATGTGGAAGGGGCGAACCACAACGGCAAGGAGCGCGCCGGCGCCCGCACCCCGATGCAGTGGACAGCGGACGAGACAGCGGGGTTCAGCGACTGCGCTCCGGACAAACTTTACCTTCCTGTCTGCACGGACTGGACTCCGTCATCCTCTCTTCCTCAGTACACCGAGTGGAAAAAGGAACTGGCCGCCGGGAAAGCCAAGCCGATCGCCAAAGGAAACCCGACCGTGGAGTCTCAGGAGAATGATCCGGAATCCATCCTGAACTGGACCAGAGCCCTGATCTCGCTCAGGAAAAACAGCGAGGCCCTCTGGGCCGACAGCCGTTTCATCCCGATTTTCAATGAGGAACAGCCTTACCCGATGGTATATCTCCGCAGCAACGGCACGGAGACCTTCCTGATAGTCCTCAACCCGACCTCGGAGCGCAAGACCCTCGTACTTGACGGCGAGATCGACCCGTACCTTTCCGCCCTCAAATCCGTGAAAGGCTCCGTCTCCCCTCTCCTGACCACCGGCAAGGCCACCTGCAAACACACCGCCAAAGGCACCACCCTCAAGCTGGACGCCACCTCCGGATTGATCATCAAGCTATAAGGTCCTACCCGAAGATGTCGTGGAGCTCCTTGTTGCTGAGCTTGCCGATCCAGCTTTCGCCGGTGGAGACGGTCATCTCGGCAAGGTGTTTCTTGCGCTGGATCATCTCATCAATCTTCTCCTCGAAAGTGTCCTTGGTGATAAAACGGTGGACCATCACGTTCTTGTTCTGACCGATACGGTAAGCCCGGTCGGTGGCCTGGGCCTCCACTGCAGGATTCCACCAAAGGTCGAAATGAATCACGTGCGAAGCGGCGGTCAGGTTCAGGCCTGTTCCGGCGGCCTTCAGGGATAGGATGAATATCTTGTCCTCCTTTCCGTTCTGGAAACGGGACACCATCTCGTTGCGCTGCTTGACCGAGCAACCTCCGTGATAGAACATCGGAGCCTTGCCAGTACGGTCATTGACAAATTTCACGAGCATCTCGCCCATCTCCTTGAACTGCGTGAACACCAGCACCTTCTCGCCGGCGTCCACGATCCCGTCCAGCCGGTCAAGAAGCATCTCCACCTTGCCGGAAAGCGACGGAGACATATTCCCGTTCTTCAGGTACTGCGCCGGATGGTTGCAGATCTGCTTCAACGCCAGAATCATCTGAAGGATAAGGCCTTGCCTTTCGAAAAGCGCGACGCTGTCGGAAGTGTCCTTGCCTTCGATCTCAGCCATCGCCGCATCCAACGTCTTGTGGTACAAGGCCGCCTGCTCCGGAGAAAGGGCTGAATATTCATTGATCTCGACCTTGTCCGGAAGGTCGCTGATGACAGTCTTGTCGGTCTTCATCCTCCGCATCATAAACGGAGCCGTCACCTTTCGGAACCTCGCGGCGCACCCCTCGTCGTTGTACAGCTGGATCGGGTTGGCATATTCACTCTTGAAAGATTTGAGGTTGCCGAGGTAACCGCTGTTGGCATAGTCCATTATGCTCCAGAACTCGGTCAGGCGGTTCTCAACCGGAGTGCCGCTGAGCGCGATCTTCGTGTCGGCGGTGATGGAGCGGACAGCCTTGCTCTGGATGGCGGTCGGGTTCTTGATGTTCTGCGCCTCATCGATCACCATCACGCTCCACTTGACTTTCGCGAAGATCTTCTGGTCAGAACGGAGCACGCCGTAGGTCGTGAGCAGGATGTCCACACGGCTTTCAGGCCCTTGCCGACCAGTGCCGTGATAGATGAACGAGGTCAGGCCTGGAGCGAACCGAGAGATCTCCGCCTGCCAGTTGGAAAGAAGTCCAGTCGGCACGACCACAAGCGCCGGCTTCTCCCTCAATACACCCTCATCCTTCATCTTCTGCAGCAGAGTGATGGTCTGGAGCGTCTTGCCTAGCCCCATATCATCCGCCAGAATGGATCCGAAGCCGACCCGCATATTCCTGTAGAGCCAGGAATATCCCCGTTTCTGATACGGACGCAGTTCAGCCTTAACACCGTCAGGGACAGGAATTTCCTCTTCGTTGGTAAACTCCTCAATCAGTTCCTTCGCCTCATCGGAAAGGACAATCGGAGCGGAATCATATTCACCGAGAATCGCGGCCTGAAGCATCTCGCCCGGGCTGACATTGCCGACTCCGGCGATAGCCTTGTTGACTTTCTCCAGATCCTCCGGAGAGGTGTAGATGTACTGTCCTTTGAATTTCAACAGTTTGCCCGCCTGCCCAAGAAGCCTGTGAAAATCCTCCGCCGAGACCACCTCGTCACCCAAAGCCACTTCCCACTCGAACTCGAACAGATCCGAAAGCCTGAAGCAGGACGGTGAACTGCCGGTTTTCTTCTTCAGCTTCAGAGTCGGTTTCGGCCTTATCAGATTCTCAAGCGATTTTGGAAGGAATACTTTGACTCCCAATAGTTTGATAGCGGGAACAATCCTCATCAGAAGCGGTACGAACTCGTCCAATGAATATCTTAGCGCCCTCGCCGCCTTCCGTGCGATATAGCGTTCCACCTCCGGGATAATCACAGAAAGATCAGTGAACGCTTTCAGAATCGGAAGCCGGGACGATGCGAACTCTTCTTTGGCAAGGACATCCGACAAAGCGGTGATCCACTTCTCCGGAGCCTCGACATCCTCGACCCCGAGGTTGACATAGAACATCCCGTCCACATTCTCATCAACCGTCAGCACCGGCACGAAACGGGACTGGCGTATTGAATATGACGACAGCCAGGCGGCGATGCTGCCGGGAATCTCCCGTTCGCCAGGCTGGTCAAAGGCATAACGTTCACCATCAAAGAATATCCCGGTAAGCGGCCTGTGCGATGCCAGACTGAGTTCCGGCACAAGTTTACCCAAAAGGTAAGAGAGCAGTGTCTCGGCCTTGTTCTTCACGTACTTTCCTGACTTCCCGACCTTGAACCGGATCATCGTGTCCGGGATGATGGCCTCCAAAGACTCCAGCAGCGATGTCACCTCCGGATCCACAGTGCAGGGAATCCATCTGACGGCACAGTTCCCGTCCGCCAGCCGGACAATCTGCGGGGCGATGTCTCCGTTCGCCATCAAGTGCATCGACGCCAGAAATCCTTGATGTACAGCGGTCACGCTCGGGGAATAGTCCGGAATGAAATCCGGATTGATTCCGGTTATCTCTCGCAGGACAGCGTTCTCATCCGCCTTGGTAAACTCCTTGCCGTCAGGTGAATATAACATATTCCAATCCAACAGCAGATCCGCTTCCAGCGACACGGCCGAATCTCCGGAAAGGGCATATTCATTATGTTCATTGGAAAGCGCCTGAGGCGGGAAAAGCCTCTCGGCCGAGAGTTTGCCTTCAAAGAATTTGACCGCATTGCCGCTGATTTTCCGCATCTGCGAGGAATATCGCTCCTTGAAGTCACCGTTCAGATCGAATGCAGGATTCGGTGGAAGCAGCATCAGAAGGACATCCAGCCTGTCCGACAACCGAGAGAAGTTAACCCTATGGAACCCAGGAGCTTCCTTACCCACCTCCTTGGCCGGTTTCCGGAACTCGACAACATCTTTGACTGACGGCACAGCCGCCGTCTTGGCCGCCTCGTCCACCGTCACCCCACGTTTCTTCAGTTCCTCCAGCAGATCCACATTGTGAATCGTAAACACCAGAAAAGGATTGTTGTCGATCTCCCGGCTCATCATATAGATAACCGCCGCCAGATGCTTGCACGGCACCGCCCAGTCTGGGCAGCTGCATTGCATCTTGAAGTCAGTCCATTTTTCAGGGAATATCTTGAGCCCGCACTCCGAAGCGATGTCCATAACCGCCGGATCCAGCTCATGCTTAAGCAGTTTCGAGACGATGTCCGGCCTCTCCATAATCCCCTGGATAAGCCTCTCGACATCCTCCGGGAAGAACGGCGGGACAATAATGGTCACTGAATATGGCCGTGGTCGTCTCCCTTCCACCTTCGCGCTGATGACATTCCCCTTGACCTTGATCTCCCGCACCGCCCCCGCCCGTGCGTACGTCGCTCCGCGCGGAATCCGGTTCTCATAGTCGATATGCGTCAGCGAAAGCAGCCACCTGCTCCCCCACCACGTGTTCCCGAAACCCTTTGCCATAACTTTAATGTTTGTTATTACAAAGATAGCAATCAATGGGTTTCCACACAAGGTCTTCACACTCTCCAAACGCTCTGTAGTGGATAAAAAAAGCCTTATTTATCCACTATACGAATAGTTTTGGATAAAATACAACGTTAGCCTAATAGTTAAGCCCGAAGTGCCAGAGCGGAATGACGTTGCCGTGGGCATATTCAATGTCGTCTTTCACAATTATGCCGCCAGCTATTCCTTCTATCTGCTTCCGTCCTTTTTTGCGGCCACCTATCTCAAAAGTGTTCTTGCCAATCACAAAATCCGATTCCTTGGATGAGATGACATCGTTACGGACCTTCATCTGATTATAGAAAAAGGTCTCCCGGACATTACCGATGTCAACAGAACTTCCCGACAACGCATACATCAAGTTAGGGTTGTCGATGTAAACTTTCTCTACCTTTCCCAAACCACGGAGCCCTCCGGTGTCATCCCGCAGCTGGCCGATAAGGCCTGTCTTTTCCATATACGTCAGATATTCAGGAACATTGTTCTTGCTCACCCCTATCTCCACAGCCAGTTTCTCCATACTCGGCTTGTATGGTGCCAGCGAAGCTATGATGGCAAGCATCTTCTTCAACTTGCGGGCGGTGGAGGCCTTCAGGTTGGCGTGCTGGGCGATGTCAGACTCGATCGTCCGCGACACAACCTGTTGCAGACGCATCTCGAATCCTATCTCACCCGAAAAAGGATAATACCCCTTCCTCAAATATTCACGGAAATATGGCAACGGATGCTCAATGCCTGTGACTTCTCCCTTCCCAACAAGAATTTCTTCCAATGAATATGTCGGTGAATCAACTTTGTGGAAGAGTTTAAGATACTCTCTGAACGAAAGTCCGCTCATCGGATAGACCAGCGCGCGGCGACTCAGATCCGCGGCACCGTCCTCGATATCCAAAATAGATGATCCAGTGAACACCACGTGCAAATCTGAATGAACATCATAAATCTGCTTCAGCTCCCGTGACCAATCACTATACTTATGAACCTCATCAATGAACAAATGCGTTCCTCCATCCTTGACAAACTCGTCCGCCAGATCGGACAGTCTATGGTCAGCGAAATACGTATGGTCAGCCGAAACATAAAGGAACCGTCCCTTATCTTGATTTCCAAGAATATACTGCCTTATCATCGTGGACTTTCCGATTCCTCTCGCCCCGGTGATCCCGACAAGTTGCGCCTCCCAGGGAATATCCTGATAAAGATACCGATGAAACCCCGTGGGAGTTTTCCTCAGCATCTCCATCATATATTCATAAAGTTGTGTGTCAATCATAATAACATGAATTTGTATAACTTCCGCGCAAATATAGCAATTTTCCCTCATTAAGGGAATAAAACGCAGGAAATCATCACTCATTGAGGGAAAAATCACCGCGTTGATTGATCAACAGAATCGTGAGGCTGATTTTAAGATGAGGTAAGGGCATACGCATCCACTATAGAAAGATAAGTTATTGCATAATCATTTAAGTTTCGAAAGTGATTCAGGCAACTGGTTGCAGTTGTTGAACCACCTTCATTATGACATTAAGTTGTTTGTTTTTGTAAATGATGTTGGTCAAGATTTCATCGAAGTCTGCAGAGAACAATTCTGCGACGGCTGACACGAGTTGCTGAATGAGTCCCCAGATCCTCTCAGTGACAGAGAGTTCAACGGTCTGGGAGGTGATTTCACGGAACAGGCTACCGATGTCTCGTATGACTCGAACCTCTTGATGTACGACAGCAAGTTGTATTGCAGCATGCTTAGTGATATTGAAGTGATCTGAGACCCGAAGTCCTGCATTGGCATTTGCCAAGCCCCAGTAAGGATTTGCATTCGTGAAAGGACACCTCGATAGACCAGCGCATGGAGTATATTTGATAGGCCTTGTAGGGTGACAGAGTGGTGTCTGTTGACAGCAACGCTTTCCATTCACCCTTGCGGCCGGTCTTGGGCATATCAGTATCGTCAACAATCATGCAGGTAGTATGTCCGGTGTCCTTGGCGTCAGAGCGCACGGCGATATTGACCGCAAGTTTCTTGTTGACGTGGCGGAGAATGCGTCGCCAGTCAATCCTGTCATTGGAAAGGACGCGATAGAACATATCCTTACGGCAGCCAAACAGAGACTGCAGGCGCGCTTCCGCAGTAATCCGCGGCATTCTTGATGGAAAAGAACGGGAAGAGGATCATCAGCTGGATCACCTGGGCACAGGTGAACTTGCAGTTGCGCCTCTTCTCGAAGGCCATCTGCCTTTCTGTGATGTTTATGGTGCCGAGAACGTTCATTATCCTTTGTATGCCGAGTCCGCAGCCACTTTCTGTGAAAAAATTGCGCAACTCCGAAACTATTTGCCTATCTTTGCTCATGCTAGGTGTATATTGTTGTTTACCTACTCTAATATGCTGAAAATCAATGAAACCACCAAATGTTTCAGGATTTTCGACCTAGCTTTTTTCGTTTAATATTTACTTGCGAAACTTAAATAAAAATAATAAGTCTTATGGCAGCAGCAAACATTAACGTAAATAAACAGACCGTCTTACAATTATTGGCCAGCGGACAAGAAGTGCCCTTTGTCATTCCGGAGTATCAGCGCCCTTATTCCTGGAGCGATGATGAGATTTGCACACTTTTCGATGATATTTGGGGATTCTCCATAGACCGTACACAACCGGACGGCGCAAAGAGTTATTTCCTCGGCTGCGTCGTTTCCTATACGGAAAGAGGAGAACACCAAATCATTGATGGCCAGCAACGTATTACATCATTATTCCTGCTTCTCAGGGCAGTCTTTTCTATGTTAGAGAACGAGGAGACAAAGTCCGATAAAGTCACCCACTTCATCGGCCAAATCATCCCAGCCCTATGGAAGCGGGATGAGATGACTGGCAAGGAGGATAGGAGCCAGATGCTGCTCCGCTCGGAGGTGGTTTCTGATTCTGGTAACGAGCTGCTGCGGAAGATTCTCGAAACCGGGAAAGCGGATCCCAATGCCACTGACAATTATTCCCGCAACTTCAACAAATTCATTGAAATATATTCGGAAAAATCAAAGAATAGCCCGAATCAGATCTTTGAATTCATCCTGGCTCTGCTCAATTATACCATTCTGCTGCCTATAGATGCAGATGACCAGGAAACAGCACTTACCATCTTCAACACGCTAAACAACAGAGGCCTCCCGCTTTCAGATGCTGATATATTCAAATCTTATATCTACAAGCATCTTGATGAGGCTGGGAAGAAAGTGTTTATAGAAAAATGGAAGAAGCTGGAGACTGACTCTACCAAGGTCTCGGAGAGCATACAGTCCCTTTTCTACTATCATATGTTTTACATCCGGGCGAAAGAGAATGACGTGAAAACCACAACGCCTGGTGTCAGGAAGTATTATCTCGAAAAGGGCAAGAACCGGCTTTCCGTTGAAGTGATCGATGCGCTTGCAGAAAGTTTGCATCTCTGGGAAGTTGTTAACGGCCGTGACTCTATTGAAAGTGAATCCTGGAGCCAGAATATGGATATTCGGAAGATCCTTGACTGCCTATCATCCTACTCAAATGAATACTGGAAATACCCGGTATCTATTTTCTATATGCAGTATAAGGATAGAGAGGATTTTGAAGAGTTGTTCTTGAAGTTCCTCAGGAAACTCTATGTAATGCTGCTTACACGCTTCCTTGAGCAACCTACCATTAGCGCTGTAAAGGGAGATATCCTAAAACTGAATGCTCAAATTATCAACACATATCATCCAGACTTCACCGCAGGCTTTACCGAAAAGAAGACAGACGATGAGTACGAGTTGCAGGCTGAAAAGACCAGGACAGACAATCTATTAATTAAGCCTAACCGGAAAGTAGAGAGAATGTTGCTTAAGCTTCTGGCCTATCAGGAAGAAAAGCAAGAAGACTTATTGCCCGTATATTGGGAAATTGAGCATATTTTTCCACAAACTTGGGACACAAGATATTACAACCTTGATGTGGAAGAAGCCAACGATAAGTTAGAGCACCTTGGGAATAAACTCCCTCTCGAGAAGAAGCAGAATGGGTCCGCAAGCAACAATTACTTTGATAAGAAGAAAAAATGTTACATAGAATCTAAAATCGCCATATGTAATAAGTTGGGCAATTCCTCTTTAAATGAATGGAATTTGGATAATATCGTTCACAACGATGAGAGGATATGTGCTTTGCTTAAGAATCTCTTCAAGCAATGGATAGCTGACTATGAGCCTGCTGAGAGCACTGCTGTGAAAGTCCCCATTCCTACTGAAGAAGATCTAGCTATGATGAAAATCCTCAAGGAGAAAGGTCTAATTCCTTAGCATTAACGACTATGAAAGCATTTATCAGCGAAGACGACATAGAATAGTCCCTAATCCAGCGACTCGTTGCCTTGGGTTGGGACCGGATTGAATGCGACCCGTCTGTCGAAAAATAAGATGAGGTAGCTGGGACCGATCGAGCAAATTCCGCCGAGTGCATTGAGGAGATTGACCAGTTCCTGCTTTCTATCGGCATCAGTCTGGACAAGATCATGGAAGAGACCGACACCCTCGACCAAATTGAGATGTACCGACAGGCTTACAACCGGATTCTAGAGATGGACGAATGGAAGGACCGCTTCAAAGTCCTTACTAACCTTCTGGAAAACCTCTACGATGCATCCAAGCCGGAAATCTTTGAAAAGGGATGGTACAATGAGAAATTTGCTCCCATCATGTACCTGGCTGGCCTTTTCTATAATCAGATAGACGACGAGAAACTGGCTAGGGCAAAAGCAAAGATGGCCGATGTTCTCGACCGAAGCGTCTCTGCTGCAGAAGCGGAAGACCAGAGTAAGTATGTCATCCACGAAGGCAAGGTTATTGACCTGAGTAAATTGGATGTTGATGACAACATCAATAAGGGTAGATAAAAGCCCGAGTTTTGAAACATTATCAAAACTCGGGCTTT
>ERZ1034992.1085-NODE-1085-length-13066-cov-4.686957_pt1 | contig 13066 bp, 12 predicted proteins | sample MGYA00520695_ERZ1034992 | MGnify/ENA primary metagenome ERZ1034992 (study PRJEB33766, sample SAMN09781778) | gut metagenome | biome: gut microbiome | host: Homo sapiens | place: Madagascar | study: EMG produced TPA metagenomics assembly of the PRJNA485056 data...
TTCCTTTGCCAGCGTCATCTCAATTTATCCTCGAATAAATAGAGATGCCCTTAAAATTGTTTTCAGCACAGGAAAAATACGGAAAGGAAATTTTGCCGGAACGGGAGGTATTGCAGAATGGATAGACAGAATAAAAAACGGAACGTTCCGCCGAATCAAGGGGAACGTTCCGTTTAGAATTTTTTTGAAACAGGATTATTTTGCCTGGGTCAGAGTGATATTGCGGAACTGTGCTTTGCCTTCGACATTGCGGAACAATACATAGTAGTTGACGGTTTTGATCGGTTTTTTGGGGGTGTAGGTATACTGAACTTTTTCCCAGTCATGCGTTCCGTTTTTAAAGCTGGCCTGCACTCCGAAAGTGTAAGTGTTGTCCGTGTGGAGAATATCGAGGTAAATGACGTAATTGTTGGCAGTGTTTCCTTTGACGTCTTCACATTTGCTTTCTGCAGTGAAAGTGATCGCCTTCGGTTCGGTCTGATTCAGAACGACAATCTGGATAACGCCGGCTTTTTTGAATTCAGCCGTTCCGACGAAGGAAAAAGTTCCGTTTTCCTTGTCAATCACGCTGGTTTTGTCATTCTTTGCATAGAGCCGCCAGCTGGCATTTTTCAGGAGATTGGCATCCTGAGCGAAGATTCCGAGTGTCAGGGCGAAGAGGAACAGCACTGCAAGTTTTTTCATTATTTGATAACTCCCTTCGGTTGCGGCGGCATAATAACCCGCCAGTTGTTTTGACTTTCGAAAAAGTTCTTCCTTAAAATATAAGGGCACATTCCCGCATTTCAAGTACAAACTGCAAAGATTTTTTGAAAAAACGCCTTTTCAATTCGGCGGAACAGTCATATTCCAAACAGTTCGACGGAATAACATAACAGAAAATGGGAATTTCGCAGATTTTTTCTTGAAAAATCCGGCAGAATCTCTTGCATTTATTCTGCAATGTGATATAGTAATATATGAAATAAGGAATTATAATTTCATATTATGAAATCACTGCATAAAACATTTGACATTCTGGAGTATGTGGTTCTGCAGAATGGACAATCGGTAACGCCCAGTGAAGCCGCGGCTGCGCTGGGCGTGAATCTGGTTACCTGTACCCGGATCATGGGTGAACTGACGGACCGCGGGTATCTGGTGAAAATTTCCCGGAAAGACGGATATGCCGCCGGCCCTATGGTGATTTCTCTGGGAACCCGCGACAATGTGTACAGACGGATCGCCTCCGCTGCCGCAGAACCCATCACTGAGCTGTCGGAATTTCTGCATCGCCAGGTGAATATCGCAGTGCTGGATCAGTCGCGCCGCATCATGCTCTGCTATCATCTCGCCGATGCGGAACTGAAACCGTGGAACCGTTTTTTCTTTACCGACCAATGGGATACCGCGACCGGGCGTCTGCTGATTGCCGCACAGGATGACCGGTCCGCCGAAAAACTGACTGCTTCCGCCGGCGTGTTTCCCTTTCCGAAAGAACAGCTGGATGCGATCCGGCGGGCAGGCGCTGTGCGGTTCGAGCTGAACGGGGAAATCATTATCGGGCATTGGGTGCGGGTGTCCGGTTATCCCGCCGCGGCGTTCGGATTCGGTATTGCTCCGGAACGCGCCGATGAGGCTTTCGCCCGTTCTGCCGCGACAGCGGAACGGATACGCAACCTGCTGATGAAACCGAATTTTGCCTATTAATATATCGAAAGGAATGATTTATGATGATTTTGACCTGGAATCCGAAGACCACGGATGCCGCACTTCATGAACTGCTGCGGACTCTGGCGGATGAATATCCGCTGCGGGAGGATGCGCAGAATGTAAATCTCGTATTCGAAGAAACGGAAGAACCCGGCGCGCTGCGGGTTACCCGGCGCGGAGACTGCTGGTTTGTGGCATACGGTCCCGGCGCAGTGGCGGCACGCGGCGTGGCATATGCGTTCTCCGCGCAGGAATGCAGCGAAAAAGTTTTCTTCAAGACGTACGGAATTCTGTTTGACTGCACCCGCGGCAACATCATCACGGTCAAGCATTTCAAACACTGGCTGCGGCGTCTGGCTCTGCTCGGCTACAATATGGCGATGATCTATACCAAGGATGCGTATCAGGTTCCCGGCGAACCGTATTTCGGTTACATGCGCGGCGCGTATTCCATGGAGGAAATCCGCGAGATTGACGCTTACGCCAAAAAACTCAATATTGAAATGATTGCCTCCATTCAGGCGCTGGGACATCTGGAACCGGTTCTGCGCTGGCCGGTCTACAATGAAATCCGCGATACATCCAGCGTGATTCTGGTCGATGAACCGCAGTCCTACGAACTGCTGGAAAAAATGATCAAGTTCTGGAGTGATGCGCTGTCCTCCCGCCGGATTCACCTCGGCCTGGACGAAACACATGACCTCGGACGCGGCAAATTCATGGACCGGAACGGTTATGAAAGCCCGTTTGACATTTACAACCGGCATCTCGGACGTCTCTGCAAGATGTGCGAAAAATTCAAACTGAAACCGATCATCTGGTCGGATATGTATTTCCGTTATGCCAACAAGGATCAGAATTATTACGACACGCAGTCCGCAGTGCCGGAAAATGTCAAAAAAGCCATTCCGCCGATGGTGCAGCTTTCCTATTGGGATTACTATCACCGTGACCGCGAAACGTATGAAAAAATGCTCGCCCGCACCCGTGATCTCAATGGCAGTGCGCCGCTTATGGCTTCCGGAGTGTGGACCTGGCAGCGTTTCTGGACCGATTATGAAATGACGTATGCCACCGTTCGTCCCTGCATTGACGTCTGCCGGAAAACCGGCGTGAATGAGCTGATTTTCACTCTCTGGGGCGATGACGGCGGTTATTGCGATTTCGATTCCGCGTTTGCCGCTCTGGCATGGGCTGCCGATTACGCCTGCAATGAAAAGGAAAACGAAGACCGCACTGCCAAACTGTTTGAGGCTGTCTGCGGTTCGTCTTACCGTCTTCAGATGATTTGCGGCAATTCCTGCTACACGTACAACGGAAAACTCGACCAGATTGTCAAGATTACGCCGGGACCGCAGCTTTGGGACGATCCGCTCATGGCGATTGCCTGGCATGAATTCCCCGCCATGAAGCCGCAGCTGGCGGAAACCCTGCTGAGCGGTTACCGTAAAATCATGGAACTCATTGAACCGCACCGGGATGACCAGGCTGCCGGACATATCAACTATGTCTGGAATCTCCTGAATGTGCTGATTCTCAAAATAGAACTGCGGCAGCGTCTGGAACACGCTTATGAGAAACGTGATTTCAATACGCTGGAAACCATTGCCGAACGTTATATCCCGGATGTTCTGGACGCCATCGACGGTTTGCTGGAAGCCTTCCGCGAACAATGGAAACGCAGTTTCAAATCTTATGGAATGGAACTCATGCAGATTCGTCTGGGCGGACTTTCCGAACGTTACCGCGAACTTGCCCGCGTGATCGACGAACTTGTTCACGGCGAAATTGATTCCATTCCGGAACTGGAAATCAAACATCAGCCGCGGGGATATCTCCCGGATTCTTATCTCCGCACGGCAACCGGATGTTTCTTCATCTGATAAAAGGAGTTGAATGATCATGAGTGAAAAAGCATTGAAACAGGCCATGGATTTCATAGAAAACGAAAAACAGTTCCATCTCGGATTCCTGCCGACGGAACAATCCAACCCGCTGACCAGAAATCTGGATCGCGAATTTGCCAAATCCAGTGTGGACGGCGTGAAGAATCTGCAGAGCGTCGACCGCAATGTGCTGGTCATGGCGAAACGCATTTTCGCCTCGGCGGAATTCCGGAAACTGGTCGATGCCGGAGAAAAAACTATCCGGAACGGCAGCAAAGTCGTCTTTTCCGGCTGCGGCGCGACCGGACGGCTCAGCATTCTGCTGGAATGTATGTGGCGCGACTGCTGCGCCGGCAATGCCGCCCTGTCTCCGTATGCGGATCATGTGTTCAGTATCATGACCGGCGGCGATTATGCGCTGGTGAAATCCGTGGAATTTTTTGAGGATTACCAGTCGTTCGGCCGCCGTCAGGTCCAGGAAATGGGCATGACGGAAAACGACATGCTGGTCGCCATTACGGAAGGCGGCGAAACTTCCTCCGTGCTGGGCACGGTGTTTGAAGCTGTGGAACGCGGCTGCAAAGTGTTCCTGATGTTCAACAATCCCGCTGATCTGCTGGCGGAACATCTGGAACGTTCTCGGAAAGCAATCCGCGACCCGCGGGTCTGCGTGCTGGATCTTTCCTGCGGTCCGATGGCGCTGGCGGGTTCCACCCGGATGCAGGCAACGACTTCCGAACAGCTGGTTGCCGGCGGTGCCCTGGAAAGCATGATGAACCGTCTGACCGGCGCCGCGCAGCTGGATTATGCGGCGGAATTTGAAAAACTGCTCGGACAGCTGGAAGCGCCCGTCGCACGCAAAGGCATGGCGGATTACATTGATTTCGAGGCGGCTGTCTACCGTAAGAAAGGTCTGATCACTTATTTCGCGAATGATTATCTGCTGGACATCTTCACCGACACGACGGAACGTTCTCCGACGTTCATGCTGCCGCCGTTCCGCAAGAATGACGATACTGTGTCGCCGCGTCCGTGGGCGTTTGTCAAGAATCCGCTGCTGTCCACTCCGGAAACCTGGCGGAACGGGATGCACCGTCCGCTGCGCTGTCTGGAATGGGGCCCCGCCGATTATGTCCGGATGAATGCGCCGGAAAGCATTCCCGCCAATCCGCCGAAAATCCGGGCGTCGGAACTGCTGAAATTTGAAGTCGGCAAAGAATCTCCGGAAGACCGCGCGGTTACCGGCAATGACGCGGCTGTGCTGGTTACCGTCGGCAGGACGCAGAGCAATCCGGAAATCTTTTCCGCATTTGCGGCGGTGAAGGCTCCGTTTGCGGAACGCCGTCATCTGGCGGTGGGCGGCGACGCTTCTGCGGATTTTGCCGTGCCGTGTGAACTGCCGGAATCTCCGCTGCACATTATGCAGCACATGGCGATCAAGCTGGTTCTGAATACAATTTCCACGGGTGTGATGGCTGTGCTTGGCCGCATTACCGGCAACTGGATGAGCTGGGTGGACGTTACCAACAAAAAACTCATGGATCGCGGAATCCGTCTGATCTGCGAAATCGGCGGACTGGACTACCGCTCCGGCTGCATCCGGCTCTTCGAGGCGGTGGAGGAACTGGCAGACAAACATCGCGCGTCCGATGAAAAAGTATCGGCTGTGCAGTATGTGCTGAAACAGATGGGACGCTGAACTCGTCTGCTTTACCGGCAAGAAAAAACTCCTGACCCGGAATTTTTCCGCGGTTCAGGAGTTTTTTTTCTGTGCGGGGATGATTTATTTCAGAACATTCCGCATGGCATTCATCTGTTCTTCAATGGAACTGACCAGTTTGAACTGGGTGCGGGAGCGGTCCAGGTTCTGGTTCGGACGCTTGATTTTGAAATATGTATCGCCGACCAGATAGTCGGTGAGGAACCGCACGCCGATTTCCAGCGTGATGATTTTGCCCGCCATCGGCATGTATTCCTTTTCCGCGGGGGTCATGAATTTCTGGGCAGACTGATAGAAGCCGCGCGACAATGCTTCGTACATGTCAAAACGCATGAACACTTTTTCCAGATTGACTTCATCTTCTTCGGCGGGATTGGTTCCGCTGCGGACCATGTCGCCGAAGTCATAGAGGGACAGCCCCGGCATGACCGTATCCAGGTCAATGACGCAGATTCCTTCTCCGGACAGGTCGTCGATCAGGATGTTGTTGCACTTGGTGTCATTGTGGGTGATGCGTTCAGGAATGGCGCCTTCCCTGTTGAGCTGAATCAGCGTTCCGGCTTCCTCTTTGCGGGACAATACGAAGTCAATTTCCTTCTGGACATTTCTGACGCGGTTGAGCGGATCCTGCCGGATTGCGTCTTCGAGTTGTTCGATCCGTTTGGGGGTGTTGTGAAAATCGGGGATGGTGTCATGGAGTCTTTCACCGGGCAGGTCGGTCAGCTGCTGCTGAAATTCGCCGAACGCCTTGGCGATGCAGTAGGCCTGTTCCGGAGTTTCCAGCACTTCATAGGCGCGTGCGCGTTCCACAAATATATAGGCGCGCCAGCAGTTGCCGCGGCGGTCCATCACATAAGGCTTGTCGTCATGAGTCCGCAGCAGACGGATCGTGCGCTTCCGGGTTTCGGCGTGGCTGGAATGAATGTGTGAAAGAATATGTTTGGTGACGCGGTCCACATTTTCCATGACCTTGACCGGTTCCTTGAACACATTGCCGTTGATGCGCTGAAGCACATAATTCAGACGGATGGCGCCCTGGTCAAAAGTCAGCATGAATGTGTCGTTCACATGTCCGTTCCCGAAGGGTACACCTACCAGATAATCTCCATAGATAATGAATTTACTGATGAGGTCGCGTAATTCTCTTTGTGAATATGCCATGTTCTTCCTGTTCTAATTCAAATTCCTGTTTCGGCAAATATTCAGCAGTTCCTTGCGGCATACCGCTTATCCGATAAGCAGACAATATACATGTGATTTGCCGCAAGTCAAGAAAATTTTGCAGCTCGGAACCGAAAGCGGCGTTTTTACCGTCTGATTTTTACCGGCAAATCCATGAAAACAGGAAAAAAGCAGATTTTTTCATTTTTTTTCTGGAAAACCATTTGCTTTTTCAGAATATTGAAGTATATTTAATTTTATAATGACTACAATATGTTGTCAGAAAACCAAAAAAAGGAGTTTGTAAAATGAAACAGTTTGTTTGTCCTGTGTGCGGTTATGTGTATGAAGGTGAAACGGCGCCGGAAAAATGCCCGCAATGCGGATGCCCCGGCAGCAAGTTCACGGAAAAAAAGGCGGAACAGACCACCTATGCCACGGAACATGTGATCGGCATCGCCAAAGATGTTGACGCGGAAGTTCTGGAAGGATTGAAAGCCCATTTCGCCGGGGAATGCACCGAAGTCGGCATGTATCTGGCAATGAGCCGTCAGGCGGATCGTGAAGGATATCCGGAAGTTGCGGAAGCCTATAAACGTTATGCGTTTGAAGAAGCGGAACATGCTTCGAAATTCGCTGAACTTCTCGGCGAAGTCGTGCTTCCCTGCACGGAAACCAACCTGAAAATGCGTGCGGAAGCGGAAAACGGTGCCTGTGCCGGCAAATTCGCCATTGCCAAACGCGCCAAAGAACTCGGCTATGACGCCATCCATGACACCGTGCATGAAATGGCGAAAGATGAAGCCCGCCACGGTCAGGGCTTTGCCGGTCTGCTGAAACGCTATTTCAGCAAATAATCAGACTCTCTCTCCTCGCTCCGGACCGGATTCTTTCCCTTTTCCGGTCCGGAGCTCTTTCCGTTCAATTGCCGGAGACTGAAAATGGAATCTCTCATACTGCGCAGAGAAGCGATCGAAATTCTGAAAAAGCACGGCTTGCGTCCGTCTTCGCCGCGAATCACGATTTACAGTTATCTGCTGGCGCACCGGATTCATCCGGGAGCGGACACCATTTACCGCGCTTTGCTGCCGGAGAATCCAACTCTTTCTCTGACCACAGTTTACAACACCCTTAAACTGTTTGCCCAGTACGGGCTTGTTATGCCGCTGACGATTGAAGACGGCGAAGTCCGTTATGATGTCAATACGGCATTTCACGCTCATTTCAAATGCCGGGTATGCGGCGGGGTTTTCGACTTTTTTTCTGCAGAATTTGAATCCGGCATTCCGCAGCCGGCACCGGAATATCTGGTGGAATCCGTTCATCTGGATTTTTACGGAGTCTGCCCGCACTGCCGGGAAAAAGCAAACCGGGACAACGGATAAACGTCATCCCGGTCTGCTGTAAATAAAGCTGCTGAAAATGCGTTACAGCTGGAAAAACTTTTTCGCTTTTTCCAGAAAACTTTCGCGCAGCGGCTGATTGCCTTTCTGTCCTTTCAGCAGATCATCGAAATGCCGCAGGGCTTCCTTCTGTTCGGCAGTGAGCTTGCGCGGAACTTCCACGAAAACCTGCACCTGCTGATCTCCGCGTCCTTCGCCTCGGCGCAGGGAAGGCATTCCTTTGCCGCGGATCAGAAATTTGTCGCCGGTCTGCGTTCCGGCAGGAATTGCCAAAGTGGCTTTTCCGGAAACGGTCGGAATTTCGATTTCGCCACCCAGTGCCGCCGTAGTGAAGGAAATCGGCACTTCACAGAAAACCGAAGAGCCGTTCCGTTTGAAGACATTATGTTCGCGCACATGGGTGATGACATACAGATCGCCGTTCGAACCGCCGCGCAGTCCCGGTTCGCCTTCGCCAGCCACCCGCATCCGGGTTCCGGTATCGACGCCCGGCGGGATGTGCAGCGCGACGGAGCGCTTGACTTTGCGTACACCTTTGCCGCCGCAGTCCTTGCACGGTTTTTCCGCGAGGACACCGGTACCGCCGCAGTTCGGGCATTCGTGCATGACCGTGAAGAATCCCTGCGAAACGGAAATCTGTCCATGACCGTGACAGCGCGGACAGGTTTTCTTCGTGGTTCCCGGTTCGCAGCCGGATCCATGACAGGTTTCACAAGCTGCCAGACGGGAAAACTCAATCTTGCGGTCTGATCCGAACACGGCTTCCTCAAAATCAATTTCCAGATCATAACGCAGGTCATCGCCGTCCACCGGACCGTTGGGATTCTGCCGCTGCGCGCCGCCGAAGAAGGAATCGAAGATTCCGCCTCCGCCGCCGCGTCCGCCGAATGCTTCCCGGAACAGATCGAACGGGTCGAAACCCGCGCCGCCGGCACCGGCTCCTCCGTGTGTGAAAGCCTCCTCGCCGTACTGGTCGTACATCTGCCGTTTCTGCGGATCGCTCAGTACGGAGTACGCCTGGGAAATCTGCTTGAAATGTTCCTCCGCCTCGGCATTTCCCGGATTTTTGTCCGGGTGATATTTCACTGCCAGGCGGCGGTAGGATTTCTTGATTTCCGTATCAGTCGCTTCGCGTGTAACTTCCAGAATTTCGTAATAATCCGCCATTATTCGGCGCTCGCTTCTTGTTCAGCGCAGAACGTCATCAGCGAAGCGGTGCGTTTGGCGAACAGCAGAGGATCGGGCAGTGGGCTGCCTTCCGTCAGCAGAGCCTGGTCAAACAGCATTTCCGAAAATTCCTGCATCTTCGGACTGTCCGGAGATTTTTCAAACAGGCGTTTCATGGCTGCGACCAGCGGATGATCCGGGTTCAGTTCCAGCGTGCGCGCCACTGCGGGTGCAGCGTCTTTGTTGATGGCGCGCATGACCCGCTGCATGTAGGCGCTGGGATCGTTTTCGCTGCTGACCAAACAGCAGGCGCTTTCCGTCAGACGGCTGGAGAAAGTAACGTCTTTGACTTTGTCGCCCAGAGCTTTTTTGATGGCGTCAATCAGCGACTTGTTGTCATCCGCCGCTTTTTTGGATTTTTCCTCCAGTTCCTTCTGAATGGACTCGTCCAGTTTGACTTCGCCCTTGTTGACGGATCTCAGTTTCTTGGAATCATATTCCTGCATACCGGACACCACGAACTCGTCGATGGGGTCGGTCATGAACAGAACATCGTATTTTTCCTTGCGGAGAATTTCCAGATGCGGGGAATTTTCCAGCGCTTCGCGGTTGTCGCCGGTCAGATAATAGATGTCCTGCTGCAGAGCCGGCATGGCTTCGCGGTATTCCTTGAGCGTAACCAGTTTGCCCTTCGGGTTGTTCATGGTCTCAAACAGCAGCAGGTTCTGCAGTTTTTCGCGGTTGGCGTAATCGGTATGCACCCCTTCCTTGATGAGACGTCCGAATTCCTTGTAGAACCGTTCATAGCGTTCCCGGTCATTGGCAAGCATTTTGGTCAGTTCGGAAAGAATGCGTTTGGTCAGGTTGACGCTGATCTTGTGAACCTGCGGATTGTCCTGAAGCATTTCACGCGACAGGTTCAGCGGGAGGTCGCTGGAATCCACCACGCCGGCGACGAAGCGCAGATAATCCGGCAGCAGAGCCGGACAGTTGTCCGTGATGAATACTCTGCGGACATAGAGCTGCAGTCCGTTGGTGCGGCGTTCTCCGAACTGGAAATCAAACGGCGCATGTTCCGGAATGAACAGCAGAGCCTTGAATTCGGAAGTGCCTTCCGCACTGTAAACAATGCGTTTCAGCGGTTCGCCGAATTGTCCCAGATGCGCATAGAAACTCTTGTATTCCTCGTCCGTCACTTCGGATTCACTGCGCAGCCAGATGGCTTTCATGGTGTTGAGCGTCGAATCTTCTTCCACATCCTTGTCGTCTTTTTTGACGGTGTGTTTCATGCGGATCGGGTATTCGATGAAGTCCGAATATTTGCGGATGATGGAGGAGACGGTCCAATATTCCAGATAGGATTTGGCATCTTCTTTCAGATGAAGGATGATGGTGGTTCCCTGTCCGTCGCGCTGTGCCTCTTCGATGGTGTAGGAGTCTTTGCCGTCGGACGACCACTTCCACGCCTGGTCGGAACCGGCTTTGCGGGTGATGATGTCCGCCCGGTCGGCAGCCATGAACGCGGAATAGAAACCCACGCCGAACTGTCCGATCAGTTCCGGATTGTCGCCTTTGGCTTCTTCCTTCTGCTTCATGGCTTCAACGAACGCCTTGGTGCCGGACTTGGCGATGGTGCCGATGTCCGCAATCAGATCGTCGCGGTCCATGCCGATGCCGTTGTCAATAAAGGAAAGGGTGCCGGCTTCCTTGTCCGCCGCAATGCGGATTTCCCAGTCCTGCGCATATTCCGGATGGCTGATGGACTCGAAACGCGCCTTGTCCAGAGCGTCGGCTGCATTCGCCACCAGTTCCCGGATGAAAATGTCTTTGTTGGAATAGACGGAATGAATCATCAGCTGCAGCAGCTGCTGAACTTCTGTCTGAAACTGCATACTGTCTTTTGCCATGATAAAGCCTCCTGCTGGAATAGTTTAAGAAATCAGTGCTTCTTCCGTATGCTGTCTGTTATTTGGAAGGGGCTTTGTTCTTGAAATCGGTGCAGTAGAAACCTGTTCCGTGGAAAATGACCCCGGCGCCGGCGCCGATTTTTCGGACGAGTGTTTCCTTGCCGCAGGCGGGGCATTTGGTCAGTTTTGCATCCGTCATTTTCTGAAAGATTTCCAGTTCTTTGCCGCATTCCTTGCAGACATAATCGTACGTAGGCATTTGTAATTTCTCCTATTTTAGAATAATGCTGTTTTCAATAATAAATGTTGTAGAAAGCATTTTCTGTGCCATGCTTCCGGAAAAGACCCTTTTCCTGTATGGATTGTCTTTTCCGAAATTTTTCTGCCGGGGTGCAGAGTGACAATATGGCACAGCAGACGGCACAAGCTGTCACAGTGTCAGAAGAACAGTTTGATGGTGGCGATGGCAGACAAAGCCAGCACAACTTTTTCAAACAGTTTCTGCGGCATCTTGTTCAGCAGCCAGATTCCCAGAGCGGCGCCGACCAGCAGCAGCGGGATGGTGGCGAGGTCTGCTTTGACCGAATCCATGGTAATGCGGCCTTCCGAAATGAAAATTGGCACTTTGGTCCAGTTCAGCAGCAGGAAATACCAGGCGGCGGTTCCCATGTATTCCTTTTTTTCGAAGCGCATGGCAATCAGGTAGATCGCCATGATCGGACCGGCGGCGTTTGCCACCTGCGTGGTGAATCCCGCCAGCAGACCGAACGAAGCGGCAAAACTCCAGTGAGTCGGAATTTTTTCCTTGTCGCGGAAAATCAGATCCTTGGTGAATCCGAAAACGCACAGAATCAGAATCACGATGGCGATCAGCACATTCAGGGAATTGCCCGGCACACTGCGCAAAACAATTGAACCGATGATGATGCCGACCAGTGCCGCCGGAATCAGCCGGAGCAGCTGTTTCCAGTTGACTGTTTTGCGGTAATACCAGGCGGCGGGCAGGTCAGCCAGCGCCAGCATTCCCAGTTGCAGACCAGTGGAAATTCCTGTGGGGAACGTGTTGGCGAGCATGACCACCGGCAGCAGTCCCAGTCCGGGCAGTCCGGTTTTGTTGATGCCGATCAGTACGGCGGAAATCGCCAGCACAATCAGCTGGAGAGTCGAAAATCCGTGAAAAATGTAATCCATTTTTCTGCTCCTTGCAGTGTTCTGTTTTTTTGAAGCATATAATATACACCGGAAGGAGCTTTTTTAAAGCGGAATACGGAAATTCCTTTCAAAACAGAATGGAACCGTCTTCCAGTTTCCGGACGGTGAAAGTTGTTCCGTCGAAAAAACCGAAAGTCTGCGGGAAATTCTGTTTTGGCAGGGAAATCGAACCCGGATTGAAAATCGTCAGCCCGCAGTCCAGTTTTTTCAGCATCGGAATGTGGGTATGCCCATGCACCAGCACTGTACCCTGCGGCATCGGCGGCAGATTGTTTTCATTCCAGCGGTGTCCATGAGTCAGGAACATGCGCACGGAATCCGTGACCAGTTCGGAAAAGTCCGCCATGATTGGAAATTCCAGCAGCATCTGATCAACTTCCGCATCGCAGTTGCCGCGAACCGCAATGATGTCGTTCTTCCGGGCGTTCAGCAGCGTGACCACCTGTTTCGGATTATACTGCACTGGAACGCCGTTGCGCGGTCCGTGATAAAGTGCATCGCCCAGCAGTACCAGACGGTTGGGCTGGAGGGTAGGCAGATAGGAAAAAAGTTTTTCCAGAGTGGCGGGGACTCCGTGAATATCGGAAAAGAACAGAATTTTCATAAGGTATATCTCCTTCAGTTTTTGCAGTGTACTATAGCACTGTTCTGCGGAAATTCCAGTCGCCAGCAATCTGAACGGCGGTTGTGTCCCGAAGGAAAAATCAGATTTTTTTTGTTTCCGGTGCATAAAAGACGTTTTTTCAGCGAATCAGTTGTTTGAAAAGAAAACAAAGTCCGGCTCACGCGGAAGTTGATCGGTCAGCCTGGGGGGAGATGTCCGATGAATGGATGCCGGGGCGGAAATTCGGAAAAAGAGGCGGCGGTTGAACTGCGGGAGGTCTCCGGACAGATTCCGGCGGCTGCAAAGGGAGGGAG
>ERZ1034992.1086-NODE-1086-length-13064-cov-4.370897_pt1 | contig 13064 bp, 27 predicted proteins | sample MGYA00520695_ERZ1034992 | MGnify/ENA primary metagenome ERZ1034992 (study PRJEB33766, sample SAMN09781778) | gut metagenome | biome: gut microbiome | host: Homo sapiens | place: Madagascar | study: EMG produced TPA metagenomics assembly of the PRJNA485056 data...
ATGGCATACCTTACACACGCTTACCAGCTGCCGCTCGTCGCCGTCCCAGATGGACAGCGCCAGGTCCGGGCGGTCCCGGAGGTGTTTGACGTGGTGGACGATGTCCGCCCGCCTGTATCTCCCGGCTGCCTTACAGTGCTGGCACTCATAGTGGTCCATCCGCAGGACCTCCGCCCGCCGGATCCGCCACTCCGTCCATGTGTAAAAATCATGCTCCCGACCGGCGGCCAGCAGGCTCACAAGATCCTGCAGCCGTCGATCCGAGATCTTATCCGTTAGCATCATACCACAGCGCCCCGCCGCGAAAGTACTTTTCCCCGCCGCTCACAGGCGGCGAGGCCTCGGGAAGCGCTCCACGTACCGCCGGTACATCTCGGCCAGATCGGAGCGGCTGCCTATGTAGTGCTTGTCCATGCACCGGTCCATCTGGATCCTGGTGGTGGCGTACTCCAGCAGGGCCTCCCACTTGTCCCCGGCGCAGTGGCGGCAGATGTCCCGGATCAGCTTTTGCGCATCCCGATCCAGCTTGTTATAGCTCTGGCTCACCCCGTAGACATACGCCTGGTGACTGTATCCAGCCTTGCAGCTCTTTGCATATCGAAACCTAGTCACGTTTGTGCCCTCCCCGTTTTTTGTTTTTCGGCGGCGTGGTGTAGCGGATGTACTGGCCCACGCCCTCCTCGTCGTAGTATTGCTCCCGGACCTTGGCCCCCTTCGGCGGCCGGATCCGGTTTGTGGTGAGGATCTCCCGCTCGGTGATCTCCGGCAAATCCATGTTGCGGCTGGTGCTGTACTTTTTGGCGTCCGGGATCCGCCGGACCTGCCGGAGCAGATACCGGGCCAGGCCCGTGTAATCATCCTCGCTCCACATGGTTTTGATGTCCACGCCGCCCAGATCCCAGCAGGACAGGATGGCGTCATAGCTGATCCGGCCCGGAAACTGTATGGCGAGATGGTGATGGAGCCGGACCAGCTCTCCGGTGTCTCCGTCCAGGTCCGAGGTTACAAGCACCCAGCGGATCTCCTTGCCGACCTTGCGCTTTAATCTGCGGATAAAATTCCGGGCCTCTTTCTCGGCGGCCTTTCTGGGGTCCTCCGCCCGGAGGATCCGCTCCGCGTTGGCTCCGTCATAGTCCAGGCCCAGCAATCGGCCTCCATCTGCGTTAAAATTGCAGTTGAGGATCCGGGCCAGCTTTTTACATGCCCCGTTAAAATTGGCCTCCTGCTTTCGCGGCTTTGTGACGCCCCGGCGCTTTTTCTGCCGCTTGGCGTTGGACCCCACCAGGTATCTGGTTTTCTCCACCACCCCATTGGCTGATCTGTACGTCCGCTCCATGATCTTTGCCATGCCCTTTCTGCTCCTTCTCCGGCCATCCACGGATTGCCGGGCATATCCGGATCCCGGCAGAGCCAAGCCCCGGTCCTCTTTTTTGTGGTGGCGCTAAACTTAGCATCCCACCAAGCCCACAAGATACGCGCACACGCGTATCTGATTGCTCTTTTTAATTGCTTACAAATTGTCAGCAGTTGCCCGCTCCAGCTTCGGCCCGGGATACCCCGGGCCGGTGATGCAGCGATCAACCACGGCGAGGCCGCCGCAAGGGCGGCAGCTTGCCGTAGATATGTACATAGGCCACAAGTTTGCCATAGGAGGACCACTCCGTCCCCAGGTATAGCCTGGCCAACAGGGCCACCTCGTCCAGGGTCAGGCCCACCAGCGGGTCCTCCCGGTCCCTCCGCTCGGCGTAAAGCTGGCGGATCTGGGCGGATGTGTATTTCCGTTTCATTCCCACTCGTCCTCCCCTGCCGTGTAGATTATTGGCTTGCGCGAGTACCTCGCCACGCTCAGCTCGATCCCCGCTCCGGGCGATCTTTCCCACCCTGGCAGCATGTAGACGCCGTCGGCTACGTCCACCATGGCCAGGCAGATCCGCATATAGTCCGCCGCTGTCATGCCCTCCGGCAGCTCCGCAGGGTTGAGGACGATATACCCCTGCCCCTCCAGCGTTTGCTTTACCGCTCCAAATTTTGCCTTATAATCCGGGTCCCCGGTGATCGGCCCGGCGATGTAAATCTTACACTTAGCCATTGTTTACCTCCAATGCTCTCTCCGCTTCCTCACGGGTAAAGTACGGCCTTACTCATTGCTCTCCCTCCTTGGCCAGCTGCTCCGCGATCCTTTTTATTGCGTCATATAGGCCATCGTAGTATGCGTCCGTTTCTTTGACTACGCTTTCCATCTCCGCTTTTAATACCGCCTTCCTGCACTCGTCTCGACGCTTGCGCTTATCGTACAGCCCCTGCAGGATGGCATCAAAGTCCAGCGTTGACTCCGTCATACCGCACTCACCCTCTCCTCCATGCTCTCCAGGAGCTTCCCGGTGGCGGCCCGGAGCTTGTCCGCCAGCTCCGGGTCCTTGATCTTGGCCAGGGATCCCAGGAGCCGGTTAAAATCCTCCTGGACCTGGGCAAAAAGCGTCTTAAATACGGCGGCCTCCGGACTGCTCAGGGCGGTCTGTTTCCGGGCCTCCTCCAGGGCGGCGGCAGAGGCGGCGGCTTTCTCCTCGGCGGCTTTCTTCGCCGTCTCCAGCTTTGCCAGCTTCTCCTCCGCCTCCCGGGCGGCCTTTTCCGCGGCGGCCTGCTCCGCCTCTGCCCGGATCCGGCCCATGAGGTCCTCCGGAATCTCCGGGTTTTCCTTGGCCTTTTTCAGATCCTCCTTGGCCCGCTTCTCTGCCTCTTTTGCTTTTTTCAGCTTTTCTTCAGCCGCCGTCAGGGCGGCGGCGCTGTCCTCGGCCCGCTTGCGCAGAGCCTCCTGGTCTGCTTTTACGGCCCCCAGGTTCTGGGAGGCCCGGCCCGCTTCTTCCTCCGCCGCCCGGAGCTTGGCGGAGACGGCGTCCCGCTCGGCCTCCATAGCCTTGGCCGCCTCTAGTGCAGCGTTTTTCTCCCGGATGGCTGCCTCCAGCTCCCTGGTCGACATGTCCTCCACCGGGTTTTCCTCCGCAAATTTCTCCCGCTCCCCCTCCGGCAGGGACAGGAGCCGGATGGCGCTGGTGACGGACAGCCTCTCAATGGCAGCGTTTCCGCCGCCGAAAAGGCTCTCCTGACTGTCGCCGTACTCCTGATACAGGCGCATCATGTTGTTTGCCTGGCTCCGGGAAAAGTCCACCTGCTCCTCCAGGTACTTGCCCCACTCGCCATAGGGCACCATGGCCTTTGCCTCTACCAGCCGGCGGCCCACCTCGATGGCCGCCGAGACCATGGTGCAGCGGGCCTGCTGGGTAATGGTGACGATCTCGGTGGTGATCGTCTCCAGGGATCTCGTTTTTGCAATCTCGCTCATGCCGCATTGTCCTCCTTTTTGCGTTTGGCCTGCTTTGCCGCCCACGGCAGCAGGATCTCCTTTTCCCATTTGTCCACAAATTCCCGGACCGCCGCCGGGATCTTATGCACGTACTCCTTGTGGGGCCCGTGGCGCTCGTTGCCGTACCCGTGGAGCTGGATCTCATAGGGCTTGCTCCGATCCAGGCCGATGTTAAGGGTGTAATAGCTCCGCTCCGGCCGCCTGGCGCGGCGGATGAACAGGATGATCTCCTTTCCCCCCGCGTGTCGGCTGCCATAGCCGCCGACGCAGTGCCGGAGGGTGGCCCCCTCCCGGACCAGATCCTCGTTGCTCCTCGGCAGGATCACCGCCAGGCGCCCGTCTGTCCATTGGATCCCGGCATATTTTGCCAGGACGGCGTCGAAGCCCGCCTGGAGCTCCGCCGTCTTTTTTTGCTTTTGGCCACCGCGATCTGGGCAGTCAGGCGGTCGTGAGCCGCCTGAAGGTGGCTTGGCCACAGCTCCTCCTCGGTCAGCGGCGTGTCCGGGTGCAGCTCCTGGGCCGCCCGGCGGGTGTCCGCCAGGGTTCGGATCTCGCCCAGCCTCATGCCCTGCTTGCCCATGTATGCCTCGTATCTTTTGAGGCTCCCGCCGTAGGCCTCCATCTGCTGGAGCACGGTCTGCCCGTCTGCCCGCCACAGCTCCCGGCTGATCTCGCCCAGCGGCGTCTTTTTGTCGATCTGCCGGTATCTCTGCAAGATCTGGAGCTCGGCCCAGGTGACACTTTTGCCCAGCGCTTGGCAATCCGCCTTTGATAGCCGCAGGATCTCATGGGGCTTTGTTTTGGTGGTGTCCATGCTTTTGCCCAACTCCGTACCCAGATCGTACCCATAACAGGCAGCATCGTACAGTATCGTGTTGATCAGCCGGGCATGGCCGACATTTACAACGTTTTCCACGGCCGGGAATTTTTGCCACGCCTTGAGGTATGTCACCCCGAACTCGCCCTCGGCGTCTGCCCAGTACCGGGCAAGGCCGGTCTTTTCGCCGGTGGTGCCCTCCATCTCGTCCTGGCTCGGGGTCTCCGGCCAGCGCATGGTCCCGGCCTTGCGGCCGTTGATGCTGCCCCAGTCGTAATATAGAGAGCGCCACCGGTCTCCGGTCCCTTTTACCGGCCGCCAGGTTTCCGCCGCGGCGTCCGGCGCCATGCCCCGGCTCCGCCGGTGAGAAAATGCCTTGATCCGTCCGCTCTCGTCCAGGGCGTAGGCGTATCTGGGCGCTGCGGAGATGCAGGTGCCGCCGGGGGAGATTTCCCGCTCCACAAGCCAGTACAGGATTGTGGTGTACCGTCCCACGTTGAGTAGCTGGGCCACCTGTAGGCGCTTTGTGCGCCCGCCTTTGATGTCCCGGGCCCGGATCACCTTGGTCTCCACCCCGCAATAGGGGCAGACCAGTCCGTCTCCGGCGGCTACCTCCAAATAATATAACCCTGGGTCCTCCAGGTCATCTTGGATCCCTGCCTGGTATGTTGAGCCGTCCTCCCCGTCCACCACAAAAAAGGACTCCGCGGTCTCCCCCTTTTTGGTTACCCACTCCTGGCCGCACTCGGTGCACTCGCACACCGTAGCCCGTATGTTGGTGTTGATGGCCCTCCAGTTGTTGTCCATCAGATCCTGCATGGTGGGCTCCCTCGGCACCCACTCACACCGGTATGAGGTGTACGCTGCCTCTCCCAACTCGTCGGTCTGCTGCTCTGCCCAGCGGAGGAGCGCCCTGGGCGGCGTCTCCGGGATCATTTTTGCAAAAGCCTCCACGTCCATCACAAAAAGTCCTCCAGGTTGATGATGCCGCCCGGCTCCCGCTCCGCCTTTTCCTCGGGCTTGGCCGCCGCCCTGGCGGGGAGCCCGTAAAACTCCCGGATGATCCCCTCCGCCACGTCCGGCGGCACAAAGGCAAAGCGGCCGCTCTTGTCTTTGTGCTTGTCCGCGTACGCTTTGATTTTGGCGGCGCACTCCTTAAGGCCCATGCCTTTGCCCTCCAGGTCCTTCTCCACCAGCTCGGCGCAGGCGGGATCCTTGCAGATCTCCTTGAGCTGCTCCCCCGCCACAAAGGCGTCCGTCCCTTCCAGGCCCTGCTGGAGGGCCGTGATCTTATCGTTAATCATTGCTTTACTCCTGTTTCCGTGCTATAATCGCACTGTGGTATTCTTTCCGCCGTCCCTGTGTGTCAGCGCAGGGGCGGCATTTTTTTATTTTGCCATCTCTCCCATGGTGGTCTGGATCCCGGCCAGCTCCTCCCGCCGGATCCGCTCCATGGCGATCCTGTAATAATCCGGATCCCGCTCAAAGCCGATGTAGTGCCGCCCCATGTGCATAGCCGCCACGGCGGTGGAGCCGGAGCCCATAAAGGGATCCAGGACGATGCCGCCCTCGTTTGAGCTCACCCGGATCATCCGCTCCAGGATCTCCGTCGGCTTTTGGCAGGTGTGCAGCCGTCCGGTGCTGGCCAGCGGCGGCACGTGCCAGATGTTGCAGTGCTCCGCATCCACGTTGTGGGTGTTCCGGAGCTCCTCGTAAGAGGCCCGGAGCTCCTCGTAAGAGGCCCGGAGCTCCTCGTAAGAGGCCCCAAAGCCCAGTGGCCTATAAACTGCCTCCCATGTGGCCTGTGTGGGGATCTCAAACTGCGAGTCCTTAAAATAGTGTCGGAGCATATAAGGTTTTCGCCCCGTGGCGGCGGTGTAGGCCGCCTCGATGTCCCGCTCCGTCAGGCCAAGCCGCTCCTTTTCGGCGGCGTACCAGTCCTTGATTGGCTTGTAACAGGCAGGGTTGGAGTTGATCCGCTCCGTGCCGGTGTACTGCCAGCCCCGCCCCTCGCCCGCCGGGGCGTTGAAAAAGTGGAGGCAGTACTCGCAGACGTTAAACCAGGAGCGGAGCACATTGGGCCCATCCGGCCGGCGGTCCTTCCAGGCCTTCGCCCGGTACGTGGGCCCCTTGTCCCAGATGCAAAAACTCACCAGGGCCAGGCTGGTCTCCCGCTTGATGGCCTCCAGCAGCTCCGCCACTTGAGCAATGTCGTTGTGCCAAAAATACAGGACGCCGTTGGGCTTTAGCACCCTCTGGCACTCTTTGAGCCAGTCCAGGCTCCACTCGGTGTAGTTGTCGATCCGATCCCAGTAGTTTGCCGTCTTTTTCCCAGCCCGGGACGTTTGGACGCCCACGTTATAGGGCGGATCCGTCAGCACCAGATCCACGCAGCCGTCCGGCAGCTCCCGCAGGCCCTCCAGCGCGTCCCGGCAGTCGATCCAGTCCAGGCGCTCCAGCGTCATGCCCGCCCCCGTCGCTTAACCGGCTGCTTTGCGATCTCTCTGGCCCGGGCCAAGGTGGCGTCCAGGTGGATCTCATATTTCCAGCAGACATTTGTGCACCGGTCCTCTTTTACGCCGCAGGTGAGGCAGGGCCGGTGGCTGTATCCCGGCACCGGCTTGTAATCCTCCAGCGGCGGGCCGTTGGGTGCGACCTGCCGCAGGTCCGCGGTGGCCGGCCCCAGGACCGGGCCCGTGGCCACGATCCACATGCTGGGCTTCCACCCTCGGGCCACGCACCAGGCCCGGAAGGCCGTGTAATCGTTGCGCCACTCGTCGCACATGCGGCGCCGCTTGGCCCGCCACCGATCTCTCAGCAGTTTTTCCTCCTTGTCCGTCATGCGGTCTCTCCCTCCTTCCATGCCCGGACGTACATCCGGGGCACCTCCGCCTCCGGCTTTACGCCCCAGGCGGCGGCCGCCGTGGTCTTTGCGTTGAGCTCGTCCCTGGCGCAGACCATCACGGCCCCCAGTAGCTCATGGCTCACCATCCACCTCTTTTTCCCGCTGTAGCCCGGTTCCCGGTCCACCCGGCGGAGGACCTTGGGCGGGCGGCCCATGGTCCGGGCCACTTCCCGGGCCTCCTCCGTGGACAGCTCCCGGGCCCGGAGCACCCTGCCGCTGACCTGGCATCCCGTCCGGTGCCGGATGTCCTCCTGGATCCCCAGGCACAGCCGCCTGGCCGCCTCCTCCGTGGTAAATCGGAGGTCCGCCTGGTCGATCTCCCGGGAGACGGTGAGCCGGATGTCATATTCGCTTTTTACGATCATTTCCGCCGCCTCCTCTCCATTGCCGGGCCCGTTATCAGCCAGACCACCCAGGCCATGAGTAGGATCCCGGCCCCGATCTGCTGGATCAGCAGGGGCGCCGATGCCATCAGCACCACCAGGGCCCCAAATACCAGGAGCATACCCAACACAACGGCCAGGGCCTCAACCCGCTGCCAGATCCGCCGGCGGCGGGCCTCCTCGGAGCGGATGGCCTTTTTCAGCTTTTCGGCGGCTTCCTTTTTCTCCTCCCGCTCCCGGATGCAGGCGGCCTTGGCGTTGGCCGTCCGGACCAGCAGCTCCAGGCTCTCGTCCTTCGCCGCCTCCGCTTCGGCCTGGGCCTTGGCCGTGGCGGCCTCGGCCCGCTTGCGCCGCCGGACCTCCCGGGCGTAGAGCGTGTGCGGGCACTTGCCTCTGTATGTCATGCCATCATCCCCTCACAATCCGCAGGGCCGCCCTGGGCTCCTGCTCGTCCTGGTCCATGTCCAGCTGGCCCGGGATCTCCTCGTCCAGCTCCACGGCGACCATTTGCCCAAAGTCGTCCGTAGAGATCACCAGCCCCGTGCCGACCCCGCAGATCGGGGCCAGGGCCGTCTTGCAGTTGACCGCCACGGCGATCACTCGCCGGTTTTGGTCCGGCTTGAGCTCCACGGTGAGGGTCAGCTTGCGCTTTTCCCCCGGCGCGGTGCCCTCGTCCGTGATGTTGTCAAGGAGTTTGCCCATCTCCCGGTCCACCATCTCCCGAATCTGGCCTCCAGCCATCTCCAGGATGCTCTTTTTGTCGTATCGTCTCACGCCAGGTCCTCCTCCATCATGCGGCGGTAGCGGGATGCCGTCCCGTCCGCCCAGATCGTATCGTGCAAGAGCATGGCCTTTCCCACTCGAATCATGCGGTCCTTGGGGTACACTGGCAGGATCTCCACCCGGTGCCTTGCCCATCTTGTTTTGTAGGTCACCACCCGCCCCCGGATCTTGGCCCGCCAGGGGATCCACAGGCCCACGGCCGCCAGGTAGCGGCGGACTCTCTTTTTATCGCTCATACCGCCACCCCCTGGAGCTCCTCGTCCGGGATCTCCAAAATGGCCCCCAGCCGCTTGAGCTCTCCCCGGGAAAAGCTGTCCGGGTCCCGGATCCGCTTGTACATGGTATTCCGGGAGAGCCCCAGGTCCTGGCGCATCTCCGGGAGCTTTTTCCCCTGCCGCTCGGCGTACCGGCTGAGCAGGTCCAGCAGGCCCTTCGTGCGCTGCCGGTCGATTTCTTCACGTTCCATCTTGATCTTCCTTTCGATTTTTGAATTTTCTGGAGACGGCGGCAGGAGTCGGACCTGCTGCTCGGCGGCTATGCCCGTCCGCCTGGTCTCCGAGACTCGCCGTCATGTCCGGCGGCTTCCCGCCGGCTCAGTCGATCAGGCCCACGGCCCGGAGTTTGGCCGCCGACGGGTAGCGGACCTCCCGGCGGTCCGGCGGGCCAAAGACGACAACCACCCGCTCCTTGTGCTGTATCATGTAGGCGTCAAAGGGGGCCGTCTCGTCCTTGGCCGTCAGGGTCCACCCGCCGCCAAGCGCTTGGCCTTTCCGGCATTTCTGGGGCACCTGGACCCCCATGCTCTGGAGCAGGTGCCGAAACCGCCCCGTTGTTACCTTAAGCCTCTGCATTGTCCGCCTCCCGGATGATCTGTTTAATGGTGGCGCCGGAGTACCCCAGGGCCGCCAGGACGATCCTGGGATCCAGCCGCAGGGCCTTTACCATCCCCCGCAGGGTTTTGAGCCGCATCTCCTCCGGGCTCTCGATGTACTTCGCGGCCGTGCCGGGGGACACCCCCAGCAGGGGGCCCATCGTCTCACAGCTCCGGTACCCGTAGCGGCACCCCTGGGCCCGGATCTCTCCAGTGAGGTCCCGGAGGCTATCCCGCTCCGCTGACAGCTTGGTCCTCGGCATACCCTCACGCCCCCTTCTTTTCCAGCGCGGCTTTCGCTTCCAAAAATTCCACGGCCCCCTCCACCTTGGGGATAAAGGCCGCCACAACGGCGTCCACGTCCCCGGCGGGGACCCGGTTCAGGGCGTTCTCGATCCGCTCCGCTGCCGCTCTCACTTTTTCGGTGCTTTCCATCATTCTTTCTCCTTTCTCTCCTTTTCCGCTCGGACCACAGCCCGCAGGGCTTCCATGGTTGCCTCGTTGAGGCCCCTTTTGCACTCGCAAACGCCGTCCTCGTTCTCTGTGCCGGGGATTGCGTTGGGGCAGTCCCCGCAGCCGGTGCCATAGGGCATCATGCAGTGCTCCCAGGCCGCCAGCAGCTCCGCCTGGGTCATGATTTCGTTTTCCATGCCGTTTTCCTCCTTTTTTCTTGCTTCTGTCCTCTTGCCGTGGTATGATCCAGGCGAGAGGAGGTGATTATGTATGATCGACTACACCCTGGACGCCTCTGAGCTCTACCAGATGGCCAAAGATATCATCAATAGCGGCTGCACCCAGGTCACCCTTACCCTTCTGGATGCCGATACCTCCGACCCGGAGGACCCTATCCCGCCCTGCGTTGCCTTTAAGGCTTCCACGCCCCGAAATCCTGACGCTTATGTGGATTTCGGGGAACTGGACTGCGTCCCCGGCACATACTCGATGCAGTAAGTAAGCGGCTTGTCGCACCCGTAGTGTCTGCGCTTGCGGTTGCAGTCCAGGATCGCCCGGGCCAGGAGCCGGACCCAGAAGCTGGCCTCCGGCTCCTTACACTCCACGGTGATCCTCACGCCCTCGCCCGGCGTGTAGGCGTGGTGCATTAACTTTTTGACTTCTCGCATTTTTCCTTCCCTCCCGTGTTGTTTGTGCTTTCCCTTGTGCTCTAGGCACAATATACCATATCCCAGGCACAATGTCAACATTTATTTTGTGCCTGAGGCACATTTTTTCATTGACTTACCCCTAAAATCTGTTATAATATGAGGCGAGGAGGTGATACATTGGACACTCTTGCTGATCGTCTGGCTTTTGCGATTAAAAACAGCGGGCTAACCAATACCGCCATTGCAAAGGCTATTGGCGTATCACAATCCCATATTTCCCGGATCGCGGCCGGGAAAGCAACGCCCAGCAGCCGCACCATCACGGACCTCAGCCAGGTCTGTGGCGTGGACGCAATCTGGCTCCAGACCGGAGACGGCACCCCCACCCGGCAGCAGACCAAGGACGAGGTCCTGGCGGAGGTGTTTGCCAAGGCCAAGATCGGGGACGAGCCCCGGGACCGGATGATCCGGGCCTTTGCCCGGCTCCCCGTCGAGGACTACGCGGCCATGGAAAAGATCCTGCTGCACATCATCGAGCAGGTGGCCCAGGCCCACAAAACGCCCCAGGACCCCCCCAGCGCAGAAAAAGAGGAGACGCCGTGACCGGCGCCTCCTCTTTTTTGCCTTGCTTTTTGTATCGTTATTTGGTATGCTTATCCCATCATATTCCCAGCACACGCCGGGAGAAGAAAAGAGAGGTAAAAAATTATGAAAAAACGGCTTGCATTATTTTTAGCGTGTGCCCTCGCTGTGGCCCTGCTGCTCTCCGCCTGCGGCGGCGATCCCCAGCCCGGCACCACGGCCCCGGTGGAGACCTCCGCTCCCACCACCACGACCGCGCCCACGACCGTCCCCACCGAAGCCGAGACAGAGGCCCCCTGGACCCTTGATGAGTTGGCCTCCTACATGGACGAGAATCTAAGCACCATCGACAGCGCCACCTATCACGTCACTGCAGAGGACGGCGCCCTGACCATCAGCATCTCCAGCGCCGAGATTGACTCCTTCGTGGCCACCATCAAAAAAAGCCCCGCCGTCTATGCGGACAGCTGGGAGCAGATCAAGAGCAGCACCGTCCTGTCCGGCCTGCACGAAAGCGTCCAGAGCCTGGCTGACTCCTGCGGCCTCGGCGGTATCGAGGTCGTCACCAGCCTGGTCAGCTCCACCGATCCTTCCGACGTGTACGCCAGCGCCACCGACGGCGTTCTGACCTTCGACGCGGTTGCCGCCGTGTCCGCCACCGCCTCCTCCTGGTATGAGTCCGGCACCTATAAGGTCGGCTCTGACCTCCCCGCCGGTGAGTACTACCTGGAGCCCACCAAGGATCCGCCTACTTCTGCGTATCCTCCGACAGCTCCGGCGACAGCATCCTCTACAATGATAACTTTTCCGGCGGTGTATATATGACCGTCGAGGATGGCCAGTACTTTTCTGTAAAGTGGGCGCACTTCGCCCCCGCCGCCGACGTGACCCGGCCCGTGGACCCCTCCTCTCTGTCCGATGGTCTCTATCGGGTCGGCACCGACATTCCCGCCGGTGAGTACAAATTCCAGGCCACCGACGACACCGGTTATTTTTGCGTTTTTGATAACTCCACGGCGGGCCGAGATATTGTCACCAACGATCTTTTTGAGGGCTCCCAGTATGTTACCGTCCAGGATGGCCAGTATCTGGAGCTTTCCTTCTGCACCGGCGCTCTTGTCGGCTGAGCTGCTACATACCAGAAGAACCCCGTGCAGGCGCAGGCCTGCACGGGGTTCTGTTATCTATGGGCGTCCAGGGCTTCACGAAGCAGCCGCTTGATCTCCGTCTGCTTCGGCTTTCCGTCAATGGCGGCCAGTATGTCCGCATCGGTGCGGCGGTTTAACTTCAAGCCTACAAAGCAAGTATTTTCCCGGTCGTACCTTTCCTGTGGCGTTTCTTTTTCGCTGATCTCCTGCCCCTCCTTTCTTCAGAGGTGGGGGCGGTTGCCCGCCCCGCTCTGTTAATCTTCCAGCGTTTTCTGGAGATTGTCCAGGACCTTGTCCATTTTCTCTCTCCGCTTGGCTTCGTCCTTCTCCGCTGCGATCTCTCGCAGGGCGTCAAGTACGAACCGGATGAATGCTTTGAACTGGCTGTCCGTCTGTCCCATCTTTCGTTCTCCTTTCCTTTAGGATGGCTTTATTATAGCATAGGTTTAACCTATTGTCAAGTCTTTTTTCAAAAATAATTTCAAAAAGTTTAGGCCCGGGGTTTTGCCCCGGGCCTTTTGCTATGTCCGCCGATCCTCCCGCTCCTGGATCCGCCGCTGGGCCTCTATCTCCCAATAGAGCACCCGCAGCCTCTCCACGCTGAGCGTCTGCACAACCCCGATGATGTACGCCCGGAGCCTTGCCCCCGGGGCATCCTCTGCCTTTTGCATTTTTTCTCCTCTCTCCCTCGGCGGATCGGGTCACGGGCCGCTCTCTCATCGGCCCGCTCCCGCTTACTGCCATTTTAGCGCATTTGTTCACAAAATCCAGCCGTTTTGACGCTTTTCTTGCATTTATGCAAATTTACAATTATTTATGGCGTGTTTCCTGCATTTTGGCAGTATCTGGTACCGCCTCCCCCCACAGATACTCCACGGTGGTCCCCAGCGCCCTGGCCAGGCGTATGGCTGTATCCGTCATTGGCCAGCTCACGCCCCGCTCCAGGGCGGACATGGCCCCGGACGTGATCCCCACCATCCTGGCCAGCTCCCGCTGGCTCCATCCGTAATATGTCCGGCGCTCCCGGACCTTGTTGCTGATCTCCATTGCATCCCTATCCTATCACAAATTTCCACCTTTTGTGGCGATTTGCTTAGTATAGTATGCACAC
>ERZ1034992.1093-NODE-1093-length-12987-cov-20.642437_pt1 | contig 12987 bp, 5 predicted proteins | sample MGYA00520695_ERZ1034992 | MGnify/ENA primary metagenome ERZ1034992 (study PRJEB33766, sample SAMN09781778) | gut metagenome | biome: gut microbiome | host: Homo sapiens | place: Madagascar | study: EMG produced TPA metagenomics assembly of the PRJNA485056 data...
ATATATAACTATAAGCAATTGTCTCAAATAGGCACTAGCAAGCCTTTATATACAGGTGATAAAGATGGAAATATAGGTGAGGGTGAATTAATAGATGGTGTATTCTATAATTCAGATTCTAACTATATTTTAAAGAATGATATCGAATTAGATACTAATAATATTTGGACCGTGCCTGATTCTTTTACTGGCACTATTAATAATGGAAGTGCCCAGGATTATCCTTTATATGATAAGGATAGTGATACTATCTATATTTATAATCCTTATCAATTAAAAGTTTTAGCACAAGATAATTCAGAGAATGAACCTGTTATGTCTATGGATTATGATGCCGCTCAGTTTGGTATGGGCCAAATGATTTATCCTAACGGTGAGGATCAATCGTATCTAACCTATAGTAAGTCTCATAGATATGTTATTTCTAAATACTTTAATTCTGATAGACCTGAGAATATTGCGGAAGAGCTTAAAAATAATAACACAGTCAATAATACAGTGATGTGGTTGGATGGTGAAGATGCTGGTGGCAGAACTAAACCAGGTCAAGTATATGCTGAGATTGGTGGTAAGAAATATATATTAATAGGTAATGAATCACAATTAAGAGCTATTGGAAGTGATAAAGACGTTACTCCTAGATTGTATTATTATTACACCGCTGGTCTTTTAACAGCTTTAATAAAGAGTGCATCATATGCTCCTTATTATCCAGGTGATGCAGATCTTGGTTTGGAAGCAGTAGCTAAGAAAGGAATTGCGAATAATAAAGAAATAGATGTAAAAGGTGACCAATATCTTTTTTACAACGATAACGGGAAATATACATTGGCAAGCATTGATTTAAATAAGCCTGGTGTTGTTGAAGGTTTGTTGGAAGGTCTTGGTGGTTTGTTAGGCGGTCTATTAGGCGCTCTTACCATTGGTGAAAAAGAAATATGTGGTGTAGATGAAAATGGTTATCCTAATAAAAACACTGCAAGTTTAACAAAGCTTCAGAGTGAATATGATGGTTTAAAGTATTCTTCTAATGCCAACTATATTATCTTTAGAGATATTGATTTGTCTACAAATGGTGTCAATTCTAATGGAGAAGATGATTTATGGACTCCAATAATGTTTTCAGGAACCATTATTGGGGCAAAGTCTATAAATAATGAAAGAATTTGGGATGACACTTCTATAATCACAACAAATAAGCCAACTATTTCTAATGTTAATGTTGAACAATCAACTAAAGTTGATGTAGGTAAACAAATGGGTGTTGGTTTCTTCTCTACAATATCTAGTGAAGTTAGCAATAAAGATATTGGCGTTAGTAAGGGTTTAGTTAAAGTTTCAAATGTTAAGTTTGAAAATATTAAAGTTCATACAACAACTAATGAAGTTGATTATGATCCTACTTTGGTAAGTACCCTTACTAAATCTCTTGGTGTCTTACTTTGTGGTGTTTTGAGTGGATTGACTTATATCTTAACTTTCGGACAAGTGAAAGTTGATTTAGGTAAGACCTTAGGCGATGTTCTCGATGCTAGAAAGAAGGACCCAACAGCTTTAGCTACTGGTACATTAGCAGGAAGAATTGCTGGCGAGGTAGAATTTTCTGATATTGAAGTAGTTAATGCTGATGTAAAAAATATAAATGGATATACTGGTGGTATTGTAGGATATGCAACTGGTGTAACTCAATATGATGGTTTATCAAACGCATTGGGTGGAATTGTAGATTTATTATCAAATATCCTAAATGTAATTCCAGGTTTGGGATTAGGTGATTTGATCACAATACTTCTTGGTAATGCGATTCCGTTAGAGAGTTTAATTCCTACCGGGTATAAGAATCCAAAGATTGTTAATTGTTCTATTGATGGATTAAATTTAACGGTTGCTAATGATAAAGATTATGCTGGTGGTTTTGTGGGCATGATCAAGGGAACAATAATAGAAAATAGTTCTATTAAAAATAGTTCATTATCGTTAACTGGTAAAAATCATATTGGTGGTTTTGCGGGGATTGCTAGGGATGATGTTATTAAGGGAACATTGTCTGGCGCGTTGGATATTCAAACTAAATTGCCTAATATGAATGTTGAGAGCATGTTTCTAAACTGTTCGATGAATCTTGATAGTTTGAGTGTTACTGGTGATACATATATTGGTGGTTTTGCAGGAACTTTAGCTAATTCATCAATGATTAACTGTGATGTAACTGCAACAAATAATTCACAAGTAACAGCTACTTGTGACTATGCTGGTGGCCTTACAGGTATTTCGACATTAGGTTGGGCTGCTGATTTAGGGAAGTCGGATACTAAGGATAATTTGCTAGGTGGAGTTGTGGACTTGGTTGTAAAACTATTGAGCAGTGATCAAAACTCAACATCATCATTATTATCTTTAGCTGGTGTTAATCCTTCTCATATATTGGGATGTAGTGTTAACACAAGAATGAATGTAAGTGGAAATAACTATGTTGGCGGTATTACAGGAAGAGGTAATGGCGCTTCGATTGCATTATCTGATAAAAATCATTTGGATAAGATTTCTTTTTATAGAAACAACATATATAGTTCTAATATAGTTGAAACTAGAAACGTAATAATAAACGGAATTGGAAGCATTAAAGGTCAAAACTATGTTGGCGGTATTGCTGGTTCTGTTGGTACCGCTAGTGTTGGTGGTTTACTAGATACCACTTTAGGTGTAGCAAGATATCTTCCATTCAATATTGAAAATGTTACTGTTAATGGTTTAGATACGTTTAGTATAAATGGCAATAATTGTGTTGGTGGTGGATTAGGCGAAGCTGTTGGTGGCTCTATAAAGACTGTTGAGATAAATAATCTAAATAGTGTTGTAGGTAACAACATGGTTGGTGGTTTTGCAGGTTTAACAGGCCCTGGTGATCTTGTTGGTACCGATGGTGGTTTAACTATTAATCTTCTTGGTTTAAATAAACTATTAAAACTAAATAACTTATTGTCAGTTGCAGAAGGTGTAAAAGTAGAAGTAAATGATACTAAGATAGTTGGTGTTGAAAACGGCCTTACTGTAGTAGCTAAGGGAAGCGATAGTAATAATGCTGCGGCTGAATTTAGTTCTGGTGGTTTTATAGCCAGATGCAATTCTACGGATATTAAAAATTCTTTAGTTAAGAACTTAAAGGAAGTAAGATCGGCTACTATTGGTGGTTATTCTGGTGGTTTTGTAGGTATATCAAGAACTGGTGGTTTGGCTGATGTAGCTGATAAAACCGAGATTGAAGAGCATTTCACTAAAGATAGCATCATAGAAGTTAATAAATTATTAGGTGCTATTACTTATTTAGTTCCTAAATATACTGATTGTACTGTTACTTATGTAGATGGCGGCTTAATTGAGGCTGATGTAGCAGGTGGTTTTGCAGGAGAACTACAAAGTGGGCATGTTGATAATCAGGGACTTGGTGATGGTAAATATTATAGTGTTTACAATATCGACCAAGTAAAAGGTTCTTCATATGCTGGCGGTTTTGCAGGTAAGGCATATTCAGGCGCCTTAGCTAATTCTGGTAAGGGTATAAGTATACTTCCTGGAATAAAAGGGCTTAGTATAAATATTGGTGATTTATTGTCTCTAATTAATGTATATGTTCCTATCATAAAGTATGCAGGCGTTAAGTCTGATAAAGATACATTAATAAATAAAACTATTAAATATCCAGGTTTTACTGTAAGTGCTACTACTATGAAGGATTCAGATAATAATTCTGGTAGTGCAGGTGGTTTTATTGGATATGGTAGTGGTGTTCAAGTAAGTTACTGTAATGTATCTAGTTTAAAGAATACCGAAGTAACTGCTCCTAAAGATTTAGAGGCAGATGATGCTTCTAGTTATTATAATGATTCGTCTAAATATGCAGTAACTGGTGCTAGATATGCTGGTGGTTATATCGGTTATATGAATATCGGTTCAGCTGCTTCGGTTGGCAGTGGTATTAGTGTTCTAGGTTCAGCATTGGGTTTAAGTGATGTATTAAGTGCTTTGAATGTGGTTGTTTCTACAATTGAACATTCAAATGTTACTGGTAGTCCTGGAGGATATGCGGTTAGAGCTTCTTGGAAGAATAGTGCACCTGATGCAACTTTAGATCAAGTAAGTGGTGATGCCGGTGGCTTTGCTGGTAAGATTTCTGGTGGTCATATACAAGACTGTAATTCTTATAATTTCTCTTACATAATTGGTCAGATAACAGCTGGTGGTTATGTAGGTAGCATGAAACCAGGTAGCGTTGCGGATGTGCTTGGAGATACAAGTATCTTAGGCGGTCTTGTTAATACTCAAGAGACTTTAGCTTCTTTGGTTCAAGACTTTGTGCCTACTATTAGAAATAGTTCGACAACATGTATTCCTTGTGGTGGTGCTGTTAGAGCAGACGGTGAATCTACTACAACATTACAAAGAGGATTGGCTGGTGGTTATGTAGGTCATAACGAAGGTGGTCATATCTGGGGTAATGATAAAAGAAAGTGGAAGGGTAATGACTATACTGGAACAACTAGCTTATGCGAAGCTGTTCGTATACGTTCTGTTTATGGCAGAGAGATAGCTGGTGGTTATACAGGTCTTATGGAATCTGCTGATACTGCAAGTACTGGTAGTTTGTCGTTATTATGGGGACTTGTAAAAGTTGATAATGTCTTGGGTGCATTAAGCATTATTTATCCAACTGATGAAAATACTGCTGTATATGGTCCACTTGCTAATTTGGATATCAATACATGGAATTCTTGGGTTGAATATGTCGGTAAGTATGGTGGTTATGGTAGTGATTTAGCACAAAATGGTAAGGTAAGCACACAAGATGAATTAAATGTAATTTTAAATAAATATATCTATAGTTATAACGTAGTAGCTGGTAGAACAAATTATAGAGATGAAGTTAACATTTCTAATGGTGGTGCAGCTGGAGGCTATGTTGGTTCAATGCTAACAGGTGCTATTACAAATGGACAAGCTCATCATGCAAAGCTAGTTAATGGTGCTAGATGTGCTGGTGGTTTTGTGGGAGAAATGTTAAATGGTGGTGCCGCTAATCTTGGCGGTGTCGATATATTGGGGCTAAATCTTCAATTAGGACAAATGCTTAAAGTGTTACAAGTGTTTGTACCAGTAATTAAACAATCTTCAACAGAGGGTTATCAAAGTGGTTTAACTGTTAAGTCTAATGGTAGTACTAAAGATAAAGAAGGTTATGCTGGTGGCTATGTTGGAAAGTTAGTTGGTGGTCAAGTATGGGGTGAAGAAACTAAACATTGTCAAACAACTAAGTTAAGAAGGGTTGAGGGCACAAACTATGTAGGCGGTTTTGTGGGAAGTTCAAAACCTGGTAGTGTAGCTACTGTTAATCCAACTGCAGGTGAAGGCTTGTTCTTGAGTAAGCTTCTTAATAAGTTATTAAGTACACCAAGTGATTTAATTCAAGTATTAAATGCCACAGTAGCAACCATTAGATATGCTGATGTAGAGTCTGTTGATGATTGGGGAATTGTTATAAATGGTTCTAGCAACAATAATTACGCTAAAGCGGCTGGCGGTTTTGCGGGTAGCTTAGTTGGTACGGTTCTTGGTGAAAAAGATAAAGAACTAGCTGGTATTTCAACAAAAGGTGTTCGTTCGGTTGTTGGTGGTGAATATGTTGGTGGTTTCTTTGGATTGGCCGATGTAGCTGCTGATGTACAGATATCAGGAAAGAACGAAACTGAATTATTAAAGTATTTACTTCAATTAGGTAGAACTGATGTCTTAGATACTTTCCGCACTTATATTTATTATGGACAGGTTGATGGAAGTAATGATGCAGGATTAAGCGTAAAGGCTAATACCGCAAATAAGTATGGCCAAAATGATGCAGTTACTTATAGTGGTAACGCAGGTGGCTTTGGCGGTTCTTTACTTAATAGTTCAGTTAAAAATAGTAAGGTTACTAACTTATCTAATGTTGAAGGATTAAATAGTGTTGGTGGCTTTATCGGATATTCTGGTAAGAGCGGTGTTGTTAATCTAGATAAAGTAGATGTGTTAGGTGACAATAAGTGGCAATTACTAGGTGGTGCGGTTGGTGTATTAGATGTCTTTGGTTCTCATATAGAGGATAGTAGTGTATCTGGAATTAAAGATGGTTATACCGTACATAGTAATGGTGGAGAAGAACAAATTGCCGGCGGCTTTATTGGTTATGCAAATCTTTCTAGAATGTCAAATTGTGCAGCTGGAAGTATAGATTCAACAATAGGGTTGAAACAAGTTGCCTCTGGCGGTATTGCGGGTGGTTTTGCCGGAAAGACAAACTATGAATACCTGGGCAATATTGATTTGGATTCTACGGTTGTTAATGCATTGCTTACAACTGTAAACAGTTTGGTAAAAGCTTTATATCTAGATAAGCTTCAGGCTACAAACTTATTGAATATAGATTTAGGAATTATAAAGATTCAAGCTTTCTATGAAGATGATCTATTAAGTGTTAATTTATTTGGTTTAAAGATATCTGTTGGTTTGTCTAAGAAATCAACTGAAAATAACCAACAAACTGATTTGGCAATCATTAGAATAGGCGATTCTGTAATTAAACTTCCATGTGATGAAAATGGAATCAAACAAGATAATGATACAAAATCTAATATTAGTATCAGTTTAATTAAAGCTAATCGTACAAAGATTGTTGATAGTAAGGTCTATGGTATAGATGTTGGTTATGATGTTTATGCTGGTGGAGCTAATTACGATAAAGATGGTTCTGGTATCAATGGAATAAGTGGTGGTTTTGTAGGATTCAATAAAGAAGGCTTACTACAAAATAATGACATGTTCTATTGTGATGTTGTTAGAGGTAGTGCTGATAAGGTTGGACCGTTTAGTGGTTATAGTAGTTTGGATTCCACGTATGATTTCAATACTAAAGAAAAAATTGAAGGTACTACAAACAACTATCGTATTTATAGAAAACTAGATAAGGCATTGGATGAGATAAAGAAGAATGCTGATAAGTTGAACATCAATTATGAAAAAGGTGTTTGGGATACTTACACCTTAGGCCATATGAATACTGTAAAACAATATGACACTTTAAAGGATGCTAAGATTACAGATTCAACTGGTTCAACTAATGTAGATTTAAAAGCATATGAATCTTCAGCGAAGGCTGTTTTGATGAATGATGCGAAAACACATTTAAATACTGGAGATAGTGCTACACCTGAGCCTTCAGGTGTGCAGGATCCGTGTGATAAATTGATTAATCTTACGATTAATAAAGTCTGGAAAGATTATTACAACGTTAATAATCAAAGACTAGATAGTATTACGGTAACAATTTCTCGTACTTGGGAAGAAAACGGTGTAAACAACACTGAAGTAGTACCAGGATATGAGAGTTACAAGATAAGTGGTTCATTAGATAAGACTACTTGGCAAAAGGTAATAAGTGGTTTACCTGCTTACAAAGTAGATGGAACTGATGAAACCAAGTTATATTACTACACTTACTCAGTCACAGAAGAGGAAGTTGATGGTTATATTACAACGATAGAAAAGTCTAATGATGGCTTTACGTTTACTATAACCAATAGACAGTCGCCTAAACTTCCAGATACTGGAGGAACGGGTGATTTAGTGTATGTGATTGTTGGGATTGGTGTTATTCTTTTAGCTTTTAGAAAGAAGAATACAAAGAAACAATGTAAAAGAATTTAATCAAGGAGGGAAAAAATGATTAAGAAACTTGCGATATTATTCGCTACATTGACTATGGTACTATGTTGTACCACAACTGCATTTGCTGAAGGAACAGGATCTATTACTGTTGAAAACGCAAAAAACACTGAAACTTATACTGCATACAAAATTTTTGATGTAGTTTATTCTACAGATGGTAAAAAGTATGCATATACAATCGATTCTGCTAACGAATGGTTTGATGATGTTCAAGCATATGCTACTACAGAAAACAAGCTTACATTAACTCAAAAACAAGGTGAAACAACTTATGTTGTTGAATTCCAAGATGGTTTTAGTGCACCAAAGTTTGCAGAATACTTAAGTGGTAAAACTAATACCAAGACCGGGACACCATTAAATGTAAGTGGTAGTACGGCAACAGCTACAGGATTAGATTTAGGTTACTATTTTGTAAAGACAACAACAGGTGCTTTATGTAATTTAACCACTACTAAACCAGAAGCAAAGATCTATGATAAGAATATTGAGCCAGAAATTGAAAAGACACAAAAAGATGATAATAGCCAAGTGATTACTGGAGATGTTCAATTAGGTCAAACAATTAACTATGAAATCACAGGTAAAGTACCAAGTACTACAGGTTATGAAACATATACTTATAAGATTACCGATACTATGTCTGAAGGATTAACTTTCAATAAGGATGTAAAAGTAACTATTGATGGTAATGATGTTACAACAAGTGTAACAATTAACTATACACCAGATGATACTAATGCAACTGGTTTTGAATTAACTATTCCAGTTAAGAATTATCAAGAAAAAATTGGCACAACTATTAGTGTTAAGTATACTGCAACTGTAAATAAAAATGCTGTTGCTGCGGTTAGTAAGAATACTGCTAAACTAGAATACAGCAATAAGCCAGGTACAAATGAAACAGGAACAACAACACCAGTAGAAAAGAAAGTTTATACCGCTAAGATTGTTATTGATAAGGTGGAAAAAGGAACAACTACAAAACTAGCTAATGCTGAATTCGTACTTTATAAGAAAGATACAGCTACTAGCGCGGTAACTTATTACAAACTTACTACAGCCATAGGAACTAATGAGGCAAAAGTAGAATGGGTTGATAACGCTACTGATGCAACAGTGCTTAAGACTGATACAAATGGTGCTGCTGAATTTATTGGTTTACCAAATGGAACATATTATTTAAAGGAAACTAAGGCACCAGATGGTTATAACGTGTTAACTGCAGATGTTGAAATAACAATCGCTGGGAATGAAAATAATACTACTACATTGACTCATACTCAAAAAGTTGAAAACAATAAGGGTGCTTTATTACCAGAAACAGGTGGTATGGGTACTATTGGTTTAACTGCTTTAGCTGTTGCTGTAGTAGCATGTGCATTATTCCTTCCAAAGAAGAAGAATAGAGCTTAATTTTAAATGAAGAGAGAAAGATTTGGAATAGCGGTTAGAATACTACTAGTTTGTATAGGTGTCGCTATTCTAATCTATCCATCATTAAGTGAATATTTAAGTGAAAAGAATTCAAGTACTGCCATTGTGACCTATGATGATAGTGTTGCTAAGGCGAATGAAAAGATGCTTGATGAGATTCTTGTTAGGGCTAGAGAATACAACAAAGAATTAGCCTACGAATCAGGTTTTGGTAAGCCTGTAGTAAATGATTATGGTGAGCCTGTGTCGTTAGTTGGCTATGATGAACTACTTAATCTAGATGGCGATGGGATGATGGGGTATATCAATATTCCTTGTCTTAATGTGACAGTTCCTATTTATCACACTACTAATGAGTCAGTGTTACAAGTTGGTATTGGTCATATAGAGAACACTTCTTTGCCAGTAGGTGGAGAATCGTCTCATAGCGTTTTATCTGGGCATACTGGTTTGCCTACTAAGTCTTTATTTACTGACTTGGATCAGATGAAGATAGGTGATCGTTTTTTCATTAAAGTATTGAATGAAACATTATGTTATACGGTAGATGAAATAAATGTTGTGTTGCCCTATGAAACAGAAAAGTTAGCTATTGTAGAGGGAGAGGATTATTGTACTCTAATTACTTGTACACCCTATGGTATTAATGATCATAGATTGTTGGTAAGGGGTAAGAGGACTGAATATAATCCTGAGACTATCAAAGAAGAAATGGCTAGTGAAACAGAGAATCTTTCCATATGGATGAGAATGCCTATGCAATATAGACACTTTATTACAGGTGCTCTAGTTATTGTATTATTAGTGGCTATTAAATTACTTATCATGGTTATTCAAAGATTATTTAGAAAATAAAGAAAGGAGACAAGAGTGGTGAAGAGAATTAAATATATATTAATGTTAGTGATGACACTACTTTTGTCTACTAACTTTATTATTAATGTAAACGCAATGAGTTATCTAGGCAAATTAACTATCAACACAGAAGGGTTTACCGACGATACTTTTGTGATACAAAAGATTGCGTCTGCTTCTATATCTGGCTTAGATATTACTTATGTGATAGAAAATGATTATATTAATTATGATTGTGACTGGTTAAGTTTAAATACTTCTCAGTTAAAGGAAAAGACTAAGGAGTTAGAAACCGTATCTAGGAATAATCAAAACTATACAGATACTGGAAAGACAAATGAATCAGGAGCATGTGTATTTAATGGCTTAGAACCTGGTTTATATTTGGTATACAGATTAGAAGGAAATAAAGACCATAGTGTTGAATCGTTCTTGATAAGTGTGCCTAATATTATTGATGGAGTAATCAAATATGATGTGAGCGCTAAGCCTAAGGTATTAAGAGGACCGATTGAACCTCCTGTTGAACCTGAGAAACCAACATATAGACCATTTATTCCATTAACTGGTATAACTAGATGGCCATTTCCTGTTTTAGTAATTAGTGGCATTATATTTATCATTATTGGTAAATATATGGAGAAACAAGATGAGAAGTAAGATTGGAAGATTATTTATCATTCTTGGGATTACCATGTTTATTACGGGATTAATCTATGGTATTAACATCTTCTTAGATGATTATGTAGCTGGTGAAAAGTCTGAGCAAGTATTAGAGATTATAGAAGATAATGAAGAACCTGATGTTTCACTTATTAATATTGATGGTCTAGACTATATGGGTTATGTAAAAATACCTAAGTTAGACTTAGAACTGCCTATTCTTGATAAGTGGGATATGGAAAATATTCATACAGCACCATGTAGATATAGCGGTAGTCTAGAAGAAAATAATCTAGTATTAGCTTCTCATGATTATCGAAAGCACTTCTATTACATTAAAGATTTAAGCGTTGGAGATGAAGTAACTTTTATTAAAGTGAATGGTGAAAAAATAGAATATCAGGTAAGTGATGTGATGATAGTTTCTCCTTTTGAAGTAGAGAAGATTGAAAATGAAGAACCTGATCTAATTATCTTTACTTGTTATATGGATGGAAGATATAGAACAATCGTATATTGTAAAAGAAAGACTGCATAGTCTTTCTTTTACTTATTCAGAATATGATACAAATAGTGCAGCATAGTCATCTGATGATTTAAGATAAGCCTTCAAAGCTTGTTTAGCACTTTCATAGTCGTTGGCATTGTGTTCAAATGAAGCAGTAATGCCCATGGTTTTGCCAGTGTATTTGAAAGTTACACCGTTGATTTCTTTTCCATCAATTTCTTTAATAATGTCCTTGATTTTTGTTGTTCCGACTTTAATAATCATTTTAATTTCCTCCTGTTATTTCAATAAAAAATATAAAAAGTCATCTAAGTTTTTAATCTTATCTATGTTGTTAAAAAGAAGATTGTTGTCATATAAAATATCGCTTAAACCAGCATATAGTTTTCTAAAATCATCATTTGTATCTCTTTTTATTAGTATTAGACAAACTAAATTAATCTTTGATTTATTCCAAGTGACTTTAGTGTTGTTTACCATTACATATAATTTTGTGCTCAAGGCATTTTGAATATTTGAATGTGGTATCGCAAACTTATCAAAGAAACATGTTGATGATAAATTTTCTCTACTTATCACTTGATTGTGAAAATCTTCTAAGACATCATTATTATCTAATGCCTTTTCACATAAGAAGTTAATCGCTTCATATTTATCCATCTTTTCATTTAAGACATAGAAAGTTTCCTTTGTAAGATATTTATTAATCAAATTAGAAACTTCATTAGCATTCTTTTCTTTTATAAATGTAGTAATCGCTTCTTGTACCTTTATAATATCTTTATCAGAGGCAAATGGAGATACTATACATTTTCTAATGTTTCTATTAATATCTTCTTCGGTAGTGATAATTAGACAACTCTTATATAGTCTATAAGGAATATCAGATGTTGAGCTATAAAAGCCCATTATTTGAACCTTATAGCCAATTTCCTTAACGATCTTATCAGCCAAGATGGTGTTACTTGCTGGGAAAGATGATACTAAAATAATTGGGGCAATTGATGCTTTTTCGGCAGCTTGCTCAATCGCATAGCCAATATGAATGGCGATTAAATTAATTTCAACTTCTGGAATATTTATATTAAAGTTCTTTGCGATTTTAGAGGCAATGGATACAGCTACCTCATATACATATGGTGCGTTTTGTTTAATAGAAATATTAGTTGGAACATAACTAATAGAGTTCATGCATCTTTTGATCATTTCAGATACATGAAGACAAAAGACGCTTAAGAATTCTTGATAATCTATAGATGTTAAATAATAGTAATTAAAAGTATCTTCGACAATTTCTCTTATAATTTTCACAAAAGAATCTGACAAGTCAAAGACCCTTGGCTTTTCACCATTTCTAGAAATAAAGCCATCAAGAGTTTGTTCAATTTCCTTAATAGTTAATAATTTATTGATATAGTGCATATGAAATTTAGTTTCCAACATTTCATTAATCTTATAAGCCAAGATTCTAGCATCATAGTTTCTGATTGTACTTGGTGATTTTTCATAGGCATTAGAAATAATAAAAGGATTTCTAGAGATAGTAACTAAGAGATTAATCAAAAAGTTTATTTCATAGTATTTTGGAATAGTGTAACCATATTCATTTATTAGATTTTCTGTTTCTAAACATATTTCATTTACGGGGATATTAGGAAAATAGTCTTTAAAATTATCGATATCTGAAAAGAAAGAATAAGATTCATTGTGAATAATATTTCCTAATAGTTGTCTCTTATTTTGTTCATCTCCAATAATGCTTACATGAT
>ERZ1034992.1094-NODE-1094-length-12985-cov-11.531941_pt1 | contig 12985 bp, 16 predicted proteins | sample MGYA00520695_ERZ1034992 | MGnify/ENA primary metagenome ERZ1034992 (study PRJEB33766, sample SAMN09781778) | gut metagenome | biome: gut microbiome | host: Homo sapiens | place: Madagascar | study: EMG produced TPA metagenomics assembly of the PRJNA485056 data...
CTTAATCACTCCCCAGAAATAAAATTAATAATTATATACCAAATACTTTTAAAAAACAAAGACTTTTTCACGAGAAGCCTAACTCGTTTCTCTGGGGAGAGAAAAAAAAGAAGCAAGGTTTTCTCCCTGCTTCTTCCACGATAGCATTATATAATATTTATTCGGCATAGTCAAGGCGCACTTTCGGCGGCATTTCGGCACAAAGCGGAAACAGAATTTCAGACATCTCTTTTACAATTCGGGTTTTTCGCCTTCGGACTGTAGACTCATCAATACCAAACATATCCCCAATTTCATCGAAAGTTTTGCGATTGAAAAACCGCTCCTGGATAATCCGAAAGTCTTTGTCTGCTCTGTACTTATCCATAACTTTTTCTATCTGCAACTTCAAAGCAGATAACTCTTCCACTTCTTTTACGAGATGATTGATGACTTCTTCTCGTCTCTCAAGCTGTGACTTATTTTCTACTTTTCCTCCTTTCACAACATCTTGAACTAAAGTAGGACTCTTAGGTCCCGGAATATCCTCTCTCAATTCTTTAATCGTATCCAGCTTTATCTGAATGCTCTCTTCCATGTTTTTGTACTGTGACAAATACAGTTCTGTCAATTGAAATGGATTCTTAGCAGGCTTCAATTTATGTTTATGTACTTCTTCTACTGTTACTTTCACAATTTTTTTAATTTCCTTCTCTGTCATCTAGTCCTCCTTAGTATCCGGTTTTTTGTCTTTCTAAGTTTTTATTCTTTTTTCTACAATACCACTCGAACATTTCCGATTCGTCTTTGAAAATGTCGATTCCAAGACTGATTAAGAAATGTAACACGTCTACAAACTCCTCTTTCAATGCATCTGTAACTTCCGTATTTTTATGTTTTTTCCAACATTTAAAATCGGGATTTTCGTTGAACATTTCTCCAACTTCTGCTACTAATGCAATTTTTCTGTGTAGAGTTGTTCCCTCTCTTGTTACTCCTGCGTTCTTAAAAACGATATCATCGAACTTCTTTTGTCTATCCCAGATTTCTTTTAGTCTATCTCTCATCATTTTCCTCCTTTGACTTTCTCAATTCGTACTTTCAAACTCTGTAATAACTCTTCCTGTATATTGCCTTTATTTTCTAGCGCTCTCATAACGTCCTCATCCCGTGTGCCTTTTGTGATGAGATGGTGAATGATAACTTTTTCTTTCTGACCTTGTCTGTGTAGTCTCTTATTCGCTTGTTGATACAGTTCCAAGCTCCAATTTAACCCAAACCACACAACATGATTTCCACCTTCCTGCAAGTTCAATCCGTATGCTGCACTAGCCGGATGGGCTAACAGAATGTCGATTTTATGCTCGTTCCAGTCTTTTTGATCCTCCGGAGACTTCAATAACCTCACTTGCAATCCGGATTTTGCTAACGCTGCTTGAATTCGGCTTAGGTCGTGTTGGAAGTTGTAGAATACCAAAGCCGGCTTCCCGTTTAACTGTTCGATAAGTTCTAAGAATCTCTCGATTTTACAATCATGGATTTCAAAGACTTCTCGATTTTCTCCGTATATCGCCCCATTCGCCAATTGTTGAAGCTTGTTTGATAAGGCTGCTGCACTGGCCACTGTAATTTCATCTCCTTCTTCCAGCTCCAGTATCATTTTTTTCTTCAATTCCTCGTATGCTTTCTTAGATTTTGTGTCTAGCATTACTGGGATAGTTTCATAAAGAACGTCCGGAAGTTGCAAATAGTCTTCCGCTTTCATCGAGATACAAATATCTGAAATTTTATCCTGAATCGCGTGTTCAGATCCATCTTTCGCTTCATAGTTGAATATTGTAGTTCGGTTTCGTTGCCCTGGATTAAAATATCGTTCTCGATATCTCCCAATCGTCTTTTCCAGCCTTTCTCCCTCATCCAATAAATAGATTTGAGCCCATAAATCGATAAGTCCATTCGGTGTTGGAGTTCCGGTAAGTCCTACTACCCTTCTCATCTTCTTCCGTACCATTTTTAAGTACTTAAACCGCTTAGACTGTGGGTTTTTAAAGCTGGACCACTCATCCAGTACCACCATATCGAATGGCCAATTATTCTTATAATATTCGACTAACCATTGCACATTCTCTCGATTGATGACATAGATATCAGCATTCTTGGCCAAGGCTTTTATCCGCTTTGAGGAACTTCCCAACACAAGGGAAGGCCGAAGTAAGGATAAATGTCCCCACTTCCCTATCTCATCTGTCCAAGTAGCCTCTGCGACTTTCTTCGGGGCAATGATGAGAACTTTATTTACTTCAAATCGATTGTACTTTAATTCCTGAATTGCTGTTAAGGTTATAATTGTCTTACCCAAACCCATATCCAGCATCAAACCCAAAATATTATCTTGTATCATTCGTTCAATACAATATTTTTGGTAATTGTGCGGTACAAATTTCACTTGGCATCACCTCCTAATTCATACACAAAGTTTCAATAAACTCATCTACTTCTTCAAAGGATGACAGTACCCAAACCATGTGTCCTAAGCCATCCAATTTCCTATGGAAGTTCTTTTGCAAAGGAGAAAGATTCGATTTCTTCCCTTCTGCTTTCAGCTCTACGAACAAGACACGCCTTCTCGGTAGTAGACATATGCGGTCAGGTACCCCTCGGATACCAGGAGATGTCCATTTCAAACACAGACCTCCAAGCTTTTCAATTTTATATTTCAACCTTTGCTCAATTTCCTTTTCTGCTTTTTTCAATTTCAAATCTCCTTAAAAACTTTTAAGATGTATACTTCGCGCGTACGCGTATATGAGTATATTGAAAATAAGAAATTTAAGAAGTATTTATATCTTATTTTTCTTATTTTATATATCTCTATATAGATTTACAGTTTACACAGTTTGCAATATATAAATAATATAATAATGCCAATGCTTTTTATGTAAACCGAACCCGTAAACTCTATGTAAACTAACCTATTTTCATGGTTTACATATATAGGATATATGGTTTACATTTTAGGGGGTCTGGTTTACATCGGTTTACACTTTTTGACCCCCTCGGTTTACATTTTTCTCCGGAACCCTTTTTGAATTCCGTATTTCCCAAACCTTGCTGTAGATTTAATTCTTTCCCAGTTTTTGAGACTTGATAAGACTGACGATATGTTTTTACTGTCATAAGGCTTCAAAAATCGTTTATCATTCCCTAAAGCTTCTTCCCATATCTCCAATACACAGACTTTTTCCCTTTGTGATAGGTCTTGGTGTAATTTGACTTGTTCCTCATATTCGTTTAAATAATTCCGCCTTAGGTGTATGTCCCAAGTATTCCAAGATTTTGGTAATTTCTTCTCTAAATAATCCAGGATAATGCCTTTTTGTACGTTATCCTCTTTGTGTGATTCTTGCTCCTGTTCTGCAATTTCTTTCGCTTTATCGCTTAGCTCTAAACTAAAGGATTCCTCTTTTGCAATCTCACAAGCTTCTGCCCATATCTGTTCCAACTCTTTTCGTAAATCTATAAAAATTGATTTTTTTCGCTCTTGAATGAAGCAATCAATCGGCCAGAATCTTCGATTCCCGGTTTCGTCTCGTAAAAAGTTATAATCGTTTGCGGTTCCAAAGAATACGCACCGTCTAGGATATTTTTGGGCTCTCCGCCCGAAAGAAGCTCGAAAGATGTCATCCTGTCTACTGACAAAGTTTTTCATCGTGTCAATGTCAGACTTTCGCATTCCAGCAAGCTCTCCTAACTCCACAATCCAACTTCCTTGTATCAGTTCACATGCCTCTTTTCCGCCCTCGATTTTCGTAATACTATCATTGAACCAATCCATTCCCAAGATTGCTAAAAAAGTACTTTTTCCTACTCCTTGCGGACCTATGATGATTGGCATGTAGTCGAATTTTCCTCCGCCGTTGATAGCTCTTCTGACTGCTGCTACTAAGGATTTTTTGGCAACTTCTCTTGTATAGATGTTATCCTCACAGCCTAAATAATCTATAAATAACGTCTCTAATCTTTCTACACCATCCCATGAAGTCCTCTGTAATCTCATCGCCACTTTGTTTTCTTTATTCTCTTCTGCGATTAAATTCACCCCATCGATAATCTTATTCACCGCAACTATTTTATAAGCACTCTCGAAGTAAGCTCGAAGTCCTGCATCATCAAAATCTGTCCACAGTCTATCTTCTCCAGTAAAGCGAGTATCCCAAGGAAGGCCTCTTCTTACTAGCATATAAGAAGAAAATTCATCGATAAAAATTTTTCCACGTAACATAGGATCATTTCTAAGTATTAGTAGGATATTTGTTGTTGTCTTAACTGGCCAACTGTTCGCATCGAATTCCAACTGATCCTTCCAAGTCTCATCTTCTTCCACAACTTCCCCTTCTAACACTTCTTCTGTACTTTCTACAGGAAGAGGGGTTAAAGAAAATTCCTGGATAGCTTTCTCTTGTCTCTCTTTTAGTAATTCTTTTGGAATCGAAGTATTACGAGCAATAAAATCCTTCATAGCTAAGTACGATGGAAGCTTACCGACCGGAGTTCCCTCTTCAGCACTATCATCCTTGTGCCCGAACTTATGCAACCTTACCAAGTCAAAGGCATTGACTAGCTGTTGGCTACAAGGATCTGTTGCATGATGGGAGTATAAGAATAGACCGTCTTCGTAGAGTACTGCTCCTGCTGTCGTACTCCCACCAACGAAGGTCAGTCTATCCTCAGCAGAATCACAATGCTCATACATTCCTGGTAGAAACTCTTCGATTGCTTCTAAGATAGAATATCTTCGACAAAAGGCTCCCACAACCCCCTCTTTCTCAAGTGGATTTTCTTGCTTCTTTGCCATATTCTGATGTAGCTTGACTGCACCGGGTACTTCTGGCCACTGCCTCACATCATGCCAATCGTCGTACATATTCAAGATAGCTTGTCCATCCACTAAGCCCTTATCTGCGTAGTCATAAACATAATCACTGTCTTTAGAATGGCTTGGCCAATACATCAAACGAACTGGTTGAAAGGTGGTAGGATCGCAGTACAACATCCCAATAAAACTTGCTAATTTTCTCGCGATTGGCTCATATTCGTCTGCGGATACATCCTTGGCAAGCGGGAAAATAATTCGAAGTCTTGGCTTCACTTTACTGTGTTTTCTCGTACTATAGACCACAAACGAACAGTTCAGGGAATGTAAAGTCTTTAGTATTTTTTCATCGTCTAAATGCGCTAGGTTATCGAGGTCTAAGGTAACTAAACTTCTTGTCTTAATCGAAGAGTTTCGGCGAAGAGAATTTGCTAGAGTCCCTCCGACAAATCCCCCAACGTCTTTGATTTGGTCTTGCTTTTTCTTCTTATAAGACATGTATTCTTCAAAGCTCTCCGCCGTTACCACAGGCTTCCCCAGCTTCTCTACAAAGGAACTCCAGGTCATCTCCACTGGAGACCATTGCTCTGAATATCGGTTATTTGCAGTCGATATTGTAAATGTTCTCGAGTATTGCATTTGAGGTCGCCCCCCCCCTTTCCTACAGTTCTAGTAAAGTATTCAGATATTTCATAGCTACCTCGTAATCACAGGTAATAATGCTTTTGAATATCTCGTTCATAGTGAATCCTTTTTTTAAGTCCATACTGTCGCAGACCCCACTGATGATAGTTAGCCAATCTGTCCCTAAACTTCCTGCAATCTCGTCTTCTGAACATCCGCTACCAGAATATTTCAAGTCAATAGCCCATTGTAGATATACTTTTGCTTTCTCATAATCTTCCCGTCCATTTTTCTTCTCTGCCCGGATTAAGTATTTAATTGCGTTTCCTACATAAAACGCCAAAGACCCCGGCAGTTCTTCAACAATATTAGTCAGCAAATGGATACTTTCAAACTTACATCCTTTGATTTTATAATGCGAAGGACTGTGAATCTTATCTTCTTTCTGTTCTTCTTTTTCCACAATTGCCTCTAAGACTTCCTCTGCAGTTTTTCCTCCCAAAGTTGGCTCCTCTTGAATCCCAATTAAATCCTCGATTTTCTTTTTCAAGTTCTCGCTTTCGACCTTAATTTTTCCAGATTCTAGCATAGACAGAAATGGCTGTGTTACACTTAATAGCTCTGCCATTTCTTTTTGTGAAATTCCGTGTTCATGTCTATATTCTCTCAATTTTTTTGCATAATCTATCATAATCTAAATCCTCCTAACAATTCATTTCTTGTAATTTCCCGATATACCATTTCCATGTATCTTGCTGAACAATCTAAGATTTTTAAAACTTCCTCCTGGATATTCAGCTTCGTCAACAAATAATGCAACCGATTAGAACTTAGTTCCTTCGTAATACTCGCCCAAGCTCCTAATGTTCCCATAAAACCTCTCGGTAAATTCTGCTGCCTATCATCAGTAGAAAGAGGTAGAGGATCTCCAAAGGCTCTCGCACATAAGGTCATGGTCTTGACCATAATCGCCTTAGACCAAGGGTCGTTCCCTACTTCATCTTTCCCTTTGAAAGTATCGTCATAAACCTTATGCGATAGATTTTTAACTCTCCCTAAAAGCATATTGTAATAAGGATTTAAGTACCCGTCATTTTCCTCTTTTTCAGTTTTCCAAACACTCTGATGTCGTTCTACTACTGTCGCAAGATTTAAAAGATGCATCCGTATTTCGATAGAATCAATTTCTTCTTGTGATGGTTTCTTGTAGGTTTGTACTTCTTGTTTTTCGTTATATTTAATTTCTCGTTTTATCTTCGGTTTTGCGCTTCTCATAGTATCCCCTAATCTTTCATATAATAATTCCCTACGAATCCTGCTGCTTTTAGCACAAGCCCAGGAGCCCACGGTATCGGCTCTCCCATTAAGCTTGTTACCTCTTCTAAAGTGACTTTTTTAGGAACATCCAGGATAATCTCATCATGGACATGGAATACAACTTGCCAACCTTTCTGCTTTACACGAAGTAATGTTTCAGTCAAACAGTCACGAGCAATTGCTTGTACGATGTTTTCTGTTAATTTTCCGCCGTAAGTTGGTATAATTTCCCACTTCTTCGTCGTTTGATTGACTCCTTTATAATGCATCTGCATAGATCCAAATTGATTTTCTCGCAAATGCGGTTTCGGGTAAAATAACTTACGACCGGACGGCAATAGTATCGTTAAAAACTCCTGTCCGTAAGTCAAATCGAACTCTCTTGCCAGTGTTACACATTTTACTGTTTGAGGTACTCCAGTTTCAATAACTTCTACCGAGGCATTCTCAAGGGCGTACCATAGCTCTACAATCCTTTTAGATGTGTTTCTCCACCTCTGCACGATGTCTTTCATTTCGTGTTCGGTTAAACCCATATCCGCAGCACCCATAGCAGTCAAAGCACCAACTCCACCTTGATATCCTAGAGCCAATTCTGCTACCTTCCCTTTGGCTCGTAAGGCGTAGTTTTCATGCCCTTTTACGATTGTGTTTAAAGGAACTCCAAACATTTGAGAAGCAGATGCCTCATATATTTTTCCGTGTGTCTTGAATACTTCTAATCTCCAGTCTTCTCCAGCTAGCCAAGCAATAACTCTTGCCTCGATTGCAGAGAAATCAGATACTACAAACTGATGTCCTTCGCTTGGAATAAATGCTGTTCGGATAAGCTGAGATAGCGTGTCCGGAACATTTCCATACAGCAGGGATAGTGCTTTCGTATCTCCTTGCTTAATGAAATGTCTCGCTTCATCTAACGTTTCGATATAGTTCCGAGGCAGATTTTGTACTTGCACTAATCTGCCTGCATATCGCCCCGTTCGATTGGCTCCATAGAACTGTAATAGTCCTCGGATTCTATCATCCGGTCCTGCAGCATCTTTCATTGCTTGGTATTTTTTCACTGATGTTTTTGAAAGCTCTTGTCGTATTTCTAAGACTTTTTTTACTTTCCCTTCTTCCATATCCTCAACCATCTTGGATACCGTTCCTTTTTGTAGGTTTTCTACCTCTTCTCCCTGTTTCTCAAGCCATTCCATAAGTTGCTTGGAAGAGTTAGGGTTATTGAGCCCTGTAATCTTCATCGCCTCTTGCATAAGCTCTTGACATACTTCTGCATCGATACTTAATGCTCCTTCAACTAATTGCTTGTCTACTTTAACTCCGTAAGCATTCATAGCAGTATCTAATCTCCAAAGCAGCCACTCTCTTTCGGGAACAGGATATAGCAGTAATCTATCCCCGATTGCCATTTCTGTGATAACATCCTGTACGCAGTATTCTTTAAACAGCTCCCATTTTTCAGGAGCATGTTGAGGTAAGTTTCTAGAACGATTCCCATTGGACTTTGTCGGCTTACAAGGAACGCAGAAATACCGAATAAGAGCTTTCCCAGTTGTTAGTTTCCTTTTGTCTTGAGGAAGTCCTATAGCCGCCCCTGTGGCTCCTAATCCTGCGGTATACCCGCAATACAATCCATGCACCATGGTACATCGCCACTGATCTAACGGAGTATCAATCCCAAATTGATTCAAACACCACCACTCAAAGACCGCGTTGTAAGCATACTTAATACAATCTTTATCTTGTAAGGCGATTCGAATTTCTTCTGGAATCGTTTCTCCCAATTTTAAATCTACAATTTTCACAGGCTCGTGGTTGAAACTATAAGCGAATAAGAGTATCTCAAAGTCTTCACTTTGTGCGTATCGATACGAACCGGACTTCAAGATATCGATAGAGCTGTAGGTTTCTATGTCTATGTTTAGCGTGTTCATATCTTCCTCCTTAGAAATGAAAAGGCAGTTTGTACTGCCCTTTCTCTATAAAATAGGTTCTCCTGTGATTGGGTCAATTTGTACTGCCCCAAACTCATCTTCCGCACGAATTCCGGAAGCTGCCAATGGCTCTCCATCTGCTAACTTTTGTACATTATTCAATCCTACTCCGATTCCTTTTTTTCCTGCCGCTGCGTATGGGAAGAAAGTCACAGATACTCTCGCATAAACTCCCGAATAAATTTCCGATTGATCCATGATAGGTTGAGCCCTTACATCCACAACTCCTGGAGCATATTCCACTTTCGCACTGGCTGTAAATACCCAGTGTCCTTTACACTCAGGTCCGAATTCCGCTCCGTCACTGGGTCTAACTCCATCACCATCATAAACAGGCAGAGCCGGTCTTGGAGGTCTAACTCCTGCCCAGTTTCCTGAAACTCCTTGTTCAATAGCTGCGTTAATAGCTGCGTCAATCTTTGCCTTTGTTGCTACGTCCGACTTTGGTACTAAGATAGTACAACTGTATTTTTCTTCTTGTCCTGCCTGTGCCGCATAAGGTTTAAATAAATGCACATAACTTAATCTCACTTTTCCTGTCATAATTCTAGTATCATTTGCCATAAAATATCACTTCTCCTTTATTCTATAAATTATTAATATCCTCAACTGCACTAAATTCATCTTCTGCCTTAATCCGATTCGTGATCGCCTGTCTTTTATCGCTTTCTACGACAAGAGTTGGCGACCCTTCTTTTGTTTCAATTAAATTTCCTACAAATTCGTGGAAATCTTTTTTACCGACAACTTTTTCCATTTGTGCAAGTGTTAAATACTTGCGCTCATAGAGAATTTCCTCCGCAATTCCTTTTTCCATCAATACCTTTACAGCTTCATCGGTATCGGTAAAGCTTCTACTTCCTCTGCCATGAACTGCCTTCCATCCTGGAACTTCATTCCCATTCAAGCACTCTCCTAGAGCCCATTCTTTGAGTTCTTTCGCCCAAGCAGCTAAATCCTCTGCCTTTTTCAAGATGTGTCCGACCTCATCTGGTTTTAGAAGTGGCGGTAATGCATATTGCCAGCCTTCGAGTTCCAAGTTTTCTTCTGCCCTTGCTCGACAAGATGCTTTCGCCTTGCAGAATTTACAATGTTTCCCTGCTTGAAATTCCCCTTTCCCTTCTGTCGCCATGACAGCCTTTTCTTTCGCTTCCTCGGCAAAGGATAGTAGATAGTCCACGTCGCATTCCCAAGACGAGAAATTGGACTTCCTAGGCTGTACAATCGACATCTTAATTCGCTTGATGTCGTACAAGAAATTGTAAGCAAGATAAGCCCCCAAAGCGTACAATAACATCTGTGCATTTTCTTCTGCATCTACAACCACTCCCTGTCCATATTTAAAATCGATAACGTGAATTGTATCTCCAGATATGAGGATACAATCCGCTGTTCCAAAACCTTGTGGAACATACTGTGAAAAATCTACTTTTTGTTCCACAGCTACGTACGGAGTATTATCACATGCACACATCTGTTCTTGAATAAAATCTACATAGATATCCGTGTACTCCTGCATTTCTTCTTGATATAATCCCTGTTCTTTGAGTTTTTTCATCTCAGCGTTAAACTTCCGGGTGGACATTCCAGGATCCACTATTTTTTTCTTTAACTTAAGTTCTGCTATCTCATGTGCCAAACTTCCTTCTGCCGCATACTCACTTGTCGTATCCGGCATATCTTTTGTAAGATTTACCGATGGTGGGCAAGCCATCCACCTCGCCGCACTCGACGGACCTAATAGAGCATGTGCCATTAGACATCAGCTCCTAAGCTCTTTAATTCTTGGACAAATGCGCCGAATTGGTCTTGTTGCAATTCAGTAATTGCCTTTATTCCAAAGTTTCCAAGAGCATTTATCAACTCCGCAGACTTCCCTTGATGTACCAAAGGGGCGGCAATTCTTTGAATATCTGCAAACGTATACTCGGTAGAAGGTGCTACTGGTACTGTCGGTACAACAGGAGCTACCGGAGCAGCTACTTCCGCTTTTGGAACTTCTTTACAATCGCAAGTCGTCCAATTTCCTGTTGGAATTTTCTCCTTCACAGGTTCTACTTTCGGGGTTTCAGTCTTCAGCACTTCTTCTACGACAGGGGTACTATCCGCTACCCCAGCGATAAACTCCGCATTTTCAGCGGGAGCTTGCCAACTTCTCACAAACTCTTTCATTTCATTTTTTACTTCTTCCACGGTTCCGTGAAATTCTACTTTTACCATATTATTTTCCTCCTTTTCGCCAAGCAATTGGCATGATGATATATTTTAAATCCGGTATTTCAAAACAAATAGCACTGCTTTCTTTACACGTATAAAGTAAAGTCACTACTACTTTTTCTTTCGCTGTAGCTTTTAGCCATAAATCGATAAAATTCGGATTCAGTACTTTCTCACATTCCAGCTTTAACGGGATCGGGAATAATGCCTCTAAATGGGATTTCCCTAAGTCCGCTTTTACAGAAATCCCCTCGTGCGTGAAATGGAATCGAGGACACATAAGATCCAAATCTGCGGGTTTGAATGTCGTACAAATAGCTTCCCAAGACAGGACTTCTGTTAAAGGCATTTCTTTTTCCGAGAAAATCTCAGTGAAAAAGGATACTCGTTCTGCATCCACGGGTATCAATTTAAGTACTTGCTCAATGTCCGGCACTTGATTTGCTGTAGGACTGAACACATGTACATCTTCTTTTACTCGTACTACTAGGGTACAATCCTCTGTCAAAGCGATTTCTTGAGCTTTTTTCAGTAAAGGCAACAAATCAGGAGAATAAAATCCAAGAGGTCTTTCTATTTTTTCTACAACATTTGTGGCTTTTACGATGACTGCCCGATAGGAATCCGTAAACCCAATGGAATCCCCAGACACAAGCAAGTATTTTGTGGATTCCACTAGAGACTTTTTCATAATCTCTGAAAACCTTGCCAGTCGTGATACTTCTTCTTCACCCCACAGCAAGTGGAATTTTTTGTATGTTTTCTTAAATTCCTCTACTTTCATAATGCTTCCCACCACCTGTCCAAATCATCTCGTTGCTCTTTTTTTAAGGCAACAAGGATTGACACAAACTTTTCTTTTAATCCTTCATTATCCAAAGATTGCACGATTCCATGCACACAATCGATAAATTGACTGCAACAGTCTGAAAGCTCTCTATTCTTCTCATAATGTTCTAAATCTTTTAAATCTCCGTCTACTCTATCCATCCAAGCCAAAACTTCCTTAGCTGATGGAATATTCGTTAAATTCATTTTTTCCATCCTCCTTCTTTAAAAGCATAATGTGCAAAAAACCCAATAATTGGTACTAAAGTTTCTCCACCACATGCGAAATATCCTCGGTCATGATAAGCTAAGAGCATTAGAAAAGGGGTGATTGCCAAACTGACATTGAATATTGTAGGTCTAATTCTAATCCGCATTCTTATCACCTGCGTTTAAATTATCTTTCATATAGGCAATCATTTCGCTATATGCGATTTCTTTTCCTAACTCAATACAATCCCTTACTTGATCTAAGATTAAATCAATGAGCTTTTTAGTTTCTGTCTCTGAAATATCTAACTTTTTAAGATATTCACTTAATTTTTCTGCAGATGCAGTTGCTGATATTTTTGCGTATTCTACGCTTTCTTTTTCTTCCATTTTCCCTCCTTGAATTTTTTAATTAAAACTGCTATAATTCAAGAAAAGCTTTTTCATATAAGCTTTTCTATTTGTAAAGCAACTAGTAAGATTGGTCGTCTGTGATAGTTGCTTTTTTCATTTTCCAAAATCCTCCCGGTTGTGCTTCTGTAACCATTCCGGGACTTCTTGAATCCTGACTAATCTTTTTGAATTGACATAGTTCATCGGAAAGTCAGGATAAGTCATCATTTTATAAATTACTTCTCTACTAGTTCCCATTTCCTGCACAGCTTCGCTAACCGTTAGAAAAATCTTTTTCTTCTTCGGCTTTTGAAGAGCATCGAGGATAGAAGATAGCAGACGGATAATCTCTTTCATAACTCCTCCTTTCTTGAATTTTTTTTATTTTTTCATCTGTCATCTCTCACTCTCCTTTCTTTTACTAGCAACTTTTGTTGATATATGTTATTATTACTGTAAGCCTTAACGGCAAAATTCTTTTAAGGGCGGTGGTTTTGTGTTAAAAGACTTTTTATTTCTAATTACTCCTATGATATTTTCTTATTTT
>ERZ1034992.1099-NODE-1099-length-12930-cov-4.985165_pt1 | contig 12930 bp, 10 predicted proteins | sample MGYA00520695_ERZ1034992 | MGnify/ENA primary metagenome ERZ1034992 (study PRJEB33766, sample SAMN09781778) | gut metagenome | biome: gut microbiome | host: Homo sapiens | place: Madagascar | study: EMG produced TPA metagenomics assembly of the PRJNA485056 data...
GCTTATGCAGTATGCCGCTGCCTTTTGCAAAGGGCAGCGGCATCGTTGTGAAAACGATAGAGGAAAAGTGAGGAAACACCCCCATGCTGTTGGAACTGCAAAACCTGGGCAAAAGCTTTGGTGAACACGAAGTCCTGCAAGACGTCAACGCCGGGGTCGAGCGCGGCGACCGCATCGGCATCATCGGTGCAAACGGCACCGGCAAAACAACGCTTTTGCGTATCCTGTGCGGCGAAAGCTTGCCTGACGCGGGCGATGCCGCCTTTGGCACCGGCGTGACCTGCGGCTATCTGGAACAGAACGCCCGCCTGGACCCGGCGCTGGACATCTACGCCACGATGAAGCTGGCCTTTGCCCCGGCGCTGGACGCCATGCAGAAGATGGACGACTTGCAGCACCGCCTGGCGGCGGACCCACACAACGCCGCCCTGACCGAAGAGATCGCCCACTGCACCGCCATCGTGGACGCCATGGACGCCTACAATATGGATACCCAGATCAAAAAGGTCTTAAACGGCATGGGCTTCCCGGCGGAAACCTGGAGTAAGCTGGCCGGGGTGCTTTCGGGCGGTGAGCAGACCCGCCTGCGCCTGGCCCGCCTGCTGCTGGAGCGCCCAGATCTGCTGATCCTGGACGAGCCCACCAACCATCTGGACCTTGAAACGATGGAATGGCTGGAAAATTACCTCAAGACCTACCGCGGCGCGGTGCTGGTCGTCAGCCATGACCGCTATTTTCTGGATGCCGTCTGCACCCGCATCTGGGAGCTGCGCGGCAAGAGTATCAAGACCTACCGCGGCAACTATTCAGCCTATCTGCCCCAGCGAGAGGCTGCCGATGAGCGCCAGCAAAAGCTGCACGATGCCGCCGTGGAGAAGGCAGCCAAGCTGCAGGATTATGTGGACCGCAATCTCGTGCGCGCCTCCACCACCAAAATGGCGCAGAGCCGCCGCAGGCAGCTTGAAAAGCTGGAGATCGTCGAGGCACCCACCGCGGAGGCGTGGGAGCTGAACTTCCGCTTTGAGTATGACATTGAGCCGTATGATGAGCTGGTCATCATGAAAAACCTGAGCGTTCACATCGGGGAGCGCACCCTCATTGATGCGCTGGACTATGTGGTCCACCGCGGTGATAAGCTTGTCATTGCCGGCCCCAACGGCGCGGGCAAGTCAACGCTTTTGCAGGTGCTGGACGGCAAGCGCCGCCCCTCCGGCGGCATGGTGCGGCTGGGCAGCGGCGCCAAGCCGGGCATCTTCACCCAGCAGCAGGCGCGCCGGGCAGGCCGCGTCATGGATGCCATCTGGAACCAGTACCCCCGCTTTACGGAGCTGGAGGTGCGCAGCCATCTGGCGCGGTTCGGCTACCGCGGCGAGGAGGTATTCAAGGACTGTGCCTCTCTCTCCGGCGGCGAGCTGGCCCGCCTGCGCTTTGCCGAGCTGGCGCTTGAGCGGCCGAACCTGATGTTCCTCGATGAGCCTACGAACCATCTGGACATCTATATGCGGGAGAGCCTGACCCAGGCGCTGGCAGCCTACACAGGCACGCTGCTGCTGGTCACCCATGACCGCTACCTTATGCAGACGCTGGACTGCCCGATCATGTACCTTGAAAACGGCAGCGCGACATTTTATCAGAACTTTGCCGCACTGCAGAACCGCGAGGCCGGCAGAGGGGCCAAGGTACAGGAAACGCAGCAGAAGGCGGAGGACAGTGCCAAAAAGCAGGGCTACGGCAAGGAGCAGCGCAAGCGCCGCGCCGAGGTGCGCGCCCGCCTGAAAAAGGTCGAGACCGAGATAGAGGAGCTGGGAGCGCACATTGTAGAGCTGGAAAACGAGATCAACGACCCTGAGGTGCTGCGCGATCATCTGCTGCTGCGGGATAAATGCGATGAGTTAGACGATACAAGGTTCCATCAGCAGGAGCTGTATGAGGAATGGGAAAAGCTGGCGGAGGAGCAGGAGCGCTTCGAAAACGAGGGGGAATAGGCTTTTACCGTTCTGTAACTTGTATTCCGGCGAAAAAGCGCTATACTATAGGTTTAGCAAGAATAGTCGGAACAGTGTAGGAAAAGTATATAAGGCGGGTTGAACACATTGCAGACCACCATTATCGTAGCAACGCATAAACCGTACTGGGTGCCGGAGGATCCGATGTATCTTCCGGTACAAATGGGCCATGCCATCCACCCGGCCATCGGCTATATCGGCGATGATACCGGCGAAAATATCTCGGAGCGCAACGCAAATTTCTGTGAGCTGACAGGCCTGTACTGGGCAGCGCACAACATTGATTCCGACTATATCGGTATCGTGCATTACCGCCGTTATTTTGCCAGCCGGAAAAAGAGCCGCTTTGCGCCCAAGAAGGACCGCGTCATCAGCCATGAGGAGCTTTGCTCCATTTTGGCCACCACCAATGTAGTGCTGCCGCGAGAGCGCCATTACTTCATTGAAACAAACTATACCCAGTATATTCACGCCCACCACAAACGGGATCTCACGGCGACCCGCGCCATCATTGCGCGCAAATGCCCGGAGTATCTGCCCGCCTATGATATGTATATGTCCAAGACCCACGGCCACCACTTCAACATGTTCGTCATGAAGAAGGAACTGCTGCAGCATTACTGCACATGGCTGTTCGATATCCTGTTTGATCTTGAGCGGGAGCTGGACATGACCGGCTATACGGTGAATGACCGCCGTGTGTTCGGCTTTGTGAGCGAGCGCCTGCTGGACGCATGGCTCATTACCAACAACATCAGCTTTGAGGAGCTGGATATCGTCTATATGGAGCATCAGAACTGGCTGCACAAGGGCACAGCCTTCCTCAGGCGCAAATTTTTCCCGAAAAAAGATGATTGATGCAAGAGATGTCACGGCGGTGGTCGTGACCTACAACCGACTTCCGCTGCTGCGCCGGTGTCTGGCCGCGCTGCAGGCTCAAACTGTGCGGGGGCTGCGGGTGCTGGTGGTGGACAATGCCTCCGCCGATGGCACGGCAAAGTATCTGAAAACGCTCGCCATGCCGGGTCTTGTCTGCCGTATCCTCACAGAAAATCTCGGTGGTGCGGGCGGCTTTGCCTACGGTATGCAGGCTGCGGCGGAGTTGGGCTGCAAAGCTGTCTGGCTTATGGACGATGATACATTCCCCGAGCCGCAGGCGCTGGAAGCGCTGCTGGCAGCCGATGCAGCTCTGGACGGGGCATACGGCTGGCTGTCAAGCCGGGCTTTGGCCCCGGATGGCAGCGACCAGCCGATGAACCTGCAGCGCAAAACGATGTACCGCGACATAGACGGCTTTGACGGAAAAGAGATACCGGCTGTGATGGCCAGCTTTGTGTCGTTGTTTTTGCGCATGGATACCGTGCGGCAGTTCGGTCTGCCCATCGCGGAGTTTTTTAGCGGGTCAGAGGACGGGAAATACCCCCGCCGTATCTCGCGCTGCAAGCCCTGCCGGGTTATTCCGGCCAGCCGGGTCGTGCATGCCATGCAGAACCCGGGTGTTGTGAACATTGCCCGGGATGTACCGGAGCGCTGGGCGCGCTACCGCTATTTTTACCGCAACGATGTCGTGCTGTACCGCCGCGAGGGGGCTGCAGGGTGGCTGTGGCTGCTGGCAAAGGACGCATGGCATACCGTGCAGGTGCTGCGCGACAGCCGGGGCCGCCGCGCCGAGCGCATCGGCATTATCTGGAAAGGCTTTGCTGCGGGGGTGAAATTCCACCCGCAGACACCCTATCTGCCATGAATCTGACTGAATTGATCTGCCGCAGGGCTGCCCGCGCCGATGCGGTGGCGTTTGATGTGTTTGATACCCTCATCAAGCGGGATACCGCAACCCCTGCGGAGCTGTTCCGTATGCGGGGAGAGGCTTTCTATACAGCCCGCATCGAGGCCGAGCGCGAAGCGCGCGCAGCTAAGGGCGGGGAGGTGACGCTGGCGGAGATATACGCCCGGCCCTGCCTTGCGGGCTATGACCCGGCACAGGAGTGTGCCGCCGAGCTGGCCGCCTGCGTGCCGTACCGACCGGTGCTGGATGCAGTGCAGCAACTGCGCCGGCAGGGCAAAAAGCTCTACTATATTTCAGACATGTACCTGCCGCAGGCGCAGATCGATGCGATGCTGCGCCGCTGCGGCTACCCCGCCTTTGACGGCGGCCTTGTGTCCAGCACCTATGGTGTGCAGAAGCGAAGCGGAAAGCTGTTCCGGCAGTTTCTGCATGAGACAGAGCTGGACGCAAGACGGGTGCTATTTATCGGGGACAGCTGGCGGGCAGATGTGGCCGGTGCGGCGCTGGCCGGTATTCCGGCCTGGCATCTGCCAACGCCGCCGCAGCCTGCGGATGCCGTAGCAGCCTTTGTGGAAAACCGCCTGCCCGCGCTGCAGCCGGGCGGGCAGGCACTGGGCTTTTCAGTGCTGGGGCCGCTTGCCGTGGCGTTTTGTCAATGGCTGCATGACCGGCGGGCCGCACGCCCGGCCGCAGGGCTTTATTTCCTCGCGCGGGATATGTATCTGATGCGGGAGGTCTACGGCCTGCTTTACCCCGAGGAAAAGACAGAGTATCTGCAGGTTTCCCGCCGCAGTCTGGCCCCGGCGTTTCTGGCGGCGGGTGAGTATGCGTGCGTGCTGGCGGCGCTGCCGCGCCAACGGCTGACCGGCGCGCAGCTTGCCGCGTACTGCGGCACTGTCTGCCCGGAAGGTGAGGCGGAAAGCGTTTTCGACCTCAAGACGCCGGACACAAAAGCACTGTATGCGTTTTTGGCAAAGCTGCCGCGCCCCGAAACGGCCGATGCAGTCACGGGTTACCTGCAGAGCAGGCCGCTGCGGACGGGGGATATCCTTGTGGACATCGGCAGCGGCGGCACGACCCAGCTGCTGCTGGAAAAGCTGCTTGGGACGGAGCTGCATGGGATGCAGCTTTCGGCGGATGACCGGCTGCGCAGCCGGTTCAGCGCGGCGCGTACCGAGGTGTTTCTCTTTGACGGTGCCCCGGCACCGCGCATCTACTGGGCAGGGCAGCCCCTTTTGGAGCGCCTGCTCTCGCAGGATGTCGGGGCGACCCTTAGCTACACGAAAACGCCTGCGGGCTTTCGCGTGAATGCCGCCGCCCAGTCAGCTGAGCCGTTAGTAGCAGAGCTGCAGCGCGGTGTGCTGTATTTTGCGCAAGAATGGCAGAAAAGCGTGCTGAACGGGCAGACAATAGAGCCGCAGCGCGCAATCACTCCGTTTTTGCGGTTGGTGGAAAGCCCCAATGCTTTACAGGCAAAGCTGCTCGGGGACTTGACTGTTGAGGACGGCGGTATCTACCCGCTGGCAGCACCCCGCAGCGTGGGGTATTACCTGACCCACCCTGCAGCCGCCGGGCGCGACCTTGGCACAGCGCGGTGGAAGATCGGCTTTTTAAAGCGGCTGGCTCCGTTGCCGCTGCCCTACGGGAAAATCTATCAGAAGCTCAAAAAATAACTGCGAAGGGAGAGCGGTGTCATGGCAAAACTCAGTGTGATCGTCCCGGCGTACAACGCCGAGACGACGCTGCGCACCGCAGTCGAGTCGATCCTTTCGCAGCAGGTGCCGGGGCTGGAAATCATCATCGTCAACGATGGCTCCACGGATGCAACGGACAAAATATGCCATGCGCTGGCCAGCGAAAACCAGTGCATCCATGTCATAACCCAAAAAAACGCCGGGATCTGTGCGGCCCGCAACCGCGGGCTGGAGGCGGCGAGCGGAGAATTTCTGACCTTCTGCGATGATGATGACCTGCTCTGGCAGGGGGCGCTCAAGCTGCTGCTGCAGACGGCGGAGAATACCCATGCGGACATCGTGCGCGGCGGCTATGAGCTGCTGCGCCAGCGCCCTGACGGGACAATGGTTCAGCAGCCGCATCCCGCCGGGCAGGCCTGCACAATCGAGCTTGGCAGCGGCGGCTACGGCTCCTTTTTGACAAACAGCGGCCCGCAGTTTGTCTGGAACGCCCTCTACCGCCGCACATCGCTGCTGGGGCTGCGCTTCAATGAGCGATGCAGCTTCGGGCTGGAGGATTTCGTTTTCAATGCCGCCGCCTACCGGCGCATCAGCAAAGCGGTCTATATCTCGCAGGTGGTTTACCGCCATTTTGAGGGCACGCAAAGCACCTCCTGCGCGCGGTCGGCTCAGGCGCTGCTGGGGCGCATCCGGGCGCTGGAGCCATGGATGGAGGCGGAATTTCACGCCGCCCAGCGCTGGTGTGACGCCGATGAACTGCAGGTCGTCTGGAAGGATCGCCGCGCTCAGGCAGTCACATTTTTGATGCACCAGCTGCGGGATGCCCGCGCTCCCGGTGCCATCCGCCGCCGCGCATGGCAGACGCTGCGGCAGGTGCTGGGCTCGTATCCCGGCGGGATGGTTGACATTTTACACGATGCAGGGCACAATAAAAAACAGACCGTGGCACTGCTTTTATACCAGATGCGGCTGCAGAGACTGTATGATCTGCTGCCGGTCAGAGAGGAACAGCTATGAAAACGATTCTTGTTACCGGCGCGGCGGGGTATATCGGCCGTCATGTTGTAAAGAATGCCCTTGACCGCGGCTATCGCGTCATTGCGGCGGATTTCAACTTCAAGGGCGTGGATGAGCGTGCAGAATTCTGTGATGAACCGCTGTTCAGCGGGGAGCCTGATCTGTACAGGAAGCTGGGCAGCCCGGACATCTGCATCCATCTGGCGTGGCGCGATGGCTTCCGCCACAATTCTGCTGCCCACATGAAGGATCTGTCCAGCCATGTGACCTTTCTCAACACGCTGGTGGAGGGAGGTCTGCAGGGGTTGAGCGTTATGGGCACGATGCATGAGGTCGGCTACTGGGAGGGCGCCATCAACGAAAGCACCCCCTGCAAGCCGCAGAGCCAGTACGGCATTGCGAAAAACGCCCTGCGCCAGAGCCTGATGCTCAGCCTTGCGGATTCCCCCTGCAGGCTGCACTGGCTGCGCGCGTACTATATCACGGGGGATGAGGCCCACGGCAGCTCGATCTTTGCCAAGATCACGCAGGCAGAGCAGGACGGCAAGGCAACCTTCCCGTTCACGAGCGGCAGCAATCTTTACGATTTTATTGATGTGGATGAGCTTGCCAATATGATCGTGGCTGCCAGCGTGCAGGACCGGATCAACGGCATCATCAATGTATGCACCGGCAAGCCCATGAGTCTGGCAGACCGTGTGGAAAAATTCCTGCGGGACAAAAACTATAAGATCAGGCTCGACTACGGCGCATTCCCGGACCGCCCCTACGACAGCCCGGGCACCTGGGGTGACCCGGCAAAGATCAACCGGATTCTGGCCATGGATAAAAAGGAACAGCAATGAAACGATTAGGCATCTTTTTCTTCTACGAAAAAAACGGCGATGTGGATGATTTCATCACCTACTATCTCGCAGATCTGCATAAGAACCTGACCGAGCTGGTCGTTGTCTGCAACGGCAAGCTCAGCGCGCAGGGACGCGCCGCTTTTGAGCAGTTCACCGACACGATCATCGTGCGGGAAAACAAGGGGCTCGATGTATGGGCCTACAAGACGGCGCTTGACTTCTACGGCTGGGAGAAGCTGTCGGAATATGACGAGATCGTCATGACGAACTCGACCCTTATGGGCCCCGTGCGCCCGCTGCGGGAGATGTTCGAGGCCATGTGGGAAAATCAGGATCTGGATTTCTGGGGCCTTTCCGTACACCACGGCGCAAAGTCAAACCCCTTCAAGGGCAAGCATCTTTACAACTATCTGCCGGTGCATATCCAGTCCCATTTCATTGTCTATCGCAAGCGCTTTGTGCAGAACCCGGAGCTGCAGGCCTATTGGGATACGATGCCGATGATCGAAAGCTACACCGACTCGGTGCAGCGGTATGAGGCTGTGTTCACCAAGCAGTTCGGGGACAAGGGCTTTAAGTGGGATGTCTATGTCAAGACCGATGACCTGAAGGAGTTTACCGACTACCCGCTGCTGGTCTGCCCGACGCTGCTGCTGCGCGAAAAAAAATGCCCGCTTTTCAAGCGCCGCAGCTTTATGCATGAGCTGGAGGCCTACCTCAACGATACCGCAGGCGAGCCGGTGCAGGAGCTGTATGACTATCTGCGCGATGAGACGGACTACCCGCTGGAGCTGATCTGGAAGAATATGATCCGGACGATGCACCCCCACGACTTCACACGGAATCTGGCGCTGACCCGCATCATTGAACCGACCGTGCAGGATGCCGCTGCGGCACAGAGCCTTTGCCAAAACCGCCGCATCGCGCTGGCCATGCATCTGTATTTTATGGATATGCTCGGCCAGAGCAGGGCCTTTGCCGCCAAATTCCCGCCACAGACCGATGTCTTTATCACAACGAGCAGCGCCGATAAAAAACCGCAGATCGAGGCTGCTTTTGCCGGCCTGCCGGTACACAGCGTTACCGTGACTGTGGTGGAGAATCAGGGTCGTGATGTGGCGGCCTTCCTCTGCGATCTGGCCCCGCAGCTGCGGGAATATGATTACGCCTGCTTTATGCATGATAAAAAAGCCGTCCAGACAAAGCCCGGCAGCGTGGGTGCAGGTTTCGGCTATGTCTGCAATGAGAATGTCTGCAAAAATTCGGCGCATGTGCTGAATGTTCTGTGCGAGTTTGAGAAGGACCCTTACCTAGGTATCCTTTGCCCGCCGTACCCGACCCACGGACTGTATTTTATGAATATGTGCTCCGGCGGCTGGGGCCCGAACTTTGAAAATACGAAGAAGCTGATGAAGGATCTGGGGCTGGATGTGCCTATCTCGGGTGAAAAATCGCCCATTGCGCCCTACGGCAGTGTGTTCTGGTTCCGTCCGCGTGCGCTCGCACCGCTGTTCGACCACGGCTGGAAGCATACGGACTTCCCGCCGGAGCCGCTGCCGCAGGACGGTACGATCAGCCATGCCATCGAGCGCATCTACCCGTTTGTGGCCCAGAGCGCAGGCTACTACCCGGCCGTTGTCATGAGCAAAAGCTACGCCGTCACCCACAACGATACGATGCAGGCCTACGCATCCGCTATAATCCGCCCGCTGGCCCGCGTCTTTGACTGCACGACCTTCTATGGGGCGTCCAGCTCGGCGGTGGGGTTTGCCTACAAGCGCCACCATCTGTTCAGCCACTACGGCCCGTATTCTGACAGCAAGCGCCGCCATGCCCGGAACTGGCTGCGGGACAATCTGCCCGGCGGCTCCTACCGGGTCATCATCAATACAAAGCGCGCGATTTTCGGCCCGCATGAGGGCCCCTATGAGGACTGATCTGCCATGAAACGACTGGTCATCTACTTCCATTATGACCCGGCGGGCTGTATTGACACTGCCTGCCGCATTGCCGTGCAGGCAGTGCAGAAATACGGCAAGGTCATCTTTGTCACAAACGGTGCGCTGGCCCCGGCGGACCGGGTGTGGGTGCGCCAGTCCGGCGCGGGCTGCATAGAGCGGGAAAACACCGGCTTTGATGTGGGGGCTTACCGGGAGGCACTGCTCACCATCGGCCGGGAGGCACTGGCGGAATATGAGGAGATCATCCTCATGAACTACACGCTGGCAGGCCCGGTCTGTGAGCTGCAGCCGATGTTTGAGGCAATGCAGGCACGCCCGGCGCTGGACTTCTGGGGCCTGACCCGTCACTATGCAATGAAAAGCCAGCGGTTCGGAGGGAATGTGCCGGAGCATATCCAGTCCCATTTCCTCGCGCTGCGGCCCCGGCTTTTCACCGGCGATGATTTCTGGCGCTACTGGCAGGAAATGCCCCTGCCAAAGAGCTACGAGGAGTCCGTCATCCGCCATGAAACGCGGTTCACGCCTTGTTTTGCCGCTAAGGGGTATACATGGGATACCTATGTGCAGACGGAGGATATGAAGAGCGTCTTTGTCAACCCGATCATGGCCTGCCCACGGGAGCTGCTGGAAAAGCGCGGCTGTCCGTTCTTCAAGCGGCGCAGCCTGTTCACGCCCTACGGGGATGAGCTGCGCCGCACAGACGGCATGGCGGCGCGGGAGCTGTGTGCCTATCTCCATGAGAAAACCGGTTTCCCGCTGGATCTTCTGCTGGTGTCGCTGCTTAAGACCCAGCCGTTGGCGGCGCTGTCCAAAAACCTGCACTGGCGCTATGTCGTTGGGATGCCTGCCCAAACGCAGGCTGACCCGGCTGTGCTGGGGCTGCGGCTGATCCGCTATGCGATGCCCGAGACAGACCCGGTAACCGACTGGTATACCCGGCAGGCAGCCGCACAGGCGGATGCGCTGATGGAGCAGGCTGCCATCTGGTTTGAAAAGCAGCCGCTGCTCGGCATCCTCAGCCCCTCTGTGCCGTTGTACGCGGGCTGTGCTGCGGCGCAGCGCCGCCAATGGCTGGCGGAGAAAGAAAGCCTGCAAAGTCAGGCGCAGGTCCCTGTCGGTGAGGAGCCTCTGCCGGCACCCAACTGCGGCTGGATGCTGGTGCGGGAGTCTGCTTTCCCGCAGGGCATTCCGGACTGCAAAAACCAGCATGACGCCTGGCGGCTGGCCCTGATTGCACAAGCAAACGGCGCATACGCCGCCAGCTTTGAAACAGCGGCTCAGGCTGTGGCGCGTGCTGACATTCTCAATGCGTATGAAACAGCGGCTGCACAGCCGGCCGCTGTGGCAAAGCAGCTTGGGCGTCTGATCAAGCATCGGCTGCAAACAAAGTAAAAGGGGAGAACACCCATCAAAAAGCAACGCCTTTTTTATCTGGATCTGGTCCGTGCCGTGGCGCTGGGCTGCATCCTGACCGTGCATTTCAACGCCACGGTCACGGGGTATTTCACCCTGCCGCATAAGCTGTTTACCAGCACGCTGCCGCTGGGCATCTATCTGGGGGATTTCGGCTCCACGCTGTTCTTTATCGTGTCGGGCGCTTCGCTGGCGCTGACGGTCCCGGCGGATCAAAGCCCCGCGCAGTTCTACAAAAAGCGTGCAAGGGCGGTCTACCCGCTCTTTTGGCTGGCATGGTTCGTTGTGTTCAGCTGGAGGTTTGTGACAAGGCCGGGCAGCTTTGCCGGGGCAAAGACGATCACGCTGGTGCTGACCTTCCTTGGGCTGGATAACTTTGCCGTGGCAGCGGGCTGGGTCGGTATGGATTTTGCCTGCGTGGGAGAGTGGTTCCTCGGCAGCATCCTGTTTTTGTATCTGTTGTTCCCGCTGCTGCAGCGGGCGCTGCGCAGAAATATCTGGCTGACATGGGTCGTCACCCTTGCGGTGTGTATTCCGATCCATCTGCTGGGCTGGGACGCGCGTCTGGTCGCGGTGCATATCCCGGAATTTCTTTTCGGCATGACCTTTCTGACCATGCCGAAGCGTGCGCAGTACATGCTGCCTGCGGCGCTGCTGGCAGGTGCTGCCGCTGCCCGCAGCCTTGACGGCAAGATCACCTGCGCACTCGCCGGTGCCGCTGCTTTTATCCTGCTGGCGCTGGCGGCCCCGCTGTTGGACCGCCCATGGCCGCGTGTGCTGGGCGCGCGGCTGGCAAAGATCTCCTACGCGGTGTTTCTTGTGCATCATGTCCTGATTCAGGATATGGCCGCCCATTTTGATCTGGCGGCGCTGTCCCGCCGGGATACGGCATTTTTGTATGTGGTCTATCTGGCCGCTGCGTTTGCGGCGGCGGAGGCCCTGCTCTGGCTGCAGAAGACCCTGCGCAGAGCGTTTGCCGCCCTGCGCCCTGTTTGATACTGTGTCTGCCCGCTGTTTTGTGAAAAACAGCGGGTATTTTTTTGCTTGTGTTCGCATGCGGCCTCTGTACAAAAACGGGCAATTACGGTATAATAAAACATAATACTAAAAGAAAAGAGGCGTTCCACTGTGTCTGAGTTCTCCGTTTCCCTGGCAAAGCTGGCTGAGGAAGCCAACCTGACGATCGCCTACACCCCCTGTGAGCTGGAAAAGATCCAGGTCACGGCAACGGAGGTGTACCGCCCGGGCATCCTGCTGGCCGGTTACTATGAAAATTTCGACAGCAAGCGCATCCAGATCATCGGTCTGACCGAGATGTCCTATCTGGATGAATTGACCACCACCCTGCGCAAAACCCATCTGGAAAAGCTTTTCTCCTTCCAGCCGCCCGCCGTGGTGTTGAGCCGCGGCATGCAGCCGCTGTCTGAGATGATGCAGTACGGCAAAAAGTACGGTGTGCCGATTCTGATGTCTACCGAGATGACCTCCGCCCTGATGGGCCAGCTCATCACGACGCTGAACACCGAGCTGGCACCCCGCATCACCCGCCACGGCGTGCTGGTGGAGGTCTACGGCGAGGGTATCCTGATCCTCGGCGATTCCGGCGTCGGCAAGAGTGAGACAGCCATTGAGCTGGTCAAGCGCGGCCACCGCCTGATTGCCGACGATGCCGTTGAGCTGCGCAGGGTCTCCTACCGCAAGATCCTCGGCACGGCGCCCGCCAACATCCGCCACTTTATTGAACTGCGCGGCATCGGCATCATCAATGTTGCCCGCGTGTTCGGCATCGGCTCGGTGCGCTCCAGTGTGGAGGTTGAGATGGTCGTCCAGCTTGAGCCGTGGGATCGCACGAAGAACTACGACCGCACGGGTCTTGAGACAGAGTATTATGACATTCTCGGCGTTAAGGTGCCCAGTATGCTGATCCCCGTTATGCCGGGCCGTAATCTGGCGGTCATTCTGGAAACGGCAGCCATCAACAACCGCCAGAAGGAGATGGGCTACAACGCTGCCAAGGAGCTGCTGACCCAGCTGGGCCTGCAGGACGACATTACAAAGTAAAAAGAGGTTTTTTCATTCCATGCAGATGATCGCAGACCTGCACACCCACACGCTGTGCGCCACCCACGCCTACAACACCTTTACGGAGATGGCCGCTGCCGCCAAGGCGCTGGGCTATTGCGCCCTTGCCGTGACAGATCACGC
>ERZ1034992.1104-NODE-1104-length-12896-cov-60.148664_pt1 | contig 12896 bp, 25 predicted proteins | sample MGYA00520695_ERZ1034992 | MGnify/ENA primary metagenome ERZ1034992 (study PRJEB33766, sample SAMN09781778) | gut metagenome | biome: gut microbiome | host: Homo sapiens | place: Madagascar | study: EMG produced TPA metagenomics assembly of the PRJNA485056 data...
ATCCAAACTCAATATCCAGTGCATCAAAAAGCCAAAGCGGCGTTTGCCAGCAGTCTCTAACTTCTTTTGGTGTTTCTGATTTATGCTTAATCATACAACCTTCGCATATTGTCCGTGATATTTGTTGATAGCCTCACTGGCAACCAAACAAGCAAGTTCAAGATCTTCATAGAGCCCAAAATACAACCGGCCAAAATCTGTGCGCACTTGAACGGCCCATTTATTTTTTTGCTTGTTCCATAAAACATTTTTTATTCCAGAACGGCTATTGCACTTAGTTTTCTGATTTCGGCTGTTTGCTATCCGGCTTGCCTCCCTAAGATTTTTTGGGGAATTGTCCAGCCTGTTTCCGTTAATATGGTCAATATTTTTCAATGGCATTCTTTTGTTGTGCAGCGCAAAAACAACTACGTGAACAAACATCTGAATGCCTGCAAAACACACCTGTCTATACCCAGATCCATTTATCGATGTTTTAATTTCATCTCCTGCCCGGTGGCTGTGGTTGGGGTGTTTTAGCGAGTCCTTTTTGTATCTGACTGTATCTCCGTCTAAATACAGATAATCCTCAATAAGCCGATACCTATCTGACGCCGGCGTATTTGATTTGATAGTCATGCAGCCCGATCTCCCCATCGCGCTTTCCATTCGAGAGCCAGTCGCGCTTCGTCTGACCACTTAACGCCACGCTCTGTACCGAATGCCTGTATAAGCTCTAATAGCTCCGCAAATTCGCTTACACGCATCCTGCTGGTTGACTGGCCTATTACCACAAAGCCATTCCCGGCAAGGTTAGGAACAACATCCTGCTGCTTTAATGCTGCGGTAAACACACACTTCCAGCTTTCTGCATCCAGCCAGCGACCATGCCATTCAACCTGACGAGAGACGTCACCTAAGCAGGCCCATAGCTTCCTGTTTTGGTCTAAGCTGCGGTTGCGTTCCTGAATGGTTACTACGATTGGTTTGGTTGGGTCTGGAAGGATTTGCTGTACTGCGTGAATAGCGTTTTGCTGATGTGCTGGAGATCGAATTTCAAAGGTTAGTTTTTTCATGACTTCCCTCTCTAACAGATTTCAGGTTATTCCACTCCGTTACCGCACTGCGATAATTCGCGGCCGCCACAACAGCGTGGTTAGCGCAGTAGATTTGGCACCCGTTCTCCATGTCGAATATTGTCGGTGATTTTCCGCACTTACATTTTTTGGCACGCGGTGCGTCTGAACACATTCCGTTAACGGTGTCCATCAGGATCCCCCTCGTTCTTAATCCAATAAAAAAGGGCTACTGTGTAAATAGCCCCTGTTATTAGCTCAGTGATGTAGATGGTCATTGCCTTACCTCCATAAGCGCCCTATTAATAAACGCCGTCATTGGATTTGCACATCCCCACCCCGTACCATCTGGATTTCTTTTAATTGGCTCCTTCTTCACTTTGCGTTTTGCATAAATAACCGTCTTCCACTTACGCTCAACAACACTCAAATGCCCTTGTTTCACCATATGCCTTGCTGCTTGAGCGATTCTGTTATTTGGTATTCCGGTAATCAGTGCTAATTCATGTGGGGAGAATTGTTCATGAGTTTTCAGATATTCCAGGATGATTTCTTTTCCAGTCACGATCTGCTCCTGTAACTATCCCATGTAAACGCAAGGGTGCATCCGCCGCCATCATTCATCCTGTCAATAACACGCTCACCAATGAATGCAGACAGTTCATCTTTGCTCTGGTTGCTAATCAGGATTGTTGGCTTCATGCGCTCGTAGCGGGTGTTGATGATTTCGAACATGATCATCTTTTCCGCCTCGCTTCCAAACTGCACACCAACCTCATCGATAATTAGCAGGTCAGGTTTAGTGAACTGTCGGATCACTTCATCCTCTGTGCGGGTGGAGTTTTTCGACCATGTTGATTTATATTCTCTGGCAATTTTCAGCGCCGTTGTGAAAATAGCTGAGCTTTGATGTTCCGTAATTGCGTGCCGGGCGATAGCCAGTGCAAGATGATTCTTTCCAGTACCAGGCTTTCCACACATAACCAGCCCACCGCCTTTCTGTAACCTCTCAGGCCATTTGCTGGCGTATGCCTGACACACTCTGAGCACTCTCTTTGCATCGTCGTTGACTGGCTCGTAGTTCTGTAGTGTGCAACCCTTGAATCGTTCAGGAATATCAAGATTATTCAACAGAAACTCGACATTGCGCTTACGTGATTCCTCGTCGATTTTAATCTTCTCTGCCTGTAGCCGAATAAGCTCATCTCTCATGCATTCCGGGCATTCGCTAGGTCTTGAGGCAAACTTAATTGGCCCAGTCGAGTAACGGTTACGCTGCTCAAACTCACCATGTTTTTCACAGATGCCAGTGCCAATTTCTACAGCTGTATGCTCGATAGCAATTGGCGGAGAACTCAATTCTGCAAGTTTTTTCTCCAGTTGGGAGATCTTTTCATCCAGCGTCATGTTCACTCCTGCGCCCATGAAGGCATTTCAGTTTGTCCGTAATCTTTGGTGGCAAAGTTTTCAGCCTTAAGTCCATTAGCAACCTTGCGTACCGGTCTGGATAACGCCTGCTTGTTCTGGTAGCTGAGTTTCTGGCTGGCAGTGATAAACCAGTTCTTTGGCTTCTCATGGCTAAATTCGATATCCAGCCTTTCCAGTTCGTAATTCAGGTCAATGTTCGGATACAGGCGCTTCCATGCTTCGTAGTCCTTGTGGTTTAACCGAACGATATTTCCTTCGAATGCATAGCGACTTGAAATTTTATGGACATCAGCCCCACCCCCTTCACAAGTCGCGTCAGCGGCTTGGGTGTTAGAAAGGGAATCAGGAATCAGGTTAAGGGAATCAGGAATCAGGTTAAGGGAATCAGCAGGATTTAAACTGTTCTCTACTGGTTCTTGCACTGTACTTGCATGGTGCTTTTCTGGTTCTTCATTGTTTTCAATGATTTGTAGTGATTCGGCATTCTCCTTCTCTTCCTCTTTATCGTCCTTGCACTGTACTTGCATGGTGCTGTTATTGTTCTCTACTGGTTCTGGTATCTCACTGGCTGCTTCTTTGCAGTGAGGGTTCTGGTGCTTTTTCCAGTTATTGATTTGGATATATGAGCCGCCATTTACCTGATATCGGTTGATGAATTTGTGACTGTGAAGCTGCTGAAGCAGATCATTGCAGTCCACATCATCGAAAGGCAGTACCATTGCTTTAATTTTCTTTGGGCGATCATCCAACCGCCCTTCTTTGTCAGCAATAGTCCATAACCCGGCAAAAAGGAGACGGGCATATGGAGAACACTCAGCTAATTCATCATTGGTGAAAAAGCCTGGTTTGATATTTCTTGAACGTGCCATTTTGTCCACCTTTAGTACGGGAGTTCTTCCTGAGCTTCACGAATGCGTTCAGATACCCACTCCTTGAACGTTGTCCAGTTAGGTACTGTTTTCGCAAACTCAGTAAGTTCATCGAGATCTAAGTCGTATGAAAGCCATGCCTTGAGATAACTCATTACATGGTTTTGATTGATATATATGCGGTTTTTAAGGATTCCTCTGATGTATAGAATCCTTTGTTCTTTTGGCGGTTTTCTTTTTGTCGCTGCTATGCGAGGGATGTACTCAAAGAATTCACCAGTAAGCTCATGGGTTATTTCTTGGGTGAGTTTTTTGTCTGCAGCAATCTCAATCGCATCGAGTATTTCTTCAAGCTTATATATTCGAAGCCATCTCTTGATAGATTTTCGCCCATTGTCATTAACAGTAAATGGCGCAATGCAGTCGTCAATTTTGGTAGCGACAATATCAACAACATCGTCTTTCAGGCTCTTAAGACCATCTCGCCACTTGATCATCATCTCCAGTTGCTCTCGCTTGGTATTAAGTTCCTGGAGTTGCTGCCTTTGCTTTTCCATTATTGAATTATCGCTGAGCAGTTTGTCTCTTTTCCCGCCATTACAACTATCGCAAGAAGTAATAAGGTTCATCATGTCGTTATCGCCACCCTTGCTAACTGGGTTGATATGGTCGACATGAAGGATGACGTCTGGCGCAGAACTCCCACAGTACTGGCATTTGAAGCCATCGCGCTTGAAAACCTCAAACCGTATTTTCTTGGTAATGCCGGAACGAATCTTTTTTACCTGGTCTGGTGTAGGTTTTTTTGCCATAATTAACTCCATAGAAAGCAGTTAAAAATCCATCTGGATTTGTTCAGAACGCTCGGTCTTGCACACCGGGCGTTTTTTATTGGTGATTTCATCAAGCGCATACTTAAAAGCCCTGCTAATCGGACTGATGTCTGATGCCATTCCGAAAGCACACAAGACCGAAGCAATAAATCTCCAGTCCGTTCTGCTTATCTTCGATTCATGACAGCCAATCATCTTTGCCAGACCGCGCTGTGTAAGCGTTGACAGGTTGATGAGTAAATCAGTTTCAGCGCGATCAATTTCTCGCTGTGTTGGCTTGCTGTAACTTGCTTGTGTCATTTGTTAATTTTCCAATAGTGAATAGTTAGTTGAAAGGTATGCGTGGAAACGCATATGACCTTAGTTGGTCAGATATATTGGGACTCGCTTTGTCAGCGACGTAGGACGAATGTCCATTGTGAAAATAGCGGTGTTATTTATGCAGCCAGAAGGTTCTTTTTGCTTATTTCAAGCATTTCGCTTGCTTGATATTTGCCACCAGAAATCTCTTCGATTTTTGATGCGTATTTCGTTTTCCCAAAAAACTCAGTCTTAGGGAGGAAGCCGTTTTTGAGCCACTTATAGACAGCCCTTTCGCTAACTCCACAAGCCTTCGCAACTTCAGGGATGCCGACACCTTTAATCGGCTCATCAAGATTTTGCATAGGGATATCCTTTTTCGTACTTTCAGTACGCATTATGATTGAACTGAAAGTTTTTGCAAGTGCTTTAGTATCGTACTCATGGTTCAGAATGAAAAAGTGCGCAAAGAATTCGCCCAGCGGCTAGCGCAAGCCTGTAAAGAAGCTGGTCTTGATGAACATGGTAGGGGAATGGCTATAGCCCGTGCCCTTTCTCTTTCGTCCAAAGGCGTTAGCAAATGGTTTAATGCTGAGTCTTTACCGCGTCAGGAAAAAATGAATGCGCTTGCGAAATTTCTAAACGTTGATGTTGTTTGGCTTCAGCACGGCACTTCGTTAAATGGAGCGAATGATGAAGATACTCTTTCATTTGTTGGCAAATTAAAAAAAGGGTTAGTGCGCGTGGTTGGTGAGGCAATTCTTGGTGTTGATGGTGCCATCGAGATGACCGAAGAGCGCGATGGGTGGCTCAAGATTTATAGCGATGATCCAGATGCCTTTGGTCTTCGTGTGAAAGGAGACAGCATGTGGCCCAGAATAAAATCAGGAGAATATGTACTCATTGAGCCTAACACCAAAGTATTCCCGGGTGATGAGGTGTTTGTCAGAACCGTTGAAGGACACAACATGATTAAGGTTCTTGGCTATGACAGAGATGGAGAATACCAATTTACAAGCATTAACCAGGACCACAGGCCTATAACGTTGCCTTATCATCAAGTAGCAAAGGTGGAGTATGTGGCTGGTATTCTGAAGCAATCTCGCCATCTGGATGACATCGAGGCAAGGGAGTGGCTGAAAAATTCGTGACTTCATCGTCACATAGCTGGTAGCCAGTGGCCAGAAGAGACGTTTGGCTGATCGGCAAGGTGTTCTGGTCGGCGCATAGCTGGTGAAAAAATTATTTAATGCGGTGTATTGGCTGATTGTAACCCCATGTAACATCTTGCCGTCACCATTTCGGTGGTTAGATTTTTAATAAAAAAAACAAATGTATAGCAAGGTTTTTTATGGATAAAATTAATTACCCACCCCTGTTTGAGCCAGGGTTCCATGACATGGATGAAGCTGGATTAAAATCGTATTGTGTCGATTGCTTTCCTTCATCATCCAGGCGAGGCATGCTATACTGTAATTTTATACAGCTACTCGAATCTATTCGAGAATTATCTGCTCAATATGGCTGTTTTACAGAAATATGGGTTGATGGTTCATACACCACGTCTAAACCAGAGCCTGATGATATTGATATTTTGTTGGTATGTGACTATAGCAATATAAACTCAATACCTGTCATGCTTCGGGGCCGCGTCGATAATTTGCTTGACCGAAACTACATCAAACAAAACTACAAAATTGATGTCCTACTACTCATGAAGAATTTAGATGACCCTAACTATGATTATGAGTACTGGCGTAGCTACTGGCGCGGTTGGTTTGGTTTTGATCGCAGTGAAAACCCGAAAGGGTTAGTGAGGATTTTTTTATGAATGATAAATCAATGTTTAAAAATTGCGATAAACGCATTGATTTCATTCAAAAAGAAGTCGATGCAATGAAGCAAAACAAAACCAGGTCCTTTGCTGACATGCTTCTTTATCGCTCCATGGATTCTCATCTGAGCGATTTGAAGGCCGAAAAATTAAAGCAAGATAGTCGGCACCCACTTATCGATTTTTTTGAGCTGCGGCTGAAAGGCTCTGAGGTTGACTTTGGCTCTATTCCTTTAGAGCTGCTTGGGGCTATTTCAACAAATCTTGCAGCGCTAATACAAAGAGCAACACACAAAATTGCCTCAGGCAAGGACTCAAAAAAAGTTCCCTACGACGTGAAAAGCTCCTTAAACCTCAGGCTGGCTGATTTATCCCCTGGGTCTACAAAATTGGGCGTCACCTTCTCTACAGGAATAGCAGAATTAGTAGAAACAGTACCCAGCAAGGCTGTAAAAGGCATATTCGATTTGTTGTTAAGCGATGACGACAACAACTTCATGAATCACGTCGCTGAAATTGGATACAATTCCACTGTAAGCCTTAAGAGAATCGTAGAGGAATGCGATAAACACAACTTAACATTTGATGCAAGTTGGACCGGTCCATTTAGTAATGGCACCAAGGTGGCAACTATTGACTCCAATAAAATTAAGTACTTGGTGAGTAGACTTACATCAACCATTTCATCCCCTCCCATTACTGAAACGGTTACAGGCGAACTGGTCGTTCTATCCAAATATGGGAAGCTGGAGCTTGATGTTGGTGGTGAACATTTAAAGGCTTCCTATCCGATTGAAATGCTAGATTTAATACAAAAAAAACACAAGGTCGGACAGATTGTTTCTCTTTTAGTGGAGACTACTGAGATTCACAATGATCGCATAGGTCTGTACCGTAAAAACCATCTTGTTAAATCGGTTCTTTAATATCTCACCCGGCCACCGAGCCGGGTTTTTTTTGCCTCTCGATCCCCCACCTAAAAACACATAACCAATTGTATTTATTGATGTAACTCGCTAAACCATGCAGTTCTGATCCCTGCCGCATAACCTTCATCAGCCACATTTTCAAAAATAAATTTCCTTATATATCATAATCATACTTCGTAGAGTTAATAAATCACCAAAATTCGTACCAATAGTTCTTGATAATGTCGAACTATTGGTTCATTATTATCATCATCAGCAGGACGCATTACTCACCATGGCGGTGAATATACAACGATTCAAACATGAATCTACGGCGCTGACAAAGCGCAATAACCAAAGTGAACTTTGGGGTGAATGCAGAAGCTAATCTTCTCGGCGGAGGCGCTTTGCAATGATTACGCGACCGGAGTTAGTCGCCCGGCTGTATTCACCGCCAAAGTTCACCAGGAGGTCTATATGACACGCAGAACTCAGTTCAAAGGCAATTCACGTTCTCGTCGTCGTGAGCGTTTAAAGGCAAAGGCATTAGCTAACGGCGTACTGGCCCGCGAAGAAGCAATAAGTTCAGAAGTATTACACCGCCCTACTCTAAGCAGAGCGCAGATTCAGGCTAAAGGTACTCACGAAACGCCTGAGCGCATAGAAGACGCTAAGCCAATTAAGTTCATGGCACAGGACGTGATCTGGCAACAGAAAGAATACAGACGCAATCTGGAGAGAGCGGCCATTGTGTACGCGAATGAGTTTGGACATAAGCAACCAGAAACTGGTGTATGTCTTCCAAATGTAGCTCTTTACGCGGCAGGCTACCGGAAATCAAAACAACTGACAGCGAGGTAAGTGATGAATCAGACATACATTCCATCATGCTTGAGAAATCTGCCAAAGCAGAAAGCAAAGCCCCGCAAGCAAGCCATAAAGGACGCTAAGGCAGAGGTTATTGATCAAGCAATACAATTGCTCAGGGAGGAGTTAAGAAGTGGCAAGCTCGAAGGAATGATGATGCCCTATCAGCGCGGATATCTATCGGCGATTAGTAAGTTGGAAGTATTGAAGAGTGAATTATGAACTATCTGGAATTTCCGGATGGTTCATTGTTTTGGCAGCAAACCACTTATTTGAGAGGAATTAATATGTCATCAATCCGCTTAACTACGAGAATGAAAGAGAAAATCGCTCGTAACGCTTTAATTAAGTCTGGGGTTTTCGCTGAACTTGAAGAAGTAACAAAGTTAAAGAACCAGCTTGCACTTGACGCCAGAGTTATTGCGTTTGGCGGTAAAAAGAAAACTGAGGAAGTGGATCAGTTATCATCCAGGTTAGTAGCTATAAGTGAAGAACTTGAAAAGATGGGATGTTCATTTTACTCATGCGATGTTCGTTCTACTTCAATTTATCTGACTGTATCTGGCAGAAGGGTTGGATGGCTTTCATATGGGAAAGACGGCAACGGCGAAGATATATTGCTCCCTACTCCGACCAAAGATAAATGCATGTTTGACGCAGAACACGAAATAACAAAAAGGTTTGATGAAATCTGCGCATTGCAACAAAAACTTGAAGCCAAGAAAAAGGATATCGAATCAAATGTATGGGCTGCTTTGAACTCAGTCACAACAGTTAAGCGACTTATTGAAGTTTGGCCTGAAAGCAAAGAATTGCTACCAAAAGAAGCAGATAAAGCAAGTACAGCACTTCCTGCTTTACGGGTAGAAGATTTGAATAAGATGATTGGACTTCCTTCCGAGGCCGCATAGTCGGCCTTTATTTTTGGCATAAACAACAGAATAAACACTGCACTGTGTATTCATTCCAACGAGTAAATACACGGAGCAATGTCGCTCGTAACTAAACAGGAGCCGACTTGTTCTGATTATTGGAAATCTTCTTTGCCCTCCTAAGTGAGGGCTTTTTTATATGCATACCAATAACGCTTCACTTGAGGCGTTTTCGTTATGCAATCAAACAGAAGGAGTTACCCATGATGCACTTTCAGTTCGCGGGTAGCGGCGTCATGTCCGCTTTCTACCCGCACGAATCTGAATTATCACGCCGAGTTAAACAATTAATCAGAGCAGCAAAGAAACAACTGGAGGCGTTATGCGCAATGAAATAGTCATTAATCACCAGATGCTTCGTGCTGCACAGAACAAAGCAGTAATAGCCAGATTTATTGGTGATTCCAAAATGTGGCTTGAAGCAAATAAAGCGATGAAATCAGCTATCAACCTTCCGTTGTATCGCAGGAAATGAGTTTTACAGATAACTGGTCAGACGAAGAATTCATTCGTCAGATGAACAAAATGCTCAATCAGCACAAAGAACAGGAGAAAGATGATGATTCTGACTCTGAATGATAAGCGTGAAATATCGCAAATAATCGCAAGTTTTACTGATGAAGATTACGAACGAATCAACAGTGAAGTTGATCGCCTCTGCAAACGTTGCGACCCAATAAGCGAAATGCTTCGCTCATATAAACCAGATGAACACACTAAGGACGCTATCGACTGGCTGGAAGATTATGACTGTAACTATCAGGAAAAAGCCGCTGAATGGTTCTGGGATGCAATAACCGAAAGAGTTAAGGCTGAATATGCCTTCGCAATATTCAAACGCAGACACGTTTATGGAGAAGCAGCATGAGCAATATCGTTGAATTCGTTAAACAGCAAGAGCAGTTATTCTGCGGAGCATTGACTGAACAGACGGTGACATGGGCTAAGGAAAGCCAGTTTGCAATTCAGTATTTCCAGAAAAATGATTACCTGGCTAAAACAGCACTGGCAAATCCAACCAGCGCACAGAACGCCATCATCAATGTTGCGGCGATCGGTATCACCTTAAACCCGGCTAGCAAACTGGCTTATCTGGTTCCGCGCGACGGCATGGTGTGCCTTGATATCAGTTATATGGGATTGCTCCATATTGCAATGGAGTCTGGTGTTATCTCATGGGGTCAGGCAAAACTTGTTCATGCTAACGATACCTATGAGTCAAACGGGCTTGATAAAGCACCAACCCATAAATACAACGCCTTCGGTGATCGTGGTGATATTGTTGGCGTTTACTGCACAGTTAAGACGCCAGCAGGTGATTATCTAACGGAAGAGATGAGTCTGGCTGAAATTGAGGCTGTAAGGAAAACAAGCAAGGCAGCATTCAGCGATAAAGGACCATGGGTAAATCACTGGAATGAGATGGCGCGAAAGACGGTCGTAAAGCGTGCAAGCAAGTATTGGCCTAAGGCATCACGTCTTGATAGTGCTATTCACGTACTAAACGAAGAAGAGGGTGTGTGGACTGAACCAGTTATGCCGCACAAATCAGAGGAAGATATCCGCGAAGATGAACGGAAACGCCAGCAGGAAATAATGGATAAAGCACAACTTCTTTGCGATGAAATGGCTCAGGCAGAAAACATGGATGATTTGAAGCGATATTTTGCAGAAGCATATCGCCTGACATCTGGAATGAAATTGCAGCAGAACGTACAAGCCATTTACATAGAATGCAAAGCGAAACTGGAGGTTGCCAGTGAGCAAACTGTATGAAATTGCCAATGAATACGCAAAGCTGATGGATTCAGATTTAGAGCCAGAGATGATTGCTGACACAATAGAAGGCATGGAAGGAGAATTTACCGATAAAATAGAGCAACTTCTTTCCGTCATTAAAAATGAATCTGGTTATGCTGAACGCCTCAAGGAAGAGGCAAAGTCACTGAATGAGCGAGCCGCAGTAATTCAAAATAAGATTGACAGCATCAAATCATATATAGCGTCATCGCTTGAAATGGTTGGCAAGAAAAATATTCGAGCAGGTATTCACCAGGTAACAATCCGCAAACCGTCAGAAATTGTAGAAATCATCGACTCAAGCGCCCTTCCTCCTGAATACGTTGAGTTTGAAACGACAATTAAAGCCGACAAACTGGCAATCAAACACCAACTAAAAGCAGGAATAAATATCCCCGGCGCTCAACTCAAAGTTGGGAAACCTTCACTTCTTATCAAATAACGGTATCGACTATGAAAAAGACTCCATGGGAGAAATGGGAAGTCGATTTCTTGCGCGAAGTAGCGGCGACAATGCCAGTTGAAGTTATCGCTGAAAAACTGGAAAGGACTGAAAAAGCAGTAATGGCAAAAGCAACAAGGATTGGCGCTGACATTGTTAGCCGACTTCGTGGAAGACGCTGGACAAGAGCCGAAGTATCACTTTTCGGTAAGTTCTCCGCAGAAGAAATAGCAATTGCAACCTGCCGCTCAATTTATTCAGTAAGAGCTATGCGATACAAGCTAAAAAAACTCGATGAAGAAAGAGCAGGCATACGAATAAATTAACAAAGAGGAATTTACAATGAGAGGACTTGCATACAATCCCGGCATTCTTCCGGCAGAAATGATTATTCGCCAACGCGTAAAGCCAATGCCATCGAGAGAGGAATTGCTAAAGAGAAATAGTTTCGGTTCTGTTAACGACAACAGATATCTGAATGCGATGTGGCGTAAAGGAGGCAAACAGTGAGCAAAATTAATTACCAGGCACTGCGTGAGGCGGCAGAGAAAGCAACGTTGGGAGACTGGGACTCATATAAACCACACCGTGGCGCACGTGGTTATGAGGTCCGACTAAGTAGTCAGGCCATTGCGCAACACGTTCTGAAAAACAACGCTGAATTTATTGCTGCCTTTAATCCAAAGGTTGCTTTGGCACTACTGGATGAACGGGAAAAAAACCAGCAATACATAAAACGCCCCGACCAGGAGAACGAGGATATTGCGCTAACGGTAGGGAAGCTGAGTGTTGAGCTGGAAGCATCAGAGAACAACCTTATTGATAGTGAATGCCATGTTGCTGAACTGGAAGAAGCGCTACGCGATAAGCAGGCGTTACTTGAAGCATCAGAGAAGCGCATAGCAGAACTGCGAGACTGGAATGCTGGGCTGGCACAGGAGTCATTAACGTATCAGCAGAGGGTAGCAGAACTGGAAGTAATCAAATCCGCTGCGGAAAAACTGGTTCGCTGTAAAGGCCGCTATCACAGTGAGCAAAACTATCGTGCGCTGGCAGCGTTGTTTGGCGTAACAGTGCCAGATTTACCGCCACTGGAAGCCGAATCTGTAAGCCAAACTTACAAGTTGAACGAGCTGTCGGGCAACTCTCCGGTAAGTCCGGGTGGTTGGATAAGCTGTAGTGAGCGAATGCCGAACGACGCGCAGTGGTGCGTAGTTGACGCCGCAGACGGGTATTACGTGCAATGCTGGTCTGAAGGTCAAGGATGGCTTGGAGATGACATCAGCCTACGTAATTGCGATGTAATCAGATGGATGGCGATTCCTGAACCGCCGGAGCAGGATGGTGAATGATGCCGCCAGTTAAAGTTGTGATTATCACTTTGGTGATGATAGTGATTGCGAGAATCATGTCTGGTGAAGTTTGGTGGATATGGTAATGGCTAAGGCAGCAGCAGAGCGCAACTAACAATCCTCGCACTGACGGGGATTTCTTTTATCTGAACTCGCTACGGCGGGTTTTGTTTTATGGAGACAAGAAATGTCAGATTTGGCTATGAAGGTTTTGAAATGGCAATCGACTGGCGATGTCGGCATCAGTAGCGCAACTCTTGCCTCAATCGCATGTGG